>ENA-OSET01001186-OSET01001186.1-sediment-metagenome-genome-assembly--contig:-NODE-1186-length-27382-cov-27.452664_pt1 | contig 27382 bp, 18 predicted proteins | sample MGYA00237882_ERZ534229 | MGnify/ENA primary metagenome ERZ534229 (study PRJEB26408, sample SAMN06266212) | sediment metagenome | isolation source: Hudson Canyon methane seep mesocosm | place... | reverse complement strand
CTGCAACGTCCTGTTGCAGAAGCCTGATAAATCAACACCCTATACCCTCAGAAAATATACGCTGAGTAGTTACAAATAATTAACATTTATTATGCTTCTAAATATGGGTCTTTGTACATAAGCATAGGCTGAAAAACTTGTCAGTTATAACCTGCATAATTTAAGAAGGGGGGTGATATTGATAGTCTATTTACGGGCATAGGTATCTACACAAGTTTAGAGTCTATAAATAAAAATAGCTTGCATTTGTCTCTTGCTTTCTCTTCTGTTGGAGAGGGCAGGGGTGATACCTACAGGGATGTAGGTAAGTAGAGCAATACAGGAGTGATTGTCGAGGAGAATAAAATCAATGTCTTATCTTTGGTCTTTTTCTTTATGGAGAACAATCTAATACTTGTGTAGATACTTATGGTTTATGGGGGGCTACTGCCGGTTTAGTTTTGAAATAGTAGATATGAAAAGTAAACTCTTCAACGAGTGTAGTTCGGGACCCTGCTATTGTAGGTTCCTTTCATCCCACAAACGAACTCTACTGCACATAGCAAGGTAGGGCGGAAAAGTGATAGCGTATTCCGCCATTAAATTAGGGTGAAAGTTAATCATAAATCAAAGACCCTAAATTTCTTTACTAAATTTCCTTTGCTCTTCTTCCCTTTGTTATTCGCTGAAAACCAGGGAAATGGGGTGATAGTGGAGTGATGATTTTTAGTTCACGGTAAGCGTAAATGGAAATTTGTCAATCCGACGTTTGCGAGGGCGGCTAAAAATTTATACCAATAGTCGTCAAGTCACTGATGTCGACTTAACATGGTGCTATTGTGCGAAATTGAGGTGGATGCTGGACGAACCGAGGTTGACGATTAGCTGCGTACTATCTGGATTTTGGGACAAGGGCGCCCTAAGATTCAGACAGTACGCAATGGCACGCTAGTTCCTCTGCACAAGAGTCAATATCCGACCCCTTGATTCGATACTCTGCTCTGCCGTAAGCGCTACAGAGTTTCAGAAAACGAAACTCTGTAGAATTAGCTGGGGTATCAAGCCTAAAGTGGAACCACTTGATTTGCGCAGGGGCCTTTTTGACCTTCACCAACTTCGAACTCAACAGCCTGACCATCAGTCAATGTTGCGTATGCTCCGCCCGCTTGAATTTCTGAATGATGAACAAACAAATCTTTACTGCCATCTTCGGGTGTAATGAAACCGAAACCTTTGTCCGCACTGAACCATTTAACTGTACCTTTACTCATTTTCTTTACTCTTGATTATTGGTGAAATATAAAAATTACATCCGAATTCACCCGTTCGAATATAAAGCTGAAATTGCCGACAAAGACACGTGACTAGTGATTATCCTGCCCGAGTATAATACACTCTAATAGCAATAAAATGTAAATAATCCCTTTTCAAGTCAGCAACCTTAATCGGGATATAGGTATTGGGGGTAGGTCTTTCCATGCAATACCAACTGTAAAGTATTATTTTACATGAGCTTCCATTAAATAGTTCCTGACAGAAATATGTTACGGAAAGATCTGGCCCAAGTTTTTACCTCTGCGCAAGAGTCAATACTTGCCCCTTAATTTCCCGTTATTGTAGGATTCTTTCATCTCTCAAGCGAACTCTCTTGTTCATAGCAAGGTGGGGCAGAAAAGCGATAGAGACTGTGAAAGTATTCTCTTTTTGACCTTCCCTTTTGGAAAGGGGGATGGAGGGGGGGGGTTATAAAAAACAAAGCCCTTGATTTTAAAGGCTTTATTTTGCAATTCAAATCTCCCCTAACCCCTCTTTGTAATGCTCTAATGCAACAGAGATCAGAACTTTATAGGACTAGATACCTTCAGGACTCTTTTTCTAGATTCTTCATCAATCAATGAATCATTTGCGTAATTCTCAAGAACCTCATTGATTTCTTTTAAATGAGGGATTAAAAGTGCTTTGTCTTTTGCTTTAATATCATAGTGGTTTATCGTTTTTAGTAGCTTTATCGAAGCACTGTTTAAACTTTTATTTTGTCTTGGGGTTGGATTGTCGTGGGGAGTTTCTAGTCCTAATTTCTGAATAACTTCTTGTACCACATCACCTTCGTATTTAAATACTGAAACGTTATTTTTACCAAACAATATTTGGCATTCGGTGACGAAGCCTTGATAGTTTAAATGTTGAGAAAACCATTCGATATTTAACATTTCAGCAAAGGATAAGTCTTTGCCATAACACGGGTTACTTTCAACTTGTGGGTTGCGAATACATTGTTTGTAATAGCTTTCAATAAATACGAGTGGTTCACGAAACCATACCCAGGCTTCAATATCGAAGAGTTTACTCAACTCAGATAAAGTATCTTTTGATTCGTCAGGAAAATCCCACCAGTAATTATAAATGCCTTCAGATGACAGGATAATGGTGTGGGTGTCTTTTTTAACTTGCGAGATTATGTTCTTAAAGTTTTCTAGGAAGCTTTCCAGGTTTGTTGTGATTAAGTTCTTCTCAAACCATTGGTGTTTTGGTGCGGTGGTATTTTGTAGTTTATCAAGATTATGCGGGTAAAGAATCCCTTTTCCTCTGAGCTTGCGTTGTTTTTTGCCTAGGTAGGTTTGTAAGCTCGTCGTGCCAGTTTTTGGTGTGCCAGCATGGATGATTAGCTTTATTTTCTGTATTTTAAGTTGCTCTAGTGATTGCTCAAATGGTTTTAATAGCTCAGCTAATTCATTAGAAAAATGAATGTTTGATTTTTCCATTTCGGTCTATGAAAATCTCTAAAAATAAGGGGGGGAATCAAAGGGCTATTTTATTCTAACCTGAGATTAATTGCTAACCTAGAAATGGTCTTACCCACAGAAAGAGGGCGCTCTATTAATTAGGTTTTGATTAAAAATTGACGCGGCCCATAACCAAGTGGACATTTATTTTTTGGTTAATACCTTACAGCTTTGAGTAACAGTGCCGTATTTTTGAACTAACCATTAAATAACTTGCTGTATTCAGCGTCAGAACTACGCAGGACGATGAATTGTTTTCAGCAAGATAAGCTTTGTATTATGAAGAGTTCAGGTAAGTTGATTTTTCTTTTTATAACAGAAAAAGTAAAAGGCTGTTACTTATGTGCTCTTCTTATCTTCATTAAATTCCATGGCAGTCTCTGCGCTTGCTTTTTAAGTGCTCAACTTGCCAAATATCAGAACTCAGTTCTGGCTCTTTCTGCTCTTTCGCTTTTTTATCCTCCCCTAGGCAAGAGTCAAGACTTGACTCTAATTTTTTCTCATAGCAAGGTAGGGCGGAAAAGAGATAGTGCATTCAGCCATCAAGTCACAGGTAAAAGCTAATCATAAATCAAAGACCCTGTCGTCCTTGTCGCTCTCTGCTACTTAACTTAGATTTATCGACCTTTTATAAATGTAATTTGTTAAAAAACCTATCTGTAGTACGGGGTGGATAGTAATGATTCTCGTTATATATTATATTCAAGAATAAAATTCTTCTGCCGATAACCATTTTATGCATCTTAAAAAATCAGACTATTTTAAATATTCAGGACTTGAATAGATGTGACTTATTTAACTTAATTAACATTAGAAGGCATTAAAATGTGAATACTACACTTTAGAGTAAAACTATTATTTATTTTCACATTTTATAGATTAACAACGGGAGTAGTCTATGCCGACCATTCATGGAATGAATATCATTGGGCGCGAACGACTAATCCCTTTAATTTAACAGTTTTTAATAACATAAGAGTGGGATGACTATGTCTCTCAAGCGATTGCTGACTAGTCAGGCTCCAATGCAATAAACCTGACTGAAAACACTGAAGGTACTACCGATAAGAAAACTCGTCGGTAATGTAAAAGCCTCAGTGGTAAAGTTCGAGTCTACAATTTAGCCTATGGTAATACGGGTTGCTTGGTATTGCTGGAATTAGCCTGGGTGAAAATGGTCACATAACAACAGCTTATACAAAACTAAACGACACTTACTTCAAAGTGATTCTTATGCTTAATTACACTCTAATTTTTTTAGAGTTTTTGGAAGAAAAGTGTTGCAAACCTTTATCTATTAATAGGTTAACTAGCATAAATAAACAGTTACCATTCCTGCCTATCAAACGATTGAAAAGAGGGCTTACATGAAAATTCTATCCATATTTACAATCACGCTTTTGTTCTGCGCGGCCTCCGCCACAGCTCAAGTCATTCCCAACCAATACATCGTAGTGTTAAACAATAATACCGCCAACCCAGGCAACTCAGCCAAAGCTCTCAGCAATCAACATGGTGGAAAAGTTGGACATCTTTACACTCATGCGATCAAAGGCTTCTCATTCCACGGTTCTGCAGCAGCAGTACAAGCCATCTCCCATAATCCAAACGTCGCATACGTTGAGGCCGACCTTCAGGCACACGCTATTGCACAAACACTAGTTACCGGTATTGAACGAATTAAAGCAGATCTTAATCTAACAGCAAACATCAATGGTGATGATGATCGTGTAGACGTAGATGTAGCTATTATTGACACGGGTATAGACATTGACCACCCCGACCTGCCTGAGGTTGTCGGCGGAAAACATTTCTATAGTATTAACAGTGGTAGACCTTCGAGCCGTGGTTCCTACGAAGACAATAACTTTGACGACGACGCAGGACATGGTACACATGTAGCCGGAACCATCGCCGCTCTTGACAATGAAATAGGCGTAATTGGCGTAGCACCTGGCGCTCGTCTCTGGGCTATAAAAGTTCTTGACTCCTCTGGTTCTGGATCCTTTAGTGATATCATAAAAGGAATCGATTTTGTTACTGAAAACGCCGAATTTATTGAAGTCGCGAATATGAGTCTTGGTGGAGAAGGTTCGCTCAATTCACTTCGTACAGCCATTCAAAATAGTGTTAACGCTGGTGTAGTGTATGTCGTGGCTGCAGGAAATGAAAGTAGAGACATCTATGGCCCCGATGGCGTCTTTGGTACAAATGATGACTCAATTCCTGCATCATACCCTGAGGTTGCCACTATTTCAGCGATGGGAGATACCGATGGTCAAGATGGAGGTATCGGAGCAGATACAACACGCTCCACTGCAGACGATACCTTTGCAGACTTCACTAACTTCAGTTCAAGCGTAATCTCTGAAAACCCGATAACCTCACCTGGAGCAGCAATTGATGTCGCTGGACCGGGAGTAGACATTACTTCGACTTATCTAGGTGGTGGCTACGCAGTCTCCAGCGGCACCAGTATGGCATCACCACATGTAGCAGGTCTAGCGGCTCTCGAAATTGCTACAAACGGTCGAGCAATAAATGCTACAGGCGTTGCTCAAATTCGCCAAGTCATTATTGATTCTGCACAGCCGCAATCCGCTTGGGGTCCTGCAAACACTTTCGATCCAGATTCAAAAGCCGAAGGCCTTGCTATGGCAGTTGATGCCCCCGCAAATGACGCCCCCGTCCCTAAAATAATAAGTCCATCAGGTGCGTCAAACGTCGCTTCCAACGAGATAGTTTTATTTATTGGTAGAGCAAGCGATACCGAAGACCTTGACCTCACTGCAAGTCTCACATGGTCATCAGACATCGAAGGTGAGATTGGAGCAGGCGAAAGTTTCTCGACTGTACTCGCTGATGGAGAACACACGATAACCGCATCCGTTACTGATTCTGGCGGTAAGACACGCAATACCTCAGTTAGCATTCTAGTGGGTAATCCACCAACAGAAGCAACAGAGGTCGTTGTTAGTTCTGTTACATATGAATTAACAGGCGGTAAAAACCATGACAAGAATCTGTTGATAACAGCAACTATTGAAGATAACTTCGGCGCATTAATTGAAGGAGCATCGGTCTCGATTTCCTTGTACCGAGATGGAAGCTCATCTGGTACAGGAACGTTGTCAACACTGACAGATGGAACAGTAACCTTCCAACTCAGAAATGCGAGCTCTGGTTGCTACACAACTGATGTAACCAGCGTAACTAATACAGGACTCATTTATGATGGAGCAGAACCCGTAAACGAATTCTGTAAATAAAAGAAGTCAATGAAAATATCGAGGTCGACGAGTTATTCGCTCGTCGACCTTTCTACTTTTTTTAAAAAAATCATTTGTACCCTTATACACCCTCCCTGAAGGTGTCTCAGAAAATTCTGACTTGTTACCCAATGCTAATTGTGACCCATTTAATAACTTTAGTATCGATCTACCTGGATTGAATTATATGGCTCCTTTTGGCTGCCAAGCGACTGATCAGTTTGAAAATGTTGAAGCAAGATTGAGTGTGTTTTGAACGGTCGGTAGCCGCCCAAAGGAGACGAAAGAAAATACTCAATTAAGACCGATTATTTAAAATGAATTTCATTCACGAGAATGAGCGCTTATGATTTGTGCACAAAGACGCTTGAATTGAATTAATCGAATGGCTGAGAATTAAACCACTGGGTGATTTTGGTGGCTGACTGCTGTTTCGTTCTATTGTCCAATTGCGTGTGATTGGTAATGCAATCAAGCACAGGAACATTTGGCAACAACTTTTTTAGACATTTACCTACATAATGTTTATCTCTGACAAACTCTGGTGGCTCAATTTTATTGTAAACCAAAGCTATGTTTTTAATCCCTCGTTGTTGCATAAAATTAACTGATAAAACCTTATCGTCTATAGCTGACTCAACACCAGCTTTTCCAATAAAAAGTACTGGCAGTAGTCAACGAGCCGTTATAGCTAAAACGCGCTTTATTTTCCGGAATAAAGCTTTCTAAGTGTAGATCAACCTTAATCTCTTTCCCTAATCTTGGGGTTTTATCAAAAATATGATAATAAGCCTGTGGATCCCCAGTTTCGATTAATAATGCAATAACTGCCAATTGACCATCAGCGGCTTCATGAGTCAGATGCATTTCTGCAGGAAATTGATTTCCATTTATCTTATGCTCACTATCAGCATGAAAGTGCAATTGTTTATAATTTATAACGCTTGCTATCGACAGCAATAAAATTATCTTCATCCATATCAAATTCAATAGAATGCCCGTTATTAACAATATGGGCAAGAGTCGGCAAATAAGCGACCATTAATTCCTGAGTAGATGACAATGCATCTTTGTTATGTATGTCTATTGGTGATTGATGCTCATCTTTTCGACAAGTTTTGAATTCCTTGTTAAGATCAGTTTAATGGTCGGGTGACTCTATACTGCCTGAACTGTTTTAACTATTATAAGCGTGTTAACTGTAGGGAGCTTGATTGTGAGTAGTCGTTGAAACAGTTGTGCAGTTTTAAAGGCTTGTAGCTTGTTTGGAATGAATTGTAGGATTTTCTTTCAGGCATAAAAAAACCAGCTAAAAAGCTGGTTTTTAAATTCTATGGCGGAGAAGCAGGGATTCGAACCCTGGGAGGGGATAAACCCTCAACGGTTTTCAAGACCGCCGCTTTCGGCCACTCAGCCACCTCTCCTAAAGACGACTATAATACTATGTTATTTCTTAATTGGCTAGTCTATTTTTTGTTTTTATTAAGAAAATAGCATTAAATAACATGATTTATTTTAAAATCAATAATTTAGCAGCAGTGCCCCTTTTTTGATGCTTCAGGTACTTCTATTAATTGACCTGATTTTACATCGTATATATATCCATAGACAGGGATATCAGAAGGTACAAGCGGATGGGATTTTATTCGTAAGACATCTTCAGTAACACTTTGTGCTTGATCTTTAATAGTAAGCCAGGCGATATGTTTGCCTTCAGCTGAACCATTGCCTTCACAGCAGTCATGCCAACCCTCTGCATCTACACTGGCTGTTTTTAAGCTACTACCCAGCAGATCACTCATGATTTCGCTTGTAAATGTCTCCATGCCACAGTCGGTGTGATGAATGACGAACCATTCACGAGTACCTAATAGTTTGTATGAAATGACCAGTGAACGAATGGCATCATCACTTGCGCGACCACCTGCATTTCGAATGACGTGAGCATCACCTTCTGCTAAGCCTGCATATTTAGCAGGGTCTAAACGTGCATCCATGCAAGTTAAAATTGCAAACTGGCGTCCTGGGGGCATTGGTAAATCTGCTTTATCGAAAGAATCTGCATACTCACGATTAGCGTCTAAAACTTCATTAAGTATCTGGCTCATGTTAACCTCAAAGGTGAAATGAAAAAAAACCGTTTGATTATTCAAAACTGATAGTGTTTTAGGATGTGTTGAATAATCAACGAATATCAGTTTACTAGAAAAAACAAACGGTTTGTAACTATCTCCGGGGTCTATTATATATTCCTTATATTGGCGGTGAAATAGGGGGATGGGTTTATAAAATATAAACTTAAAATTTATAAAGCTAGATGGTAGATAATCAGGTTAATTGATTAGCTTAAACTTCCGTTTAAAGCGTGTCATGGCTGGTTTTTGAACAGAGGCTTTGGCTTCTAGCGCTTTCTTGCTGGAGGTTGGCGGGGTAAGTTATGTTTTTGTTGTTCACAGTCATATAAATTAAGCTGATTACCTATGAGCTTCAGCCATTTTAAAACAACTGACTCAAGACCTCGTCATTCCAGCATTCTTTTAGCAGGAATCTAGAATCACAAGGAATAGATTCCCGATAAAAGCCTTCGGGAATGACGCGTTATATCGTATTGCTGTTTATTTTCCCTAATTTGGCGGAGACTCATGGGTAATCAGGTGAATTAATGGCTTTATACTTATTAATAATGACTGAAGCTTGTAGGTATCCGCTAATGCTATGGCTTTAAAAAAACTGGCTCTATCCAAAATAATAAGTAATTTTTTTGAGATTAAGGTATAAAAATGACTTTTACATAGTTACTATTCAAGGATATTAAATGATTTTTTCTACTACGCCTGATGTTCCAGGCAGAGAAATAGCTGAAAACCTAGGTGTTGTTGCTGGCAATATTGTGCAATCAAAACATGTTGGCCGTGATTTGATGGCTGGGTTAAAAGGTATTATTGGTGGTGAAATAGAGGGTTATACTGAGATGCTTGCAGATGCTCGAGACAAGGCAATAGAACGTATGGTGAGTGAGGCGAAAAAACGTGATGCTGATGCGGTTGTAAATATTCGTTTTACTACCAGTGCAATTATGACTAATGCTTCTGAAATGTTGGCTTATGGTACGGCAGTAAAATTAAAATAAAGTAGGACTTATTTTTCCTTAGGTTGCAGGGGATGGAGGTGATCTATTTCCATTTTCTGGAAAGGAAGGGTTCTGCATTTTAGCTAACACTATTATCATAAGCATTGTTTTTCATATCATGGTGCTATTAAGGCATCTTTAGCTATAATTAAAAGCTCAATCGTATAGGCTTTATCTATATTTATAATGAGGAGTAGGGCAATAATGATTAAAATTTTAGCTTTTGCTGGCAGTAGCAGGAAGGGTTCGGTCAATAAAAAGTTGGTGAAGATTGCTGCTACAGCCGCTGAGAATGCGGGAGCAATAGTAACGGTTATTGATTTGGCTGATTATCCTATGCCAATATTTAATCAAGATTTAGAAGCAGAGCAAGGAATGCCAGAAAAGGCGCGGGCCTTTAAACAATTATTAATTGATCATGATGGGTTTTTGATAGCCTCTCCAGAATACAACAGTGCCTTTAGTCCTTTATTAAAAAATGTTATTGATTGGGCTTCTCGTGCAGAATCAAAAGATGAACCGCCTCTACAGGCTTATAAAGGTAAGTATGTTTCTATTATGGCTGCATCACCTGGTGCATTAGGTGGGCTTAGAGGTCTGGTTTTTTTAAGAATGTTATTAGGCAATATTGGCGTGACTGTATTACCCGAACAGCAAGCCATTGCTCAAGCATTTAAAGCCTTCTCGGATGATGGCGGCTTGGTTGATAAAACACAACAGTTGGCAGTTGAAAGGTTAGGGATCAATTTAGTTAAAATCCTTAATAAATAATTTGTATCATCAAGGACATATAAATGAGTTATAACCATCAAATTGATATATCAGACTTATCTATACTATTAGTTGAACCCTCAAAAATGCAGTCAAAAGTGATTACCCAGCATTTAAAAGAAGAGGGGATTGTCAGTATTGATAGCGTGCATTCTGGAACTGAGGCTATTAATGAATTGGCTAAGTATGAACCTGATTTGATTATTAGCAGTATGTATTTGCCTGATATGACAGCAACAGAGTTGGTCGTACAGGTAAAGACTTCAGAAAAATATTCAAATATATCCTTTATGCTAATTTCCAGTGAAACCCGAATTTCAGCTTTAGAGCCAATACGCCAGGCTGGGGTGGTTGCCATTTTACCTAAGCCATTTAATCATGCAGCCTTAAAACGCGCATTGCGGAATACTATTGAGTTCATCGATCCAGAAGAAATATCCTTTGAACATTATGATATTGAATCAGTTAAAGTCTTATTGGTAGATGATAGCGCGATGGCTAGAAAACATATTATTCGAGTGCTAAATAATATGGGGATTACTCAGATCACAGAAGCTAAAGATGGCAAAGAGGCGAGTGATGTTTTTAGTTGGGCAGAAGAGGAGTTTGATTTAGTTATAACTGATTTAAATATGCCAAATATGAACGGAGAAGAACTTATTCACTACATTAGAACAGAAATGGATAATACCTTTATCCCTATTTTGATGGTAACCAGTGAAGATAATGAAACGCGTTTAAACAATGTTCAGCAAGAGGGTGTATCAGGTATTTTAGATAAGCCGTTTGAGCCTAAAACAGTGAAAGAAATGTTATTCAGGGTGTTAGATGATGTATAGCACCCTGGTTTATAGTTTTAAAACGTTCTTGTTATTACTCGGTTTGGTCAACGGCTTGAGCGTTTTTCTTTTTTACCCACAAACTAAACATTAAAATTGCCCAGCCACGAAATGCAATTTCAGTATTTAAACAAAGCGATAGAAACCAAGCTTCATTCACTGGCCATTCAAAGCAAATCATAAAACCCGCAATGATTGAAACTAATCCACACAATGATAAGGATGTGGAGTGTGGTAAACGAAGGGCTCTAGCCAGGGTGATTCTGACGAGTCCTCGAACAATTAAAAAAGCTGCGATCATCAGGCTTAATTGTTGAGGTTGACCCGATATGTTGAAAATGATTAATCCGCCTATAACGGCATCTAAAATACCTACTTGCAAATTTTGATGTAATTCACGGGAATCTTTTGCAAAAAAAGCTTCAAGACATTCTTGTAAACCTAGCGCTAAAAGAAAAAAACCGCTAGCAGGAAGCCAAGAAAATTGTTGAGCCGATAATATGACCGCATCACTATTCACAACACTGGAAATAGCGAGAGTTACTCCAACTAGAATAATAAGTATTCCTTGAAGCAGTAGACGTATCCAGCTAATTGCAAAAATTTCGTTATTAATGGAATCTTTTTTTTTGTTCATTTGTTTTTCCTTTTGCAAACGATAGAATAAATTTTATATTCGGAACTTTGTTTTTTGTGATTAATATAATGATCCACTTTAGCCTTACCCTGTCTAAATTAGTCTGTTTAATTCTGCTTTCTTTCTTTTACCCATTGAATGAAATTATCGGTTAGCATTGGTGGTGCAATATAATTGCCTTGAGCAATATTGCAGCCCATGCTTTGTAATTGATCGAAAATTTCTTTTGATTCCACACCTTCAGCTGCAGTTTTTAGATTAAGTTCTTTAGCCAGTAAAATACATATTCTTACAATGGCGCTAGCATCAGGGTCTGTGGCTAGACGACTAATAAAATGCTGGTCTATTTTTAGCTCAGTAAAGGGGGCCTGGTAGAGTTTGACCAAAGATGAATAGCCTGTACCAAAGTCATCAATTGATAGTGAAAATCCTTTCATTCTTAATCGATTTAGAATATCTAGTGAGTCAGAAACTTTATCCATTAAAGCGGATTCTGTAATTTCTAAAACAATTGAGCCAGGATCAATATTATTACCTTTAATTAGAGCTTCCAACTTTTCGGGCATGGATAAGTCACTAACATTTTGAGCAGACAAGTTAATGGATATTTTTATATCTAATCCATTAGCGAGTACTTTTTTATACTCTTTAATTGCTAGCATAAGAATTTCTTCAGTTAGCAAATTCATTAGTTTATGCTTTTCTGCCAGAGGAATGAAGTATTCTGGTAATAGTAGGCCCCTAGTAGGGTGTTGCCAGCGGACCAGTGTTTCAGCCCCCTTTAAATCAGAACTGTTGATGCAAATTTGAGGCTGGAAATAAACTTCAAGCTGGTGTTTACGCAATGCAAGTTTCAATTCTTCAACGGTTGCTTCCGCTGTATCGCTTTCAATATTCGAAAGATCAGCGCCCTGTTGTAAACACTTTTCTAGACAGTCAGCATGGGTTTGTTTAATTAAAGCAATAAAGGCTTTGGCTTTAAACGGCTTGGAAAGTGTACTGATTACGTTTAATTTTTTGGTTTCAGCAAGTTGTTTTGCTGAATGTAAAACCCGCTCATCAAAACCACTGACTAGAATAAAATAGGGTTTTATATTTTGTGTAGCCAACTCCCGCATAATTTCAATACCATCTTTCTCTGGCATTTGTAAATCAAGAATAACAATATCATTAGCCGTCACAGGCGCCGTTAAAAAATCGATGCTGGAGGTGTATATTTCTGTCTCAAGCTTGATGGTTTTAGCCATTGCCTGCATTAAATTTGCTTGTTGATCATCATCATCAACAATATAAATTTTGCAAGCACTGCATTCTGATAAAGGCATGTTTTTGTGTTTTATTTAGTTATCGGCAACAAGTAACCATCTAATAACAGGCGGATACTTGTGAGTAATTCTTTAGAACTATAGGGTTTATGTAACATGTGCTGTCTCAAGTGCAAGTCAGACTCGGTATGTCTGTTGTCACTAAAACCACTTGCTAACTGTATTTTTACAGAAGGGTATAGTTTAGAGACCTTTCTAGCTAATTGATAGCCATCCATATTTGGCATGATAACATCACTTAGCATAAGGTCAATAGTCTGAGATGCCAAAATTTCAAGCGCGGCATCACCTGAACTGGCCGTAACAACAATATAGCCAAAATGACTCAAAATTTGTCTGGCCAGTTCACGTAATGCGGGTTCATCATCAACGACTAAAATATGATCATCACCTGTTAGTTGTGGAGCTGATTGACTATCAAATGATTTTCTGGTTTTTTTGGTTTCATTATGTCGGGGGAAATACAAACTAAATTGTGAGCCTTCACCAAGCTGGGTATATAAATTAATGACACCAGCAGAACGTTCGGTAAAGGCAAATACCTGGCTCAACCCTAAGCCATTTCCGGCTTCACCTTTGGTTGTAAAGAAGGGGTCAAATACATGGGCTTTGGTTTCATCATCCATTCCACATCCGGTATCTGAAATACATAGTTTTAAGTGATCATCGGCTGTTAATCCAAGTAACTTCGCCTCATCTCTGGAAATATAAGTATTTGAAGTTTCAATGGTTAAGGAACCGCCATTAGGCATGGCATATTTTGCATTGATACACAGGTTTAAAATAGCATCTTCCAGCTCGTGAATATCAAGCCAGACAGGCCAGGCGTGTTGATATAAATTATAGTTAAGCTTGATCGATGCGGTTAATGATTTTGATAGCATATCTTTTAAATCAAGTAGCGCTTTATTGATATTGCAACTACTGGGGTTACTGCTTTCTGATTTTGAAAACGTCAGCATTTTTCGAGATAAAACTCTACCTCGCTCTCCTGCTCGTATAATTTCTGAAATGTAATTTTCGGTATCAGAAATCCCTTCACATTGCATTTCCAGTAATTCGGCATAACCTAAAATAACGCCCAGCATATTATTGTAATCATGTGCGATGCCTCCAACTAATTTACCTAAAGCATCCATTTTTTGGCTGCGTTTGGAATGTTCTTCGGCTAGTCGTCTACGTGTTGCATCGCGCGCTTCTGCAACCAAAAAGTTGACTTTACCTTCATGATCGAAAACTGGATGCACACTGAAATCAACCCAGACTTTATGGTTCTCCAAAGCAAACTCAACCTCTCTATCAATAAATTCACCTTTAGCGGCTAACTTGCAATCACTGCGAATCATTTCTTGCGTTGCCTCACTGTAGGAAAACCAGGGGCAATCCCATATTTTTTTACCCAGCACATCGTCGTGGCTCAAACCAGCAAGTGTAAGTGGTCTAGAGCTGGCAAAATCTAAAGTACCATCAGGTAAGGTAATGTTTACCATCGTCAGTAAACCATCGAGTACTTGTTGAGTCTTCTTTTGGCTATTTTCTAAATTTTCCAGCAGGTGAGTGATTTTTTCTGCAAGTTTGTTAAAACTATTGCCTATGTGATTCAGTTCATCCTGAGTTTTCAGATGAATTCTTTGATCTAAATCACCATCTGCAAAAGCGTGCAGGGAGCGAGTTAATGTTTGAACGCTACCTCTCATGGAATAATAAATACCTATTACAAAGTACAAGACTAAAAGCAATAAGATTAAGGAAATACTGATGCTAATATAAAGCCTGTTTTTTGCTTGTTGTAAGCGATTTTGAGTGATTGCTCGGGTGGTAGGCAATAAAATTTGATACATGTTGTTATAGCTATTATCGATAGCCTCAGTGACTTGAGTAAAAAACATTTCAGGCTGGGTATGAAACTTTTCACCTAATAGATCGTACTGGACTAAGTTAATAATTTGTTGTGCAGATGTCGTTATATCGACTGATGCCGTTTGTAATTGGAGGCTGATATTATGATTAAAGCTAGCCGTTTTATTTAGATTGACTGTTAACTGCCTAAGGGAGACTTCTAATTTGGCAATCAATATAATTAATTCAATTCTTTGATATTCTGAGGCGTTTTTTTTGACTAAAATACTGGTACCAAAATCACGTATTTCAGCAAGTTGTTCCATTGCTTTGGGTAATTTATTAATACTGGTGTCTATTAAATAAAAAGAATCGATGTCAGTGCTAAAGGTTAACGCATATTCATCAGCAAGCATCACTTTGAAAAACTCTAATTGTTCGATTAGCTGGGTGTGTTTGGTAAAGTTTTCAGCCACAGACTGTTCAAGTCCATTTGTTACTAAGGCATTCCAGTTTTTGTTAATCGAAATCCAGGTTATATTGTCTGTTAAAGGGGACGGCACATATATTTCGATATTGTGCAGATTGGTAAAGATTTCAGTTTCTTTGTCTTTACGCATAGATAACATGGCTGCGTTTCCACCTAAAAAACCGGCGGATAAGCCACGATGTTGCTGGATGGTTTGAATGGCCTTGGAAATAGGGGTAAGTATCCTTAGGCCTTGTAGTTGTTGCTGAGAATTGGATACGACCTGGTTAAGTCCTAGAAATAAGCTGTAAATCAATATACCAATAGCTATCAGTGAAATAACCCCCAAAAAAGCGAATTTTCTTCTGTAATTGAATTGATTCATCAAAGAAATTGCGGGGGTAAATATTGTCTTCATTTAGTCAAAACCTGTCTCATCAGATGATGTATTTTTATTTTCTAACAGTGTAACAAAGCTACAAGGCTTGTAGCTACTTAGGGAGGTGGAAAAAAACAAAAATACTGCCCAATATGGGACAATTATTTCTTTCCATCTCCCTTAGCAAGTCTGGGGCTGAAGGTATAGGGTATTGATTTATAAGGACGCGTAAATACGTAAGCCACATGGATGTGGTGAATGCATTTATTGCAGGAGCAAATATATGTCCATGGCAGCACCAGCTCCTGCTTCGAGCTGCACTTGCACATCCATGTGCTTCGTAAGCTCTGCTGCAACGTCCTGTTGTAGAAGCCTGATCAATCAACACCCTATACCCACAGAAAAACATACGCTGAGTAGTTATCAAGGCTCATTTCTGTATCTGAAAGTGATATAGTCTTGCTATGTTAACGTACTTTGGGATGTCCAGTGATTAGTAATCAGTCAACTTATAACATTCAGGAAAAACTGGGTGAAAGTATGCATGCTGAAGTCTATAAAGCCGCTGATATAGGGGCAATAAACAAGCAAGCATTTGTTCTAAAAAAAATTAAAACTCAGTTTTGTAATGCTGCATTAAGACATTATCTGCGGCAACAGATTGATCAGTTAAATGAGCTGGAAATAGCAAATACTATTATCCCTGAGATTTATTCCCCCAACAGTGAAGTTATTTACCTGGTTCAGCCTTGGTTTGCTTGTTGTACATTAAGGCAATGGATGCAACAACGCAAACAAATGACTATTGATGAAATACTGGCAATTATTATTTCGATAGCGGAACAACTTGAGCTAAGGCATCAGGCCGGACATATTCATAAAAGTGTCAAGCCAAATAATATCCTACTGACGACAGAGCCTTTGCAAGCCCGTTTGATTGATGATATTCGGGTGCTGGATATTAACCAAATCAGTCATTTTATTTATCAGGATAATTTTCGTACCCAGACATTGCCTTATTTATCCCCTGAACAAACGGGTCGAATAAAGCATACGGTTAATTACTCAACAGACCTGTATTCTATAGGTATGGTTCTTTTCGAATGTTTAACAGGGAGGCCACCCTTTCTATTTGATGATCCGATAGCAATTATTCATTCACATCTGGCTGAAACGCCTCCATTAGTTCAATCTATCAATATAGAGATTCCAGAAATACTGTGTAAAATTACTGCAGAACTGTTAGAAAAAGCACCCGAGAAAAGGTATCAGACAGCAACTGGCTTAGTTCATGATTTAAAAATATGCTTAAAAGACTGGAAAGCACATAAACATATAGCACGGTTTACGCTCAAACAGCATGACTTTAGTAACCGTATTACCATTCCTTCTCTGATGGTTGGACGAGAGCAAGAAAAAAGGCAATTGTTAGATGAGCACCATAAATCATGTACCGGTTTATTTCGTTCAGCACTTATTTCTGGACTGTCAGGGATTGGTAAAACACGTCTAATTCAAGAGTTACAGCTACCTATTATTAAGCATAAAGGCTATTACACTTCGGGTAAGTTTGATCAGTTCAAAAAACATATACCCTATAGTACCCTGATTCAGGCATTAACCAGCCTGGTCCGCGTCTATTTAACTGAAGACAATAAACGGATTGAATATTGGCAACAAAGAATAAGCCATCAATTAGGTGAGCACGGTAAATTGATGACAGACTTAGTGCCTGAGCTGGAACTTATTATTGGCAAGCAAGCCGATGTTATTAAATTACCGCCTATTGAAGCAAGAAACCGATTTAATGATGTTGCTGGTAAATTTATTGCCTGTTTAGCGACAAAGGAACATCCCCTTACTTTATTTATTGATGATTTGCAGTGGTGTGATGGGGCCACATTCGATTTGTTGCAACGTTTGTTTGATAACGCATTAGAGTATCCTTACTTATTTTGGATAGGCGCTTATAGACACAATGAGGTTGATAGTACACATCGACTCAGTTTTTTGATTGACAGAATAAAGAAAAAGACCCACAGCTCTTTAGTTGAGATTCGTTTAAATGCATTGAAACATGCTGATGTTAATCAGATGACTGCCTATATATTGAATACTTATCCCAGTCGAACGACTCAACTGTCAGAAATAATTTACCAGACATCGGCGGGAAACCCTTTGTTTGTGAATGAAAGTTTGCGCTGGTTACACAGTTATAAACATTTACATTTGGCAAAAGACGGCGCTTGGACTTGGGATAATGATCAGCTGAGGCATACTAATATTCCTGAAACAGCGCTCGATTTATTTAAAGATAAAATTGCTAAACAAAGTGATCAGATACGGCAGTTGTTAGGTGTCTCAGCCTGTTTAGGCGCAAGTTTTGATGCAAAAGAACTGGCTTTAGTGATGGGTACGCCTTTGCCCGTTTTATTTCAAACATTAAGTGAGGCTTTTGCTGAAAATATTTTAATGCGAGAAAAAGAGCAGATTTATTTTTTTCATGATCAGGTACAAGCTGCAGCAGAAAGTTTTCTTGATGGTGCAAGCAAGCAACAGATACATAAAAAAATTGCGACGGCCTTTATTGCGGCAATTCCAGAACACAGTACTATAGAACACTTGCCAAATTTGTTTTCAATCGTTGAGCATTTACAATTGGGAAGAGACTCCAATCAAATAGATGAATTAAAAAAACAAGAGGCCGAGTTTAACTATTATGCGGGCAAAGCGGCCATGCAAGCATTGGCGATGGAAAATGCAAATTTTTTCTTTCATCAAAGTTTGCAACTGTTTCCTAGTCATTCATGGGATATTTATTATGAATTTTTATTTTCATTACATAAATATTTAGCCCGTACAGAAATGGCTTTAGGAAACCAGCCTGCCTCAGAAAAAATATTAAAAACCCTGATTGAAGAATCTAAGAATGATTTGGATAGAATTGATTGCCTGTACGAACAAACCACGGGTTTATCTTCTATGGGAAAGTTTAAGCAAGCAATAGAAGTAGGTAACCAAGGCTTAAGTTTTTTTAATCGACAAATTCCTTTAGATGATGAATTAGCGTTAAAAAAATCTGCAGAAATTATTGAACAAATTCATCAGGGAGATAGAGATATTTGGCAACAAATATTGACTATTACACCAAGTGGAAGCAGAGCAACTAAAATAGAAACAGGAATATACAGTGAGTTAATCCCTGATTATTACTTGGCCGGTATGGTGCCACAGCTGTATTTGTCGGCCATACAATCCACTCAAAACTGTTTGACTGGAGGTGTTGATGAAACCGTTATCTATGGTTTTTCTATGGTGGGCTTGTATCTACAACGTAAAGGGCAATATGAAAAGTCTTTTAACTATGAAGACTTAGGATTAGCTTTGTCTGATCGCTATCCTGACACTTTTGGTGCGACAAAAGGGATTAACGGTATTTTATGGACTAATATGCATAATCGTCGAAATTCTGAATATATTATTGATCAATGCCAGAAAAATATTCATCGTGGTAAGAATTGTGGTGATTTATATAATGCCGGTTTATCTTATGGGCCGTATATTTGGCACTTAATCACGCAGGGACAGGACCTTACACAGGTGTCCGAAGTTGCAGATGAATGTTGGCATTTTTCCAGAAAATTTAATTTATCACTGTCATTAGGTCTGGCACAAAGTGCAATAGCTGGCTGGTCAGACTTCATGATAACGGGAGATGAAACGTTTAATCCTGAACAGATGAAAGAAAAGCTGGAACTTTGGGAGCATGATAAGCATGTGGTATCCATTGGTGGTTATTTTACCCTTAAAGGTATTAGTCAGTATTATTTAGGTAATTATGTTGTAGCCGAGCAAGCGCTTAAACAGGCAAAGCCCTATTTACGTGGTTTGAGTGACAATATACTCAATAGACTATGGTATGTGTTCTGGTTTATTAATGCCTTGAGGTTACATGAAGAAATCGTCGGTGATGAAAGAATTGAGTTGAAAAGTTGCCTTAAACAGGTTAAAACCTGGTCAACTTTAGGGCCTATCTTAAAGCCTTATTTTTTGTTGATGAAAATGGAAAACAGTCTTCATCAGAATGACTCAAGTAATTTTCGACGGTATGCTTTTGATGCTATCGATTTAGCCGTAAAAAATAAGTTTACTTTATTAGAAGCCTATATCAATGAAAGATTAGGGAAAAATTATATTGAACAACAACATGAGCATGCTAATTACCATCTGACCCGAGCGGTCACGCTTTATCGTTTATGTGGCGCGCATATAAAGGAGAAGCAGCTTAGTGAAAAGTTTTCTTTAACTATGAGTAAAAAACAAATGCTATCAGAGCAACCTTTAGCAGAAAGGCTGGATGTTAATTTTTTGCTGGATGCGACTCGAAGTATTACCCAGCAGCTGGATTTTAATTTACTACTGAGTACCATTCTGCAAGCCGTAATGGAAAGGTTGGGAGCAAAAACGGCCTATTTACTTATTGCCAATAAACAGCAATTAGAGCTTATGGCGAGAGGTGATAAGCAGGACCAGGTTGAAGTAAAGATAAAAAACCATGATGAAATAGCCACTGAAAATTTGAGTATGGCGGTGGCAAATTATGTTTTTCGTACTGCTGAAATGCTAGTTTTAAAAAATGCCAGCGAAGAGAGTGACTTTAGTACTGATGCGACTGTGGAAAAGCAGCAACTCAAATCAATACTTTGTATGCCTTTAGTGCTAAAAAAAGAAGTGTTAGGCGTATTGTATTTAGAGAATAAATTAATGCCCTCTGTTTTTACTCATGAACAAATTGAACTGACAAAATTGTTAACGGCCCAGGCAGCGGTGGCTTTACAAAATACTCAGCTCGTTAAAGATATGCAAGACAATCAAAAGGAAATTGAATCATTAAATACCACGCTGGAGCTTCGTGTCGAAGAAAGAACAGCTGAATTAAATCGGGTAAATGAGGAGTTAAATAATTTTGCTTATGTAGTCTCACATGATTTAAAAGCGCCTTTACGTGCAATCAATCAATTATCTGGGTGGGTGAGTGAGGATTATGCTGCCTCATTTGATGAGGATGGAAAAGAGCAAATGGCTTTAATCTGCAGTCGTGCAAAACGCATGCATGAGATGATTGACGGCATTCTGAAATATTCCCGCATAGGCCGAGTTAAAGAAAATGTTGATGAAGTCGATCTTGTTGAAATAATTAATGATGTTATACACTTAATTGCCCCACCCGCTAATATGGAAGTGAAGATTTTGAGCGCGTTTCCTGTTATAAAAGGTGAAAGGCTTAGAATTCAGCAGGTTTTTCAAAATTTAGTTGATAATGCTATAAAATATAATGATAAAGCGTTTGGTGTAATTGAACTTAGTTGTATTGAACAAGACGAATATTGGAAAATACAGATAAAAGACAATGGTCCAGGTATTGCTAAAAAATACCAGGAAAAAATATTTCAATTATTTCAAACCTTGAAACCTAAAGATCAGGCAGAGAGTACAGGCATTGGCTTAAGTTTAATCGAAAAGACCGTGACTCATTGGGGCGGAAAAATCTGGATTGAATCGGAAGAGGGTAAGAGCAGTACATTTATTTTCACCATACCCCGAGAAGCCAAAGTATAAATAAAACTTTTTCATATAATAACAATAAAAAATGAATACTATACAACCGATATTACTAATAGAAGATGACCTGGTTGATGTTATGACGGTTAAGCGTGGGTTTAAAGAGCTGGGCGTGTTAAATACACTGGTTGTGACGCATAATGGAGAAGAGGCGCTTGACTATTTAAGCGCCCCAGAGCAGGGACTGCCTTGCGTCATTTTATTAGATATCAATATGCCTAAAATGAATGGTCATGAATTTTTAGAACATTTAAATAAACATGCTGTATTTAAGAATATCCCCGTCATTATGTTAACTTCATCAAAGGAACAACAAGATGTAGATAATAGTTTTGAACAAGGGATATCGGGATATATTTTAAAACCCGTTGATTATCAGCAATTTCTTTTTTCCATCCAGGTTCTAAGTCCTTTTTGGACGCTCAAGGAGTAACAAATTTGAATCATGTGCGACTATTATTAGTTGAAGATGATCTGACTGATCAGCTGGGATTTAAGCGCTTTGTAAAAAAGCAGGGATTAAGCTATGACTATGATATTTCTGGCTCTGTAACTGAAGCACTCACACTGTTATCAAGTAACGACTATGATGTTGTTATTGCCGATCATGCATTAGGTGATGGCACTGCTTTTGATTTGTTTGAATATATCCCTGATACCACAGCTGTTATTTTTGTTACGGGTAACGATAATACCAATATTGCGGTCAAGGCATTAAAAACAGGCGCATCTGACTATTTGTCAAAAGATATTGATGGCCATTATCTGGAACTATTACCGCACATTATTGATGCGGTACTTAAATCTAAAGCAGATGAAATTGAACTAGATAAGCATCGTAACCATTTAGAAAAGATGGTGCTAGAGAGAACAATAGAATTACATCAGGAAATTGAACAAAGAAAATTAATTGAACAGCAACTACGGCTGTTAGCTGTCGCATTTGAAACCCATGAAGCGATTGTTATTACGGATGCCCAGGCAATTGTTCTTCGTGTAAACCAGGCTTTTACTTCCCTAACAGGATATACAGCTGAAGAAATGCTGGGTAAAAATATGAGTGTTTTAAACTCGGGTCTGCAAGATTCTGGTTTTTATTCACAATTATGGAGGGAATTAATCGCAACTGGACGTTTTGAGGGTGAAGTCTGGAATAGTCGAAAATCAGGTGAAGTTTATCCAGAATGGTTAACGATAACAGCTATTTTGGATGATAACGGTAAAACCACTCATTATGTTGGAAATTTGGCAGACATATCTAAACAAAAAAAAGCCGAAGCCGAAATTAAAAAATTAGCTTTTTATGATTCATTAACAGGCTTGGCTAATCGCCGATTATTGCTTGATAGAATCGACCAAGAATGTGCCGTGGCTAAACGAAACACTTGTTTTGGAGCAATTGTTTTTATTGATCTGGATGATTTTAAACCTTTAAACGACACCTATGGGCATAATGTGGGTGATGAGTTATTAATTCAGCTTGCAAAACGATTAATGCACTCTTTACGTGAAGAGGATACCGCTGCTCGCCTGGGGGGAGATGAGTTTGTTGTGTTGATACATGCGAATGAAAAAAGCTTTGAAACAGCTTTGCTAAATGCCAAAACAGTAGCAGCTAAAATACAAACCGAGCTCAATCTGGCTTATTCTTTGAATGGCCAGCAACATATTTTTACTTCCAGTATTGGTATTACCGTGTTTCCAAAAGATGTTTCAGGTGCTGAAAATATCATTAATCAGGCGGATCAAGCGATGTATCAATCAAAGAAAAAAGGTAAAAATTCAATCTGTGTTTTTCCAAAATAAAACGCCTCCTTTCAAATTCCCAGCAATATTTGCATCTTCTTTCCATAACCCGTTTATTTCTTTATCTAAGTTTTACTGCTGTTATAGGCAGGTAATCATATTAAAAAGCTTATTAATGAGCTATGATGGATTAAAGCGTGCTATATAGCATCATTCTAAAATATTATAAAGAAATTAAATGGTCCAGGATTCTGATCAAGAAAACAAATATACTGCAAAAATAGATCCTTATGCTCAGCGTGAAGCTGAAAAATATGAGAACCCTATTCCTAGTCGCGAACTTATTCTTCAATTGATTGAAGAAGCGGGAGAACCTTTGCGGCGGCAACAAATCGCCAGACAATTTGGACTTGAATCAGCTGATAATCTTGAAGCCTTGCGTCGGCGTTTACGTGCGATGGAACGGGATGGTCAATTATTATTCAATCGCAGACAAAAATATTGTTTGATTAACAGTAAAGATTTAATTGCTGGCCGGGTTCTTGGGCATGCAGATGGTTTTGGATTTGTAAAACCTGATGATGGCTCCGCAGATTTATTTCTGTCACCAAGGGAAATGAAATCATTAATGCATAATGATCGTGCAGTCGTTCGTGTCGCTGGCCTGGATAGAAAAGGGCGGCGTGAAGGTGCGGTGGTTGAAATTCTTGAACGTAATACTCAGCATGTTGTAGGGCGCTTAATTTCAGAAAGAGGCTTAACCTTTGTTGCTCCCGAGAATAATAAAATTACCCAAGATATATCTATTCCCAAGGATGAAGTAGGTATAGCCAAAAAAGGTGAAATAGTGGTTGCTGAAATTATCCAGCATCCAACCAATCATCGTCAGGCGATTGGTCGTATTGTCGAAGTTTTAGGCAAACATATGGCGCCAGGTATGGAAATTGAGATGGCTTTGCGCTCTCATGACCTGCCTTTTAAATGGCCAGAAGGGTTATTAAAAGAGATTAAGCATTTAACGAAAGAGGTTCCCGAACAAGCTAAGGAAAATAGGACGGATATTAGAGACCTTCCTTTAGTGACCATTGATGGAGAAGATGCTCGTGATTTTGATGATGCCGTCTATTGCACAAAAACCCCTAAAGGCTGGAAGTTATTAGTTGCGATTGCTGATGTCTCTCATTATGTACAGGTGAATACCGAGCTGGATGCTGAGGCTAAAAACCGCAGTACCTCTGTGTATTTTCCTGAGCAAGTCATTCCAATGCTACCAGAAGTATTATCGAATGGTCTCTGTTCTCTGAATCCAGACGTTGATCGTTTATGTATGGTGTGTGAGCTGTATATTAATGAAGAGGGAAAAGTCATTCGTTCAGGCTTTTTTAATGCTGTTATGCGTTCTCATGCCAGGTTAACGTATACCAATGTCGCAAAGATTCTGGTTGATGGAAATAAAACGCTAGCCAAGAAATATGCAAGTTTAGTCCCTCAGTTACAAGAACTCTATAATCTTTATAAAGTCATGCGTAAGCAGCGTGAAGTTCGTGGGGCGATGGATTTTGATACTCAGGACACACAAATTTTATTTGGTGAAGATAGAAAGATTGACAAGATCGTTCCTACTCAACGTAATGATGCGCATAAATTAATCGAAGAATTCATGATTACGGCTAATATGGCGGCTGCTCGTTTTCTGATTCGCAAAAAAATGCCGCATTTGCTACGCGTGCATGAAGGCCCGGGGACTGAAAAGTTATTAAATCTTAAAAGCTTTTTAAATGAATTAGGTCTGGTTTTAGGGGGTGGTGATAAGCCTACGCCATTAGACTATATGCATTTAATTGATTCTGTTCAGGGCAGAGCTGATGCACATTTAATCCAGACCGTTTTATTACGCTCCATGTCTCAGGCGGTATACAGCCCTGAAACCAAGGGCCATTTTGGTTTGGCATTAGAATCATACGCGCATTTTACGTCACCTATCAGGCGCTATCCTGATTTACTGGTTCATAGAGCAATCAAGCATTGTTTAGAAAACAAACCGGTAAAAAGTTTCTTCTATGGCATACCCGATATGGTGGTACTAGGAGAGCATTGTTCTACCAATGAACGCAGAGCCGATGAAGCGACCAGAGATGTTGTTAACTGGTTAAAATGCGAATACATGCAAGATAAAGTCGGGGAAAGTTTTAAAGGTATTATTACAGCCGTTACAGGGTTTGGATTTTTTGTTGAATTAGATAAAGTCTATGTTGAAGGACTGGTACATATTACTAATTTACCACAAGACTATTTCCATTTTGATGCTAAAACGCATCAATTAAAAGGTGAGCGTACAGGTAAGCGATTTCGTCTAGGTGACAAAGTTAAAATTACGGTAGCTAGAGTTGATTTAGATGAAAAGAAAATTGACTTTGATTTAGAGGGTCACTCTCGGACTAATAGAACTACAGCCCCTGTTAAATCAGCTAAGAAGTCTAAGGTAAGTAATAAAAAGGATACAGATAAAAAAAAGTCTAAGGCTAAAACTAAAACCAAGTTTAAGTCTAAATCAAAGGTAAAATCAAAATCTTCAACTGACAACAATAAAACGGTAAAAAGAAAACCGGTCAAAGCTAAACCAAAAGCCAAGAAAACAAGTAAAAGGAAAGAAAGCTAGAGATGAATGTAACCAAAATATTTGGTATCCATGCAGTTCAGGCTGCTGTGGATTTTTCTGCCAATAAAATACAACATGTCTGGGTTGATAGTCAGCGACAAGATAAACGACTACAGCCTTTGCTTAAGCAATTAAAGTCTTCGCACCTTAGTATCGAAAAAGCAGATAGAAAACGCTTAGATAAAATGACGGATGGTAAAAATCATCAAGGTATTGTTGCCGAAGTTGAATTGCCCGGTGTTCATTCGGAAGATGAGTTAAAACATATTGTTACAACCATGCCTGATGTGCCATTTTTTTTGGTTTTAGATCAGGTACAAGACCCGCATAACCTTGGTGCTTGCTTACGTTCTGCCGATGCTGCAGGTGTACACGGTATTATTATCACCAAGGATAATTCGGCGAGTATCACTCCGACGGTCTGTAAAGTGGCCAGTGGCGCAGCTGAAACAGTCCCCGTTTATCAAGTGACCAATTTATCTCGGACATTACGTTGGTTAAAGGAGCAAAACATCTGGATTATGGGCTCAACAGGGGAGACTGAGCAGTCTATTTTTACAGCAGACCTGACTATGCCTTTAGCTATTGTGATGGGGACAGAAGGGACGGGTATGAGACGCTTGACTCAAGAACAATGTGATTTTCTGGTGAAAATACCTATGGTTGGGCAAGTTGAAAGTTTAAATGTTTCTGTTGCTGCTGGAATTATGATTTATGAAACGTTTAAGCAGAGGCTATCTAAATAATATGACAGCAGTTTTTTTTAAAGGAGTTAAATAAATGGATGAAGCAGATAAATCATTAGCTGCCTATGACACACTAGATAAAATCATGCCATCAATTGGTTTTTTAAGCCGAAAAAAACGCGTTATAGCTTTTGTAAAGGTAACAAAAAAAGTTCAGCAGATGCTAGATGATCAAGAAATTAGTGTAGAGAATGCACTTTATTTACTTTCAATTATGGCTAGAAAAAAAGCTGATTTTCAAAAGTCAGCGATGATGACAGCCTTAAATTTACCAAATATTGACAGTAAATTAATACCCGCAATCGGTTTTAAATATGCCAATGAAATGCGCTGTAATTTGCAAATGTTGCCTGTCGATGACCCGCATTCAATTCAGCCGTAGATGCCTCAGGATTTTTGCTGACTCTGCCCCCAAATATTAGGCAAGTAAATTGAAATAGGATGTGCTGAGGAACGAAGCGCATCTTTCGGAGATTGATGCGCTTCCTGCCGTCACTATTACTTCTGGATATCTAATGATTTATTTCTTACCAAAAATCCATTTAATATGATCAAGCATATCTTGTAGTGAGTTTTCTTTAACAGTTTCAATCAGTTCATCTACTTTAAAGGCATGATGAGCTTGATAAGCAACACCAACCTGTGGCGATTCAGCCAGACCTGTTTCGCGGGCATGATCAACAAAACCATCATTTTTCCAGAAGAAAGCCCCCGGCATTGTTGTTGGGATCACCAGTACAAAGAATAATGAACGTCCAAACACAGCCATTACCAGTATAGTTATAGCCAATACAGAGGCAAACGCTAAACCGATGACGCCTGATAATCCGGTGATTAGAATGATGCCAGTTAACATTATGCTTGTCGCTAATAAGGCATTACGCAATAGATAAGATTTGCCGTATTGAGTGGTTTGTACATAGAAAGAGGCTGCACCTTCATTTTCTATCGCTTTCATATCTCTGGCGTGAATGATATGACCTATGCCTTCAATTGATAAGCCTACAAGGGTAATCAATGCCAAGGTAGAGATTAGTTCAGCAACTTCAGCTAATGGTAAAACCACCAGGCTGACAGCGGCAATAATCAATGCGCCTAGACTAAGCATGGAGCCTAAAAAGGCTGTGCCCGTTTGCATATGATCCCAAAACGGACGGGCAGGGATGCGATATAACTTATACATAAAATA
>ENA-OSET01001183-OSET01001183.1-sediment-metagenome-genome-assembly--contig:-NODE-1183-length-27403-cov-49.228134_pt1 | contig 27403 bp, 28 predicted proteins | sample MGYA00237882_ERZ534229 | MGnify/ENA primary metagenome ERZ534229 (study PRJEB26408, sample SAMN06266212) | sediment metagenome | isolation source: Hudson Canyon methane seep mesocosm | place... | reverse complement strand
GCCAGTCTTTTTTCCAGAAGAACAGCTTGTTTTTCACTTTCTGTTTTCGATGCCAATCCAGAATTTTATTCTCCAGTATTTTTAAAAATAAAGGGTGCCACTCTTCGGGTGTGCGCTGCTGGTAGTTGGTGACGAGTTTAATCATCGTGTCTTGCACAATATCCAAAGAGTCAGCCTCACAATGAGTCGCCAATTGCGCGATGCGGAAAGCACGTTTCTCGATTCCTTTTAGAAAAATGTCCAGTTCTCGCACAGCGCTTGGTCGTCCTTATTGAGATATTACAGTATCGGTTAATTCTGATTCAGCAGTATTTGTCGTCGGTGTGGCTATAGTCGGTATAGCTATGATCGGTGTAGCCAAGCGCACTGTGATATTACTGGCTTCTAAATCATGCCGTGACTCTGAAAAAATGCCTGTTGCGGTTAAATGCACGACTTCCAAACTGTTGGAAAGTTTTGCATTTAATGCGCTGACAAAGCTACTAAATTCAACGTAAATATCGATACCACTCCCTTGCGTTAAAATCGAGTAGCGGCCTTGCTCTGCATTACCTTTAACGGTTTCTATGCTTAAATTTAATACATTGGCGCTTGGGATGCCTTTTAAGTGTAGTTTGCTTTGCCCTGTTTCAGGATTTAAAACAAGGGCCTCATTTGTAATATTGACATTATTGGTACTATCACTCGTCCAGCGCACATGTAGCTTCGCTGCATGGGACGAAAAGTCAGGGTTAATGATGCTTAGCGCCTCAAAGTCGAGTGGCGCGCTTCCGAAAGCACTAGGGTAGCCGCGAACTTGTAACCACTCTGTTGCTTCAATGGTGCTTAAGTCTAAATCACTGGTTGCTATTTCATAGCTCTCAGGTTTGGCATCTTCTACGTCACTCACTCCAGTACCATTAAAGTTGAAGACTTCCACAGGGCGTTTATTGATATAACTAAGTGCCAATTGCAAAGGGCTGGTTTGAATGACTTCACCCACAACCTGATTGACTTTTATTCTAATATTGCTTTCTTCTGCGTTAAATGTGTTGCTATCTCCATCGAAATCACCAAAAGCAAGCACTTTCTGACCAATTGATAAGTTGGTGATATCTGCATCACCCAGTCGATAACCGGTCACGGTGCTATTTTCAGAGACTTGCATTTCAACTGTTTGACGGAAATGGCCCGCTTGGTCTTCAAGTTCAAGCACTGCACCTTCTATCGTAATATCATTTCCTGAGCGTTGGGTAATAATGCCCTTTAGTACGTCAGAGCCTGCCCATGGAACGCTGCTGCCTACGTGGACTTGGTGGGCAAGGTAGTTTTGGCTGGTTTCTTTATTTGCTTGGCCAAAAGCAATTACCGGTGTGTCGGCAGTGAGGGTTGTCATTGCATTTAATCCGGCTGAGCCCGTGAACTCAATACCATTGATTTCATAATGAGTGTCATCGTTGACCTCGAAAGTGAATGCTCCAAATTTTCCTTGTTTGTGGCGCATCGGGTGAATGTTCAGGCGAATGCTTTGCTCATCTTCAATAACGGTTTCAAGTAATCCGCGTACACGGTGTTCTCGGTTTTCATCTAATTCGGTGGTGCCAATCATGAAAGGTTCAACGGTCACAATCGCGGGATCAAAAGACTCAATCGTATTGGAAGCCGCTAAATCTAAATCAAGCGTCAATTGAGCTGCCTTTCGTGGTGATATATGAATAAACTCATTATCATTGAGTGTTAGTTCTACCTCTACTTCTGCCAACGCTTCACCGAGGGCGTTAACAGCAGATGCCTGATAAGACAAACCTGCTTCATCCTGAATGACAATGTCTGCATCACTATAATCTAAGCTTAACGTAATGCTGGAATAGGTGCCTTTGGGGACGGAAAGTACGGCAAATAACTCAGATAACTCTTGGTATTGTACAAAATCAATTTCAGAACTTAAGGGCAAAATATTGACCGTCGCACCATCAATACGCTTTAGGGTGATGGCATCAAGTTCTATTTGGTAACTAAGGAAGTCCTCTTCTGCATCGGTTATTGCTAGCTGAAGATCCCCGTTTTCATTGTCTGTAGCGACCGTGTCGGAGCTTGTACTACAAGCCGAGATAAACAAGGCGCTGCTGAGGCCTATAATTAAACCGAAATAGTTAAGGGAATGATTAAATATATTCGAATGTAAAGGGGGCATGGTTTTGCTCCTGCGTTTTGGTGGATATAGATTTGTGAATACGGCTTGTCAAAAAGTGTATGTACAAAAGATAAAACGCAGCAGCTTGAAAAAAGTTTACATGGCAATTATAAAATTATTTTTCAGATGAATAACCCATGGCATCCACCAGCTTGAATTTACCACGAACAAAAATGCCATTGCCTCTTCCCACCTCTTTATTTTCATCATTGTAAGCAACCGCTTCAGCAATAAATTGTGACTTGTTTTTATTCACGACGTGGCCTTCAACGCGTAATGTACCTTCTGAAATTGGGCGGGTTAGGTAGGTTGTAAATGATGTAGTGAGTACGAATACTTCTTGTTCTAGAGAGTTGGCGGCAAAGAAGGCAGCATCATCCAGAATTTTGAAAATAACGCTGCCATGAGTGGCGCCTGCCGAATGAAAGTACTCAGGTTTAATGTTGATCTTTATCTCGGATTTTCCCTCCTCTATGACCATTTCTGGTGGGAAAAATCGATTTATTGGCGCTGCCTGATACATGCTCTCGAGCGCGCGGTAGTGTTGCTCTGGCGTCATGGTATAACCTCGGTTATAAAAATAGTCGTAGATGAACCGTAACATACTCTTTCTTGTAGTTGATAATTGAGATAGCCTTTTGGCAGCTTCCACAAAAATCAGGCCAAATTTATATGAGCATTAAACAGTTAAAATACCAGCGATTATTAGCGATGATCTTTGCAGGCGCTTCGCTGGGTATTGTCTATTTCTGGTGGCAGTTTTTTAATGGTGAACTGTTTTCCATTGAAGAGATTAAACCTTTGATTAAAAACTTTGATGGCTATTATGACTGGGAAAAAAGCTTCGTTGTGCCAGACAGCATACTTGCTGCGGGGTTGATTATATCGGCCGTGATGCTTTGGTTTGACTTGGGCGGTGACCGTGGGCGAATTCTTGCTGCGGCTTCATCAGGTGCGGCGATATTTTTAGGTGTGCTGGATTTAACTTACGGTTTCACAACGGATCTGTTTCAGGTCGCACATCCTTTTGCTGAAGAGGTGCTGAGTGCGGCCTTGTCGATTACTGCGGTCGGAGTGGTAGGACTGGCTATTTTATTCACTCAAAAATGGTGAAAGAAATAGCCGATTAGTAGTCGATTGTAGGTTTACAAATGCTAAGCATTCACATTAAATGCTTGCATTTTAAGCACCACTTTTAATATGTCGGAGTAAGTGGCAATACCTGATAGAAAACCATTCTCGGTAACTGCAATACCATCTAGACCATATTCTAAAAGTGCGGGAACTAAATCCTTGATCAGTGTGTCAGGGCTTGTCGATACGAGTGTTTGTGTACAAAAGTTATCCAGGCTTAAATTTGCAGCTGGTATCGGTGGGCTGGATTGCATGTTCATTAAGTAGGGTAGAATGAGCTTTTCAGATAGCATGCCACAGAGTGATTCGTCTGTATCAACGATTGCCAGATGATGGATTTCATATTTTTGCATCATCCCCCAGGCTTCGCCTAAAGTTTGGCTCTTTTTGATGGTAAGAACCGGGCTGCTCATAATGTCTCTAACTGTTCCAAGATTTAACTGGCTGCCGGTTTGGGTGTCTCTATAAGTTTGAGCGGCCAGTTGCTGATTTGAATGCTCTTGGGCCTCATCGTCTTGAGTTTTGCCTTTTTTTGCTTTTGAAAGCACATCACCAAAATCGGACTCTTCTTTTGAATGAATTGCTTGGGTTTTACTGAGCTCATCCGTGGGTAGAATTTCCCGTACGCGAAATTTTCTACTTAGAGGCTTTACTGGTTCTGTGCCTGCGCTATGAATATAAAATAAGGGCATCGTGCTCTCCTGAGCTTTGTATTAAACCTGGGTCAAGGTGAATTCAGGTTCTCTATAATATAAATCGGCCGTTGATCTACATCAATGAACTTTATTTTTCTGTGAACTACTCTTTGTTTAGATTAAATCAAAACGGAGTACTGAAGTATGTCTTCACACCATGAAAAAATTGATCAGCTTGCTAGGCGTTTGGAAGATTGGGATTATAAAATCGATCGCTTGGAGCATCGAGTAAAAGGCTTGCCGGATGAGCTTCGCGTAGCTGCCCAAGAAAAATATCAGAAAATCAAAGACTATCAGTTTTCAATACAAGAGAAAGAGCAGGCTTTGAAAGAAACAACCGAGCATGCGATACATGATATCGAACATTCGTTTGAAGAGGTTTGGAATACCTTCAAATTGTTATTTGAAGAGGTTGAAATGGATGTAGAGGTTGAAGGAACTTAAACTAGACTTCAGCTGAGTGTTTTGTAAGATTATAACCTCAGTCATTCCGGTAGTTTATTCAGCCGGAATGACGATGTTTCTTAATTGAACGGCTAACGAGAAACCCCTTTTTTATTTAACCTCCAGGTTTACTTAGGCCCCATTAGAAAATAACGTCATATATTCGGCACTACTGCGAACAGCAAAAAGCAACTCTGGTGGAAGCTCGTCTAATTCTAAACTATCCAGTAAATTCTTAATTTCCAAGCCTAAATCAGTGTTACCTTCAATCACTAAGTCGCGTTGAAAGAAAAGTGTATCTGGGTCTTCCTTCTGTGCAGCGAGTAAAACAAAACTTTTCAGTGTGCCACGTATACATACGTCACTTATACCCTGCTTGCGGATTAGAATTTCACGAGCAGGGCCACAGCTAAAGATCCATTGAAGGTTGAGGTCACTAACTTCTATTTTCAACCACTGGCCTTTCAAAAAATCCAGATCGCCTTCCGCTAAAGGTTCTTTAAAAGCAAGCTTCAAAATTTTATCCAGCGCCAGACGTTGAATGGGAAAGGGTAAGTAAGAAACAGGCTTCAGCAATAATTTAGGGAGTTTGGCAGAAAGTTCACGAGGACTAGGAGGAAGTGCAAGTTTTGGTAATGCCATTTTATTAAGGAGCCTTTGGTTTGATGCATGATTTTAGATCTGATTTTGGCCAGAAATAATACAAAGGGCGTAATATAGTCAATTTGGGGTGGTAGCTTAAATACCTCTCAATGGTAATAGATGTGGTAGTAGTATTCTTGCAGAATATGCGGCTTATTTGACAAGAGTAAGAGTGCAATGGAACTTGTTTGTCCTGCTGGAAGTTTGCCTGCTTTAAAAGCTGCTGTTGATAATGGCGCAAGTGCCGTTTACGTTGGATTTAAAGACGAGACGAATGCCCGTCATTTTTCGGGTTTGAATTTTAAAGAAGCAAAAGTTCAGAGTGCCTTAAGTTATGCGCGCTCAAAAGGTGTGAAGCTCTTTGTTGCGGTGAACACCTACTCTCAACCTGATGGTTGGGCGAAATGGCAAAAAGCCGTTGATATCGCCTCTGATGTGGGTGTCGATGCACTTATTGCTGCAGACATGGGGGTGCTGGACTACGCGACCCAAAAACACCCTGATTTGAATTTACATTTATCGGTACAGGGTTCAGGTACAAATAGCGAATCTCTAAGTTTTTATAAAAATAACTTCAATATAAAACGCGCTGTACTGCCAAGAGTGTTGTCTCTGAAGCAGGTGGCACAGGTGGCTAAAAAGTCGCCGGTAGATTTAGAAGTCTTTGCCTTTGGCTCGTTATGCATTATGGCTGAAGGTCGCTGCTATCTCTCCTCCTACCTGACTGATCAGTCACCCAATACTTGTGGTGCCTGTTCTCCCGCAAGCTTTGTTCGTTGGCAAGAAACCGATGCAGGTTTGGAGTCGCGTTTAAATGATGTGCTGATTGATCGCTATGGCGAAGGCGAAAAAGCAGGTTACCCAACCTTATGCAAAGGTCGATTTGATATTGACGGTGAGATTTCGAATGTTCTGGAAGAGCCAACAAGCTTAAACACGATTGGTTTACTGCCGGAGCTTGATGCCATTGGCATCAAGGCAGTCAAAATTGAAGGCCGACAAAGAAGCCCTGTTTATGTCGAGCAAGTGGTGAAAGTTTGGCGGCAAGCAATTGATGAGTATCAGCGTAGCCCTGATGGTTTTAACGTTCGACCCCAGTGGACCAAGGCGTTGGCAAAAGTCTCTGAAGGTGCGCAAACGACTTTAGGTGCTTATTCAAGATCCTGGCAGTAACACGGTTAGCGAATAAAGCAGCAGTGTTAAAGCAGGCAGAAAGCATGTATCAACGAAAAGTATTTGGAGAACATAAATGAAGGTGTCTCTCGGGCCAATCTTATTTTTTTGGCCTAAACAAAAAGTATTCGATTTCTATGAGCAAATGCTGCAAACCTCAGTTGATACCATATATTTAGGAGAAACCGTCTGTTCTAAGCGGCGGGAGCTCAGTACTGCAGAATGGCTTGAGTTAGCGAGTCATTTGGCAGAGTCAGGCAAAGAGGTTGTGGTTTCAAGCTTGGCGTTACTAATGGCCGAATCTGAATTGAGTACCTTGCGTTCGATTTGTGAAAAAGCACCCGTCAAAGTAGAAGCTAATGATATTTCTGCGGTGCAGATTCTGTCAGAAAAAGGCCTGCCTTTTGTCTGTGGCCCAAGCACCAATATTTATAATGCGCGAACCTTAAAGTTAATGCAGAAACAAGGTGCGGTGCGTTGGGTTATGCCTGTAGAGCTATCCGGACATTGCTTGCAAACAATATTACAGCAAGCGGAAGAAATGGGCTTTGCCGATAAGATTGAAACAGAAGTGTTTAGTTATGGTCACTTGCCGCTTGCTTTCTCAGCGCGGTGTTTTACCGCTCGTTATTTAGATCTGCCCAAAGATAATTGCAAATTTAGCTGTATCGATTATCCGGAAGGTATTTTGGTTAAAAGTCAGGAACAGCAAAAACTGTTCAATTTAAATGGCGTACAAACCCAATCTTCCGACATCTATAACTTGCTAGCTCAGAAGGCTGAAATGCAAGCGATGGGTGTCGATATGTTAAGAATTAGCCCTGTTGAGGAAGATACTGCGCAAATTATTGAGCGCTTCAATGCTGTGGATCAGAGCAAACAGAATATGATTCCTTTGAGTGATGAGTTCTGTAATGGATATTGGTATGCCAAGCCTGGAATGGATACCGTATCTGAATTTGATGCTATTTGATTGCAATGAGTGAAGCTATAACACCTTTAGAAAAAGGCCGAGTTCAGCATCCTTACTTATCTTTTGGTCAGTACATGCAGAAAAAGCATGGGGAGCGCGTTCATAAGCTGTCGCTGAATGCATCTTTCACCTGTCCAAATAGAGACGGCACTAAAGGTATTGGTGGTTGTACCTTTTGTAATATTGCCTCTTTCAGTCCAAATGCCAAAGCGCCTGACTCAATCGAAACTCAAATTTCACAGGGTAAAGCGGTTATTGCTCGACGCACTGGCGCAAAAAAATTTCTAGCTTATTTTCAGGCATATACCAATACCTATGACGATGCTGAAAACCTCCGTCAGCTTTACGATCGAGCCTTGGCTGTTGAAAATGTTATTGGTTTATCTATAGGTACCCGACCTGATTGTGTGCCGGATGCTGTTTTGGATTTGCTTGTTGAGTATCAAAATCAGGGGTACGACATATGGCTAGAACTTGGCCTGCAAAGTGCATTTGATGAATCTTTAGCGCGGGTTAATCGTGGTCATGGTTGGGCTGAGTATGAAGATGCTTGCACACGAGCTAGAAATAAAGGTCTAAAAGTGTGTACGCACTTAATTGTAGGTTTGCCTGGGGAAACGCCTGAAGATAGCTTGGTATCGCTAGAGAAGGTTTTGGCGCTAGGAACAGATGGTATTAAATTTCATCCGTTGCATATTGTAAAAGGCACTCAGCTCGCGCGTGAATGGAAAAGAGGCGAATATCAACCCGTCGAATTAACCGAATATATTAAAACGATCGTAAAGCTGATTAGAATGTTACCCAAAGACGTGATTGTTCATCGGCTTATTGGTACCGCCTCAGAAGATATATTACTCGCACCGGCTTGGTGTTCTAAAAAATGGTCGGTATTAAATGAGATTTCACGACAGCTTCAAATAAGCTAAAGGCTAACAATTATTACTAAAAGTAAGCGTGTGGTAAGGGGTTGTTTACTTATTTCGGGGTTGTGATTTTGGTTGCGCTAACTTGTCGCCAGAGCAGGTAAAAAATAATGTAGTGGGCTTATCTAGTCATATTGTGAAAAAGCCTTCTTTGACTAGTGGAAAGTTAGTTAAGAGCTAATAATATTAGCTCTTAATATTGGCTTGAACACCCTCAGATTACCCTGATTTTAAATTGAGGTTTTGTTCAGTAAAGTGAAAATTAAGGCAGCTAGCTGGGCTCAAGCTCTTTACGCTTTAAAGGCTTTTTGAGCACTTTTTCATATAGGAAAAATAAGGCTTCTCTTGCTTGGTTTAAACGAGCGCGGGATAAAGACATTTTTTTCACTAAATGCTTTAAGAATTCTTTTACATTTTTCTCTGAAAGCGAGTTAGGGCTTTTTAGATCAAAATAAGCAAGATATTGTGTGATCCAGTGTTGATATGTCTGGCTGGTTCGAGAGCTTAAATGCTGGTCACGAACTGCTTCTGCTAGCTCAAATGATAAACCTGGCTGGCATTCGTCTAGAGCGACGGTTGTGCTCATAAATTCCCCTTGTATGTACTGCTTATAGAGACAAAACTTTGAAAACACAGCGTTTGTGCTTACTCACACTCCTTGTGCGGTCTCTTATAGTTATTATGTTATTTGAACTTCGTATATTGAATGAGTTCAAATTCTTTTTTCATGGACTCAATTTTAAGAGCCTGCTTGATAAGTAGGCCCTTAAATAATGACATTAGTATGTCTATTTTACTTGTTTTTTAATTCTTCTACAGAGTTAATGTAGGTCTGCATCGCATCATCTGCGCTAGTACCTTTTAATTCTTCCCAAGCCATAAACTTTGCACGAGCAATAAAATCCATCATGCCAGGTTTTTTCCCTGATACATCACCTTCCGATGCTTGCTTGTAAAGTGCATACATTTTTAACTTGAGCTCATTTGACAGCTCGATCTCGCCTTCTGCATTTTGTACGTAGTTAACTGTATCTTCGAATGTTTGCTTTAAGTCGCTCATGGTTTGCTCCTCTAAAAAGTGGCGGGATTATAACTCGCCTGAAGTTAAATCGATAGCGTTTTGATCGAATCCACTGTTTCAAAAATGTGTATAATCACTCAGTTATTGGACTAAGTTCACATTTTTAATTTTTAAGGGGGATTTAAAGTTATGGCGAAGCAGAACAAAATGAATAAAATTGTAAGTCAGGTTAATGGTTTACCTGAGTTTTTAAGGGTTAAGGCTCTAACCGCTTTTTTTGGGAAGATGGTTAAATTTACCGGGACAGCAGGAATTAAAATTGAAGAACTGACAGAACGCAGTGCTGTGGTCAGTGTAAAAAATAAAAAATCGGTGCAAAATCATATTGGTTCGGTTCATGCCGTGGCTGGGATTTTGATTGCTGAGTCGGCTACCGGCTATTTAGTAGGTATGAACGTACCTGACACTTCAGTGCCGGTGATCAAAACCATTAAGGCTGATTACGTTAAACGTGCCAAGGGAAATATGAAGGCTGTAGCCCGTTTATCTGATGAACAAATTGCAGAAATGCAAAATCAAGAAAAAGGCGAAACAATCGTACCTGTATTAGTAACAGATGGTGATGGCAAAGAACCTATTTTAATGGAAATGGTTTGGGCTTGGACACCGAAGCGTCGATAGTTCTATATTATGATTCTTATGGCGTGAGCTCTCGCGCCAACTTACCTAAAACACGAATAGCATTTTCACGGTCCTTGGTCCACTCACTGGCGTAGCTTAAGCGAATAGAGTGACGGTACTTTTTAGGGTTGGATGAGAAAATTTCTCCCGGTGCAATGATCACACCTTGCTTCTTTGCTTGAAGATATAGCTGGGTTGCATTGGTCTGGTCAGGAAGTTGTAACCAGGATACAAAACCACCTTGAGGGTTTGATAATCGTGTGTTTTCGGGAAAGTATTGGCAGATCAAGTCAGATAATCGATCTCGTCTTTGTCGATAGGTCTCTCTTGCAAGGCGCAAATGGCGGTCATAACTTCCTCTCGAAAGAATCTCAGCCACGGCTAATTGTGGTAAACGGAAGTGACTTGAACTGCTCAAAAAACGTTCATACTCAATTTGTTCTAAATATTTTCCGGGCATGACCCAGCCTAAACCTAGTTGAGGTTCCAAAACTTTAGATACGGATGAGCAAAGAAGTACCTGGCCTTTTGTATCAAATGCTTTTACGGCTTTGGGGCGTTGCTCGCTATACCCTAAATCTCCGTAAATATCGTCTTCGATCAAAGGAATGTTGTACTCGTATATTAATTCGACCAGCTGCTGTTTATTTTTATCAGGCATTAATGCACCAACCGGGTTACTAAAACTTGGAACACTTAGTATTGCCTTAATTGGCCACTGTTCTAATGCGAGTTTTAACGCTTCAATACTCATACCTGTGACAGAGTCAGAAGGGATTTCAATAGCTTTTAGACCTAAGGATTCTATGAGTTGCAGTAAACCGTAGTAACTGGGTGTTTCAACGGCGACGATATCCCCTGGTTGGCACAGCGTTCTTAAGCAAAGTCCAATAGCACCTTGGCACCCAGCTGTGATAACGATGTTTTCAGGGCTGACAAGAATGCCAGAGTCCACTGCTCGTCTTGCTAGCTGTCGTCTTAATGACTCACAACCTTTGGTGGAGTCATAACCAATGCCTAAGAATTTCTCACTGCGAACAATTTGAGCAAAGACCTTTTTAATCTGGTGAAGAATAGGGAAGTCATTGGCGGGAATGGCTGCACCAAGACTAATGTAGCGTGGGTCACTGGAATCTCGCATAACCGCCATCACTAATTGAGATGTTGTGACGTCATTGGGGGAGGGGGTGCTTTGCTGAATGTTGGGTGGCGCTAAAGTTTTATTAGCCAGTGCTTTAACGTAATACCCTGATTTTGGCTTGACCTCAATCAGGCCCCAGTCTTCCAGCGTGTTATAGCTCATTAGTACGGTCGAAACGCTGACACCTTGTTGTTTCGCCAGATTACGAACAGAGGGGAGTTTCTCGCTTGTTTTATAAATGCCTTGTCGGATTTGGTCTGCAAGTTGCTCTGAAAGTTTCTTATAAATTGGTGTGCTCATAATTCAACTCTATACCGGTACAGATTATTTGTAAGTATGCAGTACAGATGACAAAAACGTTATCTGTGCTGTAGATAATATCATATTTTTGAATCTGTTCTGCATCAGTTTGACGGTTTATAGTATGCAGTATGAAAAACGTTTCTTAAACGTACTGATAAACCTTACTTATAGACAAAACGAATGGAGCCATGTGATGACCTTAAGATTTTTAGACCTTACTTTATTATTTAAATTTTTGGCTGTTGAAACTAAGCTTGATTCGAATGAACATCATGCTGTTTCTGAGAGAAAGGCTTGGTACAAGCAGGTTCAGTTAATGGCAGATCGTGCTAAGCAAAGACGCGAGCTTTTAAGTTTAAGTGATCACCAGCTTAATGATATTGGCTTAACGCGAAAGCAAGTGATTGCTGAAGCTAAAAAGCCTTTCTGGGTCGCGTAGATTTTTATTTTTTTGAGATTTCATGTAAGGTCTGATGATTGACGATATTATTTTTTAGAGACCTTACATGTCAGTATTAACGCTGCTGGTAAAAACCCGCATTCCCTTACTTTCTTTGCTGTTAATAATAGCCTTGGTCGCTAGTTTTATTTCGTTTGAAACTCAGGATGCGACGACACTTCAGAAAGTAACAAACCAATATAAACAACATGGCTTACTTCAATTAGAAAAACCAATTTATGTCGAGTTTATTGAGCGGCGTTTCAATATTGAACAGATCGGTACCGCTGACTATCTACGATTAATGCAGGACGCTGCTCAGGAGAAAAACCCTGATACTTTCATTTCTTTGCTACTCAATGATCGTTTCTTTTATCCTTATTTATTGAATGAAGGTCGCTTGTTTTTTAGTGAACCAGAGTTCAAAAGTTGGAGAGTGAAACGTGAAGAGCAGGTCAACCCCCTTGTTCGACAGCTTAGTGAGTTGCGTTTTGCCTTAAGCTCTGAACGCTACGGTATTTCTACATTTATTAGTTATGTGTTTGTTGAGTCATCTCGACTATGGTTGATGGTTAATTTAATTATTCTACTGGTTTGTGGTGTTTTTATAGAGCCAAAAATTGGTAGAAGCAAAGTTCTTTTATTATTTCTGGGTGGTGCATTTAGCACGGCATCAATTTATTTGCTTGTTTTAACTGAGTTTAGTTTTATTTTACAGGGTGCTTCTGGTGCGCTTTGTGCTCTGATGGGGGCTAGTTTATCTCAGATTTTTTTATCTTATCGTGAAACACATTCCCTAAAGTTGAATTTTGCCCTTTTCGTATTGTTTGCGTCGATTGTCGGGCTATATCTAAGTGCGCAGCTCTATTTTGGAAAAAGTGATGTTAATGGGCTCATGGCTTATTTTATGTCACTGGTTACCGGAGGCGGGTTTTATATTATTTTACGCCGGCTGACGCTGTCAGAACGTTTAACTCAAATCGCATTAGCCACAGAGTCCAATAGTCAAACGGATAGGCAGTTTAGAAGTGAATTCGCCGGTGTGATGAATACTATTTCAGCATTTGATTTTGACTCAGCCAGAGAGAAGTTAAAGTTAATGAGTGAGCACTATCCTGATTCAGCAGATGTGAAAGTACAGCGCTACCATCTTGAAAAACTACACTCTGGTGAAGGCGTCTACTGGGAGTGTGTGCGGGATTTGGTTAACTATTCTGTTGTCAAAAAAGACTATGCCAGAATGAAGTTTATTTTTGCAGACATTCAAAAAAATGCACCATCAAAACAACGCGCAAAAAATAGTTTAGAGCCAGAGTTTTACCATAAAATGATGATGGTTTTTGTAAAGTTTGATGATCTAAATAAAGCGGAGCAGGCTTTTCTATTTTTGGAGCTGGCAGGGCAAAAAGATATTATCAGAGATGCTTGCCAGTTGTTGATTCAAGAGTTTAAATCAAGGGGGGTAAGTGTTAAACAGCAGCAATATCAAATGTTGTTTGAGCGTATAGGCTAGTAAGCCGGCTAATGATTTATCGTATGGTATAAGTAAAACTTATTTTACTGCATCATTAAAATAAACTTCAGAAATTCCGATAGATTAACGACTATATAAATAGCTTGGCCGGTGAGTACTGGCCTAACAATATAGGTCTTAATCTATCCATGAAAATAATAATTTTAGCGCTTATAGCAATACTTATTACCATCCAATCATCCAGATTGATTCATAGCTCTGGCTTAGGTATCACGATCGATCCGGTAAACTTGCCTCATTGCCAAGCTATAGAAGGGCCTGTTGGAGCAGAAGACATCACGATCGATGCCTATAATCAAATTGCTTATATTGGCGCCGATGACCGGAGGCTTTATCTAGTTGAAGGGCAGCCAACTCAAGAAAACGGTGCAATCTGGATGCTGGATTTATCGCAACCAGACTCTCAGGCCGTTAAAATTAACACCGATATTACAGGTGCTTTTCATCCTCACGGTATTACCCTGCGCAAGGGAACGAATGGTGAAGCACTTGAGTTATATGTAGTTAATCATATTGATGCCTCTCATCATGAAATCGATATTTTTGAGATTTCAAAACCTGGCGTTTTAACGCTACGGCGCAGGGTGAGTTATCCTGAAATGATTTCGCCTAATGATTTGGTTGTTGTGGCAAAAGATAAATTTTTTGTGACCAATGATCATGGTTACCCGCATGGTTCTCTTATGCAGAAAGTAGAGGAGTATCTGGGCTTACCAATGTCGTCAGTGAGTTACTTTGATGGTGAGAAAGGTCAATTTGTTATTGAAGGTTTGAAAATGGCGAATGGCATTGCTTTGTCTTCTGACCAGAAAACACTTTATGTGGCCGAGACGTTGGCGCGTCAGGTTTCACGATATACTCAGCTCGACTCGGCATTGGCCTGGCAATATCAGGATAGTGTCGGGTTAGAATTTGGCGTGGATAACCTTGAATGGAGTGATGAGGGGAAGCTATTGACGGGTGGGCACCCTAAAGTATTTGATTTCTTGGCACATCTTAATGATCGCAAAAATCTCGCCGCTTCTGAGGTTGCAAGTATTGATGTGTCGGGAAAGGAAATGCTTGCTGAAACGATATATCGTAATGCGGGAGAAGAGCTTTCTGGTTCAAGCGTTGCCGCTCAGTTAGGCGCAACGCTTTTGGTTGGACCTGTTATAGACGAACACTTTCTGCGTTGTCAGGTGAATTGATTGGCTGGTGAGTAGAGCTTAAGATAACAGTTTTAAAATACCCTCTCTCTGGCTATTGGCTTGAGCTTGAATCGCTATTTGAGCTTGGTCTCTAAACTGGCTGGCTGCAAGCTCCGCCGCTTCTTTCGCAAAATCTGTATCGGTAATTCGGCTTCTTGCTTCGGCACTATCAACTCGTGATGAAGCCAAGTTTTCAATGCTGTTTTCGATTCGGTTGCTGGAAGCCCCTAATTCAGCTGCTCTTTCAATCGTGACTTCTGATGCATCTTTTAAAACGTTAATGGCAGCACTTGCGCCTGCCTGACTACTCAGGTCAATATCACTAAACCCCAGAGATTCGAATTCTGAAGCAAGATCTTTACCTTTGACGTTGATATTTGAAGAAGCACTTTCGAGCTGTACATTTAAGTCATCATCAGAAGAAAGTAATGACTTGCCATTGAAATTTGTTTTTTCCAGAATCTGGTTTGATGCCTCAACTAATTGGCTCGCTTCCTCTTGAATGGCTTGTCGGTCTGAATCATTCAGTGTGCCGTTGGCTGATTGTATTGCCAGCTCCTGAATTCGACCTATATTTTGAGTTAAGCTCTCAAGCGCACCGTCAGCGACCTGTATTGCTGAAATGGCATCGCCAGAATTTCTGATGGCAGCATCGAAGCCATCAAGTTGCGTAGTAATACGTTGGGATATTGCAAGCCCGGCGGCATCATCCCCTGCATGGTTAATTCTACTTCCAGAGCTTAAGCGCTCGAAAGAGCTCGCACTCGTCCTTGCACCGTTACTTGAAATATTGGGTAATGCGCTATTGATAGAAAATGACACAACAAGCCTCTCTACAGAAAAAAGTCTGTATTTGAATCATAGCGCATGTTGGGTGAGTCTTATATTTAAGTTCGGTGATGTTCAGTAACGATGAGTAACCTCTTGTCGGGGTAAGGCTTCAGTTTGAATGACTTCTTCTGAATAATAAGGGGGATTACTAGCATTCACCCCTTAAAACCCAAACCATTCAGGCATGATCAATAGAAGAGCTAATACGCTAACCTGTATACCAATGAAGGGTAAAACGCCTCGGTAGATATCTGTGGTACGAATAGAAGGGGGCGTGACCCCTTTGAGGTAAAAAAGGCTAAATCCAAAAGGAGGCGTAAGGAAGCTGGTTTGTAAGTTCATCGCAATCAAAATAGCAAACCACACCATGCTAATGCCCAATGTTTCAGCAATCGGTGCTAAAACCGGAATAATGATGAAGGTGATTTCAACAAAATCGATAAAGAAGCCAAGCACTAATACCACCAGCATCGTTAGGATTAAAAACCCCCATTTTTCTCCGGGTAGCTGTAGTAACCACTCTTCCAAAAGGATGTCTCCTCCAGAGTAACTGAAAGTCATGGAGAATGCAGTGGCACCTAATAAAATGGCAAACACCATAGCGGTGACCATAACGGTTTCTTTAGCGCTTTCCCAAATCATTGTCATTTGAAACTGGCCGTAAGCAATGGCTAAAATAATAGCGCCAATGCCGCCGAGGGCAGAGCTTTCTGTCGGGGTGGCGATACCAGCAAATATTGACCCTAGCACGACAAAAATCAGGGCGAGAGGTGGAATGATCGCAAATAATGCATTTTTAATCTGTATGGATCTTGGTTCATTCGACGGTGGTATTGCGGGTGCAATTGAAGGGTTGCGTGTAGAGATAAACAGGATATAGCCGATGTAGAGTGCAATCAGTAGTACGCCCGGTGCAATTGCTGCTTTGAACAAGTCGCCAACGGGCAAGCCTAGTACATCACCTAGAATGATCAGGATAATGGAAGGAGGGATGATTTGTCCTAAGGTGCCAGAAGCGCAAATAACGCCACAACTCAGTTGCTCGTCGTATTTATGTTTAAGCATGGAAGGCAAGGAAATTAAACCCATTGCCACGACACTCGCGCCAACAACGCCTGTGGATGCGGCCAGTAAAGAGCCGACCAGAATCGTGCTGATCGCAATGCCGCCATTTACACGCCCAAATAATTGCGCCATAGCTTCGAGTAATCTCTCAGCAAGTTTGGTTTTCTGGAGAACAACCCCCATAAATATAAACAAAGGAATGGCCATCAAGATGGTGTTTTCCATGATGCTCTGAATGCGATAAGGCATAAAAGCAAATAACTCGACCCCTTCGGCCAATATGCCAAAAAAGAGTGCCGTACCTGCGAAAGTGAATGCGACAGGAAAGCCAAGTATTAACATCAACAAGGCGACCACAAACATCACAATACCAATCATGATACCGTTCCATTTTTGTTTGGAGGGTAAACCTCATGGCCAACCAAAACCCGAAGTGCCTGAGTGATCATGCCAAGGCTGGCGAGACCCATTAAGATAAATGAAGTAGGGATTAAGCTTTTAATGATCCAACGATAGGGTAAACCGCCTGGGTCACCACTGCCTTCACCCATATCATAAGCTTCATAGGCAAAGCCGATGCTGTAGTAAGCTACAATGCTGATAAAGGGCAGGATAAAAATCAAGACGCCTAAAAGGTTCACCCAGGCTTTACTTCGGTCACGCCAGCGATCATAGAAAATATCGACGCGGACGTGACTGTCGCTTTGCATGGCGTATGGTGTACCCAATAAGAAAATACACGAAAAAAGATGCCATTCTAACTCTTGCATGCCAATTGAGACGTCATTAAAGGCGTAACGCATGATGACATCATAAAAAACATTCAGCAGCAGTAAAACCACGGCGGAGCAAGCTAACACTCCGCATAGATCAGTGATGCGCTTAAAGAAATGATCAAATTTGAGAATCAAAAACATAGTTGAATTGTTGGAGCTTGGTTCAGCTTCACCTAGCGGTGCTATCTAAATATGCCTTGTCAGACATATTAGTCCACTGGCGAGCTTGCTTCAGGTAGGCGTGTTGAGACTTGAGAACTTTGGCAGCAAAAGGATCTGCTGCGGCGTGTTCTTTTAGAAGAGTATCGTTGGCATTTTGTAATGCGGTCATCACTTCTTTAGGGAAGGTTTTGACTTTAATATTGGGGTATTCCGAGGTCATGGTTGACCAGTTTTTAGCGCTTTCATGCGTTGACTGAATATACATGTCAAACGCTGATGCTTTCATCGAAATACGTAAAATTTCTTGTAGGTCCGCAGGTAATTTCTCAAATTTCTTTTTGTTGACTAAAAATTGAAGTTCTGCTGCAGGCTCGTGCCAGCCTGTGTAGTAAAAAGGTGCAATCTTATGGAACCCCATGCGTAAATCAAGTGATGGGCCTACCCATTCTAAGGCATCTATGGTGCCTCTTTCTAATGAAGTATATAACTCACCTGGAGGAATATTTGTGGGTTTTGCGCCTAACTTTGCAAGCACTTCGCCTGCAAAGCCGGGGATGCGCATTTTCAAACCTTTTAGGTCTGCCACACTGTTGATTTCTTTCTGGAACCAGCCACCCATTTGGTTGGAGGTATTACCCCCAGGAAAGGACATCAAATTGTATTTACCATACAACTCATTCATGAGCTCCATGCCCCCACCATGATAAAACCAGGCATACTGCTCTGACGCGATCATACCAAAGGGCATGGTCGTGAAATACATGGTTGCAGGTACTTTACCTTTCCAATAATAGGACGCTGAGTGGCCAAGATCGTATTGACCAGACTTAACCATGTCAAAAATGCCAAACGGTGATTTATGCTTGTTCGACGAATGGATGATGATTTTGAGTCGTCCATTAGACATTTTCTCTGCCATGGTGGCCATGTTTTTAGAGGCATCACCAAATATTGGAAAGTTTGGACCCCAAGTTTCAGCCAGTTTTAATTTATAGACCTTTTCAGCATGAGCAAGTGTTGTGAATAAGGTAAATATTGTTAACAGTAGAAAACGTTTAAGTAATTTAGAGAACTGAATGGGAAGAGATAACATTAGTTAGCATCCTTGTTGTTTTTGTATTTGTTGCTAGGGAATCAAACTGGGAGCCTAAACTATCAAATTTAGCGTTCTCGTGCAAAAGCATTGGAACGGGGGGTTATTTTATTGATTGAGGTTTTTGAATCAGGTTTTGTAAGGACTTGGCTAAGTTGTATTCTGGCAAGTCAGGGAAGTGGTTGATGATATAACTTAAATATACTCGGGCTTTATCTTTATTATGGTGTTTCGTGAGCAGTGTTTTAGCGGCAATTAAATAAAGTTCAGCCAGATGAGGTGCCGGATCAAAGCGAGTATGGGCGTTGAAAGCTAGCCAGATAACTAAATCATAGTCTTCATGCTGATGAAAAGCTTCTGCCAGTTTTTTACTTAACTCCAAATCAAAAAGCACGAACTCTGGGTTATGCGCTTGACGTTGACGAATGAATTCAGATGCTGCATCAATCTTTCCTCGGCCGATCATTAGCCAGAGGAAAGCATGGGCATATTGTTCTAAGCGGTCATTGTCATTAAGTGCGCTTAATAATTTATAGAGTTGGTCTCGCCTGAGATCAGAAAAGCTAGATCGCTTAAGCTCTTTTTCAAGTCGAGTCGTGAGTTGTACATAGTCTCCCCTTTTTATTGCGATGTCGATATCTGCATCCAGACGTTTTGCATTATCGATTTCGTGAAGGGCTCGAGCAGGGCTCTGCTCGCTTTGTTTATTTACGGATGCATTCCCTTCAATATTTGAAAATGATTTATATTCAAGTAGCACATAAGCAAGCAAGCTAAATATGGCTAGACTGAAGTAACTGAAGGTGACAGCGCTTATTATTGGTGTGTAAATTTCAGGAAGGTGTTGGTGTGCAAAGTCGATGAGTACCAAGCTTGTGACTGTCGTTAAGGTGAAAATACATACCAAACCAAAATAAGCCTGTTTCATGCGAATCATCGGTTCCAGAATGGCGTCGATCTGGAGAGCGTTACCGAACTTATCTTGTCGAAGTTTTACCATCAATGTTGCAGGTAAAAACCAAAAAGTAATTGCGGCAAGAAAAAGTGCGGGAATGAGGCTGAGGTATTTTGCAGTCAATAGTGGTGTCAGTATCGCGATACCGATTAAGGTACTAGCACTTAAGCTCTCTTTAAAATGTTGACCCGATAAAATTGCAGATAAACCGGGCGGTCTTTTCAATATCAATTGCTTGCTTTTAATTATTTGCTGGCCATAGTGTGAGACCAAAATGATGATAAATAAAGCCGTCATCAATGCCAGTATATAGTGGCTTAAATAAGCAAAAGAAAGCAGTGTTGATACGGCAATAATCAGCAAGGGTTCTGCTTGAAACGGAAAGCGGAAAAAGCGTGAAGTGTTGTGCCAAAATGGTGTGTTGGCTTGCTGTTGCTCAAGAAAATGCAATGAATGATGACAGTTTGGACAAATACCGGATTTAGTCTTTTCATCAGCATCAGGCATGCAAGCTTTGTCATAGTGAATATGGCAAGCCTTACAAACCCAGATGGCAGGCGAAATAGGGTGGTAATGACAAAAGTGCTTCACGGGCTTCCAATATTACTGACGACAGAGTGATAAGTCGTGCTGTTTGTTAGTCAGAATGATATTAAGATAGTAGCGTTATTCTGAGTTTTCGCATAATGCTTCTTGCATAAGTGTTTAAGTATTTCTGTCATCTGTAAACAAGCGTAAAACCCATCCCCAAATACTAATATTTTATCAACACATTCGCTAGACTTGTTTTGAAGGTAAGCAGTATATCTACCAAGTTGCTGCACTATGTTGCTGCTCAAGGTTAATAACAACGCAAAGAGGTTTAGTCGTATGACTACATTTAATAAGGTGATTCAAACATTCGTATTGTTTGTAGCGATGTTTTCTTTAGCCGCGGTGTCAGAGGCTGATGAGTTATCTACTGCACTTCAAACACACTTTGATAGTCAGTCTGCGTTCAAGTATATCAATTACGAAAGTGTTGATCAGGCCCATGCTGACGAATACGGCAGCATGCGTTATCTAGTGATGGATTTTACTTCAGCGCTAGCGAGCATTGACCTGCAAAGCAGTATTCACCATATATGTTCAAGCGTATTGAAGGATCAAAGTCTGATTCGTCGCTTATCTGATGCTGGCTACGATATGGTTTCCGTTTCTTTTGACAGGCAGTCGCAGTATGACTGCCTGTAGATGGGCCTGATTAAGTTAAGCGAAAAATAACTGTTTTAGCTCTGTCCCTGGGTCTTCTGCACGCATGAAGGCTTCGCCGACTAAAAAGGCATTTACATGGTGTTCTTGCATTGCCTGAACATCTGCTTGTGAATGAATGCCACTTTCCGTGACCACTATTCTGTTATCAGGAATTAGTTCTAATAAGTCAAACGTGTTGTTGAGTGAAACTTCGAAGCTATGAAGGTCTCGGTTATTAATGCCTAATAGCCTTGTGTTAAGGGTCAGGGCTTGATGTAATTCAGCTTCATTATGAACTTCTACCAAAACATCCAAACCAACTTCTTCGGCAATGCCTGCAAGCTCTTGCATCTGGTCTTTTGTTAAGCAAGCTGCAATGAGTAATACACAATCTGCATTAAGTACTCTGCTTTCGTAAATTTGGTAAGGGTCGACCATGAAGTCCTTTCTAATAATTGGCAGAGAACTAGCTATGCGAGCTTGTTGCAGATAGTCCTCATGACCTTGGAAAAAATCATGATCGGTTAAAACCGATAAGCAAGCGGCGCCGGCAGACTCATAACTTTCTGCAATCTCTTGAGGGATGAAATTCTCACGAATGACACCTTTGCTTGGCGATGCTTTTTTAATTTCAGCAATAATTGCAGGCAGGTTTTGAGATAGTTTGTTTTCAACGCTTTTTACAAACCCCCTTGCCACGTCAAGATCGAAGGCTTGCGCTTTACAGTTAGCCAGGCTCAGCTCTCGGTTACGTAGCTTAATTTCTTGCCATTTTCGGGCAATAATTTTTTTCAGAATTGTCGGTGTAGAATCTGCTGAAGCAGAAGGCCCAAAAGTTACGTGTGACATAATTGGTTACTTCAATATTAGTTGTTTGAAAATACGCTGGTAAAACTAGCTAAATCAGATAGTTTCCCTAATGCCAAGCCGCTACCAATTGCATCGGCAGCCAATTTAATTCCTTCATCCAGTGAATTAGCTAAATCAGAAGCATAAATGGCTGCGCCTGCATTTAAGGTAATAATCGTTCTGGCTTTTTGAGCGGCTTCATCCTGAGACTTTCCAAGTGCTGATTTAATGAGTGTTAAACTCTCGTCTGCACTTTCAACGCTCAGACCTGTTAATGCTTGAATATCAAAACCAAAGTCGGTAGGAGAAATTGTATACTCGTTGACTTGACCATCTTTTAATTCAGCGACAAATGTTTCACCTGATAAGGTAATTTCGTCTAAGCCATCAGAAGCATGAACAACGAGTACATGCTCACTGCCTAAACGGTTTAATACTTCTGCCATTGGTCGGCATAAGTCTTTACTGAATACGCCGATGACCTGTTTACTGACATTGGCAGGGTTTGTCATCGGGCCAAGCATATTGAAAATAGTACGAATAGCCATTTGCTTACGTGGCCCAATGGCATGTTTCATTGCACTATGATGTGCGGGAGCAAACATAAAGCCGACGCCGATTTCATCAATACAACGTTGGACTTCTTCTGGAGTAATCGATAAGTTAATGCCTGCGGTTTCAAGCACATCAGCACTCCCTGTGCTACTTGATACACTTCTATTACCATGCTTCGCTACTTTGCCGCCAGCTGCTGCAACAACAAATGCACTTGCAGTCGAGACATTAAATAAATTTGCGCCATCACCACCCGTACCACAGGTATCAACTAAATAGTCACCGGAAACATTCACCTTTGTTGAAAGTTCACGCATGACTTGAGCTGCCCCGGTGATTTCATCAATCGACTCGCCTTTCATGCGTAGCGCAACTAGGAAACCACCAATTTGAGCATCAGTGGCTTCGCCTGTCATAATTTGCTGCATGACAGATTTCATGTCATCGGTGCTTAGGCTTTCATGCGCCACGACTTTTGATAATGCTTGACTGATATCCATGGTATTCCCTTGTTACTTGTTGTTATTTAATCTTTTATTAAAGAAGTTTATCTATCTAAGAAATTTTCCAACAGATCATGGCCGTGTTCGCTCAGAATTGATTCAGGGTGAAATTGCACGCCCTCAATGTTTAATTCTTTATGACGAAGACCCATGATTTCTTCGATGCTGCCATCTTCATTTTCTGTCCAGGCTGTTATTTCCAAACAGTCAGGTAGCGCGTCTTTACAAACCACCAGAGAATGATAACGAGTTGCCGTAAAAGGCATTTTCAAATTATGAAAGACACCTTGATTATTATGGTGGACGGGTGATGTTTTACCATGCATGACTTGTCCTGCACGAACCACTTCGCCACCAAAAGCCTGGCCTATACTTTGGTGGCCTAAGCAAATACCTAAAATAGGTATACGGCCTTTAAAGTGCTCAATTACCGCCATTGAGATACCTGCTTCGTTTGGCGTACAAGGCCCTGGTGAAATGACGATCTTTTCAGGTGCTAATTGTTCAATTTGCTCAATTGAAATTTCATCATTTCGAAAGACTTGTACTTCAGCACCTAACTCACCTAAATACTGAACGACGTTGTAAGTAAAGGAGTCGTAATTATCAATCATTAATAGCATGTTTTTCTCCTTTCCTACTTAAGCGCATCTAAGCTTTGTGTTGCCATTGCTACTGCGCTGAAAACAGCGCGCCCTTTATTCATGGTTTCGTCCCACTCGCTTTGGGGGACTGAGTCGGCCACTACACCAGCACCGGCCTGAATGTGCAATACTTTGTTTTTAATGACGGCAGTTCGAATCGCAATAGCTGTGTCCATATTACCATTCCAGGCAAGATAACCGACTGCACCGCCGTAGACACCACGTTTGACGGGCTCGAGTTCATCAATAATTTCCATCGCCCGAATTTTGGGCGCGCCACTTAATGTGCCGGCAGGAAATGTTGCGCGTAATACATCAATGGCAGAGGTATCGGGTTTTAACTGGCCGGTTACGTTTGAGACAATGTGCATGACATGCGAATAGCGTTCGACAATCATTTTATCAGTTAGTTGAACGGTGCCAACTTTACTGACACGTCCAGCATCATTTCGGCCGAGGTCGATGAGCATTAAATGCTCAGCAAGTTCTTTCGGGTCAGCTAATAGTTCTTCTTCCAGTGCTATGTCATGGGCTTCGTCTATGCCGCGTTTGCGTGTGCCTGCGATCGGACGAACGGTTACTTCACCGTCTTCAACACGCGCTAGAATTTCTGGTGAGGAGCCGACGATATGAAAGTCCTGAAGATTCAGAAAGTACATATAAGGCGAAGGGTTTAAGCATCGTAAGGAACGATACAAATCGAGTGGTTCTGACTCAAAAGGAATAGACATACGCTGGGAAAGAACAGTCTGCATGACGTCTCCCGATAACACGTATTCCTTTATTTTCGATACACCGGCTTTAAACTTATCTTCAGAAAAACCAGAGATGAAATCAGATTCTTCTATTTGATGTGCTTTCGTTTGTTTTTTCTCTTGGACGCAAACATCATTACGTAAACGATGAACCAGTAGATCTATAATTGTTTGTGCAAGCGGATAAGCATCTTCTATGCCTGGGTCGGCATGATAGATCAGCATTAACTTGCCACTGAGGTTGTCAAATACAACTAATTGGTCGGATACCATTAAAAGTATGTCGGGTGTACCGAGAGGATCTTCTGGGCAGCTTGCGGCTAGCTTTGGTTCGATATATCGAATGGTATCATAAGAGAAATAACCGACGAGGCCGCCATTAAACCGAGGTAAACCTTCGATTTCAGGTACATGAAAGCGTGCTTGATATTCTTCAATAAAGCTTAAAGGGTCAGTGCACTCATGCTGCTCTATTATTGTTCCGTTTTCCTCAATGATAACCTTGTTGCCGAAAACTTTGAGAACTTGCTTACAAGGTAAACCGATAATGGAATAACGACCCCATTTTTCGCCGCCATGAACAGATTCTAACAAATAAGAATAAGGCCCGTTTGCGAGCTTTAAATAGGTGCTAAGAGGCGTGTCTAAGTCCGCAAGGACCTCTCGCATTACGGGAATACGATTGTAACCTTCGTTGGTTAAGGCTAGAAATTGTTCCGGCGTCATGGTTGTTCCTAAATCATTACATTAATAAAGCTAGTGTGCGGGTCATACTCTATTTACAGGTAATAATATTAGAGCTGCATATAAAGGACGGAGCGAGAAGCTCATTTAAACTAGCTTCGCCAACAACCTGAATTATGATGGCGCTGTGTAAGGATTTTTTCTTTTGGTGTAAACACCGAACGTTCTCTCTTATTTTGGGACTTGAAAAACTTTAATTTAGCCGCGTAGATTACCGCAGCTAAATGAGTGAATCAATTTTTTATGTTAGCTCAAAATTAAAGGCTAATGCTTATTCGTCATCAAACTCAATTTCCTTAATAAACTTAGCTGGTGAACCTGCATATACGCAATTTGCTTTGACGTCACCAATAACTAAGCTGCCTGCTGCAATTACAGCATTTTCCCCAACTTCACAAGGCCCTAAAATGGTTACATTACTAGATAACCAAGCGCCTTTACGTACAATCACATCTCTTCCTGTTTTAGGGAACTCGGTAATTCTAGCTCTACCTTTTTTTCGTATGTCGTGAGTTCCAGTTAAAATGCACACGTTATGGCCAAAGCAAACATCTTCTTCAATTGTAATGTCGCCTGAGTTAACATTGAATATTGTATTGTTAGGGCCTACTTTTGGTGCAATCTTAATACGTTCTGGATTGCCGGATACAGAGACAGTCGTCAATAGCTTTTGTGCTATCAAAGGTGTGATTTGCTTAGCTAATTCAATAATGTTCATTGTTTTTCTCTATATTGTTGTTTTATAACACTCTAATGGCCGCTCCCACCCCGGAGTTTGCAGCGTGTAAGCTGTAAATGTGTTTATATATAAGTACTCTGGTGGTAGCCCGTTATAGATTTATGTTCAATAGTATTTATTTCTCTAGCGCGATACGCATTTTTTCAATAGTTTTTTTATAGCAGTCCGTATTGAATATAGCTGAGCCAGCAACAAAAGTGTCTGCTCCAGCCGCCGCAATTTCAGCAATATTATTAATGTTTACACCGCCATCTACTTCAAGGCGTATTGGGCGGTCGGCATCACGCCCGCATGCATTAATTCGACTTCGTACCAGTTTCAACTTCTCTAGCGTAGAAGGGATGAATTTTTGTCCGCCAAACCCTGGGTTGACTGACATCAATAAAATCATATCCAGTCGATCCATGACATGGTCTAAATAATGAAGCGGCGTGGCAGGATTAAACACTAAACCTGCTTTGCAGCCGGCATCCTGGATGATTTGTAAGGAGCGGTCGACATGTTCGGATGCTTCTGCATGAAACGTAATATACGTTGCGCCAGCATCAATAAAGCTACGAATCATATCGTCAACAGGTTTTACCATTAGGTGAACATCGATAGGCGCTGTTACACCGTGCTTTCTTAATGCACTACAAACCATTGGGCCAATGGTTAAGTTGGGAACATAGTGGTTATCCATAACATCAAAGTGCACAATGTCAGCACCGGCTTCGAGTACTTTGTCTACTTCTTCCCCTAAACGGGCAAAGTCAGCAGATAAAATAGAGGGGGCGATTAAAAATTGGCTCATAGCATTCTCGATGATGATAAATTGGGCTATTCTAACTGAGAGATGCGGAGTCGACTATGCTTTATTTAGTCTCGTGGCATTTTCAATGCGCTATATATTAATAATTTAAATCACTACTCGTGAACAATATCATGCTGAATAAATATTTTGTTGTTGTATGGTTATTATTAGGGGGCGCTTATACCGCCGCTGAGGAAGAGCAAAGTCCTTCTGAACCTGAGCCTATCAATAAAGAAGAGTCTTCTGAATCAGGCAGAGTCGGGGCATTAATTTCCGAACATTCTGAGCAGCTTGCTTTATCACTAGAAGTGAAACCGAATGAACTTGTTTGGTTGAAGGTAAAGTATCCTGATCAGGATGAGTTAGTGAGTGTCCTGGCATTGGAGCAGAAACCAAGAATGCCTCAAGCCCAAGGGGCAGTATTGATTCTTCATGATAAAGAACAGCATGCTGATTGGCCTTACTTGATCAGGCCCTTGCGAATGAGCTTGCCTGACGCGGGTTGGCATACCTTATCGGTAAACTTGCCCTATGAAAATAGTCAAAAATATCCTGAACGAAGCTTAGGTGCGAAGTTAAATGATCAGATTACTTTGACGGAGCCGATTTCTTTAGCGCTTCAATTGCCGGCTGTCCGTGCAAAGAAAGCTAATAAGGAGTCAGTCGAAGAACTGCCTGTTCCAGATGCCGAGGCTCAGCCAGAGGCTACTGACAATGCTTCTGAGAGTGAAAATGTGGATATTGATTTAGCTGAGCAGCAAAAAGGTAAAAAGCCGACATTGCCATATAGAGATCGAAGTTTGCTGCATATCAAGGCGGCTATGGATTACCTGCACGGGGAAGGCTATCAAAATATTGTTATCGCAGGCTACCGTACAGGTGCTGATTTAGCTTTAGATCACATAAAGCCAAATGTCCCTCAGATTCCAAAGGAGGGTTTTGCATTGGTTATGGTTGACCCGCTTCTTCAAAACGATTATCAAACAGACATGGCTAAGTTTTTTGGTAAAAACTTTCAGGCTCCAGTGCTTGATATTGTAAACGGGGCGAATTTAGAGAGTCGGCGCTTGGCTAATGAGAGAGCAGTCGGGGCGCGTATTGCAAATATGTCCAGCTACCATCAAGTAAGCCTAACGACAAATGAAAGTGGGGCTTTTCAGGTGTCTTTACTGCGTAGAGTCCGTTATTGGTTAGGAAAATACGCACCAGGAATGGCCGCGACGAAAATTTCATCGCGGCG
>ENA-OSET01001182-OSET01001182.1-sediment-metagenome-genome-assembly--contig:-NODE-1182-length-27442-cov-94.839320_pt1 | contig 27442 bp, 24 predicted proteins | sample MGYA00237882_ERZ534229 | MGnify/ENA primary metagenome ERZ534229 (study PRJEB26408, sample SAMN06266212) | sediment metagenome | isolation source: Hudson Canyon methane seep mesocosm | place... | reverse complement strand
ACCCCTTGATGACTAGTAGATAAACTAATCTGCCTAATAGCTTCTTGCAAGCCCCCAGGTGGATCTGGAAAATAAGTACGGTAAACATTTAAAACTTGCATTTACTACGCCGATTTTCCTAATACATTTTTATATACGCCAACAGTTTCTTCAGCGCAGCGCTCCCATGTAAATTGTCTTGCACGCGTTACGCCTTTAGCTGTTAAAGTATCCGCTAGCAACGTATCACTAACCACTTTTAACATCGCATTAGCAATGTCAGTTACATCTAGTGGGTCAACCAATAATGCAGCCTCACCAGCCACTTCAGGCAAAGAAGTATTATTAGATGTAATAACAGGAGTACCTGCCGCCATCGCTTCAAGAACAGGAAGTCCAAATCCCTCATGTAAGGAAGGAAACACTAAGCTTTTTGCTAAAGATACCACTGTGTACAAATCGCTTAAATCAAGATATTGAAGCCAGGATATTTTATCTCCATAACGACCAGTTTTCAAACCATCAGCAACATCACTATCCCATCCCTCTCGCCCTACTATTATCAAAGGGAATTCTTCCCTAGTCGCACTTGGCAGAGATTGGTGCGCCTCAATAACTCGCCTAACATTTTTTCTAGGCTGTAAAGTACCCACAAACAAATAATAGCTCTTGGGTAACTTTAGCCTTTTTGAAACCTCAAGACTAGTTTGATCTGATATATCTGAAAACCAACGCTGATCTACTGCTAAGGGAATAACAGTTATTTTCCTTTCGGAGATACCAAAGTGAGTTTCTATTTCAGACTTTGAATACTCAGAAATAGTGAGTATATGGTCGGCCCAGTGACTAGACTTTCGCCACAGAGCATTTTTCAATGCTCGATACCTATAAGTAACCCACTCAGGGTGAGATAATGGAATTGCATCCATCAAAGTAGCAATAACTGGCGTTTTTCTTAACTTAGGAATTAAGTGGTCCGTTGCATGAACAAGATCAACCCTCTCACTTAATACCTCCCCCCCAAGGAAAGGCAACGATGTAATACCTGAACATAACGCTCCTTTAGCAAACCCACCTAACTGTACCGGTGTATTGTGACTAAGTAATTCACTAGGAATTTGAGTATTAAAACCAAAGGGAACAAGCTCAACATCATCTCTTTCATAAAAGCGATTTAACAACTCATTCGTGTATGAACCTATCCCATCAACACTATTTTCAGCCATGCAACGAGATAAGACTGTAATCCCATAACCTACTTTAATCACCCTTCATACATCCAATTCAAAGTTTCTTTTATATGCGGATATTCTTGCTCACCAATCACTTTATGCAAATAGTCATTACTACCTACTAAGCGTTTAATTTCATTAGGGCGAACAAACTCAGGGTTAACTCGTACTTCAATTTTATAGCCCGCAATATCTTCCATAATAGAAATAATTTCACGCAGAGAATACGCTTTACCAGAGCAAATATTAAAAGTATTGCCTATCGCAGATTCTGTTTTCAGTAATTTAATATACGTCTGGCAAACTGTCCGAACATCAGAAAATTCCCTATCGACATCCAAATTACCCAGCTCAATTACTGCTTCCTTACGTACAAAATGATCAACAATTTTAGGAATTAAAAACTTAAGGTCTTGCCCTAAGCCAGTATAGTTAAAAGGGCGAGTAATAATAATAGGCAGTTTATCCCCCCATAACCTAGCAACATGCTCCATTGCTAATTTACTCACACCATAATCATTTGCAGGCAGCTGGGGGGTCATTTCATCTAAAACCTCAGCCTGTGCATTACCATATATATTGGCACTACTCGCCAACAATACTGCTTTAGGTTTATTTTCTAAGCCAGATAATGCCTGCAATAAATGACTAGTCCCAATAACATTTACTTGATACATTGCATCAGCATCGCCATGCGCAACAAACGAAATGGCAGCTAAATGCACTACCACCTCAGGCTGAATGCTGAGCACTTCATCATTAACGGCCTTAGCATCCGTCAAATCAGCTTGCAATGCTGTCACCTCATAACCCAAACCTCCAGCAATTTTGCTAAAGTGCTTCCCCGTGAAGCCACCCGATCCTGTCAGTAACAGCTTCATTAGAATGAAAATCCGATCTTATTACGGCGTAAATCCGCTTCTACCATCATTGCACACAGCTCTTCTAATGTTGTCTTTGGCTCCCATCCCAGCTCGCTTTTTGCCTTAGCAGGATTCCCAATTAACAACTCCACTTCCGCAGGACGATAAAATTTAGGATTCACTTTCACAAGCACTTTACCAGTATTTTTATCTGTTGCTGTTTCATTTTCTGCAGTCCCCTGCCAATTCAACTCAATTCCAACCGCTTTAAACGACATGGTGACAAAATCACGTACTGTTTCTGTGCGATTAGTGGCCAAAACATAAGTATCAGGTTTATCAGCCTGCATCATTAGATACATACCTTCTACATAATCCTTTGCAAACCCCCAATCACGTTTCGCATCCATATTACCTAGCTCAAGCAAATCTTGCTGGCCCAATGAAATTTTAGCCACGCTATTAGTAATTTTACGAGTAACAAATTCTTGTCCACGTAACGGTGATTCATGGTTAAACAAAATACCACTACAACCAAAAATATCGTAAGACTCGCGATAATTAATTGTCATCCAATGCGCATAAAGTTTAGCTACGCCATAAGGACTACGTGGATAAAAAGGCGTTGATTCTTTTTGTGGAATTTCTTGCACTTCACCAAACATCTCAGAAGTAGATGCCTGATAAAAACGAACCTTAGGATTCACAATTCGGATCGCCTCAAGTAAGTGAACGGGGCCCATTCCTGTTATAGCTGCCGTAGCCAAGGGCTGATCAAATGAAACTCCTACAAAACTTTGAGCTGCTAAATTATAGACTTCCGTTGCTTCTGTCGTTTGCAACAATCGAATACTCGAACTTAAATCAGTTAAATCGTATTCAATTAACTCTAAATTAGGATTATTTTGAATACCTAACTCTTCTATCCTCCAAAAATTAACTGAACTCGTACGACGGTAGGTGCCAAAAACTTTATACCCTTTATCTAATAAAAGCTCTGCTAAATAAGCACCATCTTGACCTGTAATACCTGTAATTACAGCCACATTATTATTCATATTATTTCCATTAATTTTGTTATTAATCATATTTTTTAAATTGAATGCTTTACGGTGTTGCTATTCACATTTTAGGCATTATCATTCTCAATAAACTACCTTAATGGAATGTATCCCAGTTAAATATATTTCTTTCGTGATGCGTGAATTCACGCTGCGACTTAAATGCCAGAGTAACATCCTTTTTCCTAACTCAGAAACACCTTAATATTGAAGTTTCCTCGTAACAGCAAAAAGTGTCCATAAAACAAATGCTAAGTTTAAATCGAGGTTAATTTCCGTTCGAGAATCTCTCGCTACTTATTTTCGACATAAAATGATGTGGTCGCGGATAATTCAGGATTTTTATTATAGAACCACGCACAGCCCTCTTGCACTGGACTCAACTTTAAGAAGTATTGCCCAGTTCTTTGGGGAATCGAGGTTACAACCGTAGCGTTTTCGGACCCGCCAGGTGGTACACTATCCAGAATAGCTGTTCGAGTACCATCTTGAATAACATTCCCATCAATATCCAACCATTGATAACTCATGTGAATACTCCCTGCATTCTGAGTTGATATGAATGCTTTATCCCCTGTATTCTTTAGTACCAGTTCCACCCTAAGCCTAGGTCCTCGACTAAAAATATTTGCGAATAAAGAGTTACTTTCTAAAGTTATATTTAGCAGCTGTATTTCCGCCATATAGTCATCAAAACAATCAATACTTTCATTCTCTGTAATCTGACTCATTTTACTATATTCATCACTACTTTGATCAGGCAAAATCCGTTCTGTCCAGTTATGATAATTGGTCATAGATACTATTATTAAAACTAACCCTAAACTAATGACTCGATGTAGATTAGCAATTGCGGCATATTTAACTAATATTGGATAGACTAAAAATAACACTCCAATAGCTTTAAGGTACCCAGTGTAATGCATCATGACTACTGGACCAAAACAGGCATATACGGCCACAATACAGATAATGGTAAAACTCAACCATCCAACCCAAACAGGCGAAGCGCCTTTATTTATAAATAGGGCTCTGGTCGCTATGATAAAACTAGTTATGAGCATTAACATAAACATTATCAAAGATAGTGATTCAGCAGTACTAATTCCGGATAAAAAGTATTGGCTCCAAGCAACAAAAGGGTAGCCCAATATTCCTGAGGAAGCTGTGCCAGGCACACTTCCAAAGTGAAACGTTAAATAGAGCTGCCAACAGATCAAAACCGCCAGAGGTATTAATAATAAATAATACGGGTGCAAGCTTAACAAGGACTGAGTAATAATTTTCAGTCGAGATTGATACATCTTTTCGGCGATAACAGTCGTTTTGAAATTATTAATAATGCAAAACAGTAATAGAACAGATGGAAAGAGAATGTAAATTTCTCTAGATAATGCAGCTAAGGTGAAAGGCATTATAGAAAATACATATTTTTTCCCAACTATCGCTGAAATTGCAATAATCAAAAAAGCATCGGCGGCGGCATCGGGGAGAGCATTAAACAAGGTCAGTTGCGTGCCGACACTTCCTCCCCATAGTAATATTAGGAAAGGAGATACGCCCAATTGACTAAAAAGTCGTGCTCCAGTCCATACTGCAAAGACAAGTAAAGCCAGATAACTAATAAAAAATAGGCTCGGAGATACCCACTCTTGACCAAGTAAGCCTGCAATGGTCGCAGCATAGAGTGAAAGTCCTATGCGTTGATACCTATATGCTGGCGCATCGATATAAAGCGCAGTGTCTTTTACCGCAAAAATATCATTCGCCATATAGTAATAAAACTGCCCATCCCAGCCAGTTTGGTCCTTGCCATGATATAGAGGCTCGACGCCATGGGCTCGAACCTCAGAAGGTGTTCCAAACATTTCACCTGCAAGTATATGATTATTGAGTTCACCCTGGAGTGTTCGCTCATAATAAAAGCCAAAAGAGCCCAAAGTATATATTAGGAATATCACGCAAATAATGATACAAACCTGGTATTTTTTTAAACAAGAATAAATTACCACTGTCAGCCCTCTACTTCGCTAAATTCATCCTATACTGTTCAGCATCCCAGTTAAGAAGTTCAGCAATATTGTCTTCTGAAAGAGTATTCATGGGACAGTTCACTGGAATACGAGATAAAACATCGTAGTAGCACTTAAGTTGGGCACGTTGGGCACTTGAGATACTCTCAAGTGAAAAGACCCCCCAGTCTTTAATAAAAATAAATACCGGAGGATTGTTTTCATTCAAAAAGTCATTTTGAAACTGCTCTAGACTAGAAAAAGTTACAGCTTTCGCCCCCAAAAATACCACATGGTCTGGATATAAAACCCAATTATTATCAAGTTGTTCAAAATATATTGGATTTACAGCTAACTGGTGGAGAATCTCATCCTCTACAGGGAAATACTTAAGTCCTACCTGTGACTCAATACCACCTTCTGGTTTAGATAGATTCAGGGGCTTAATAACATCACTCTTAACTCGTTCAATTAATGCCTGTAAAACAGCATCGACCTCTCCTATATTTTCACCTCCAATTACAACTCCATGGTTTTTTAAAAACACAACATTTACATCATCACTTCCCATTAAGGCATCATTTACAGCTAATGCGAGAGCGGCCCCCGGCTTATGGTATTCAACAAAGACTTCGCCACTTTGAGCATGCAAATAACTTTCGCAAGTTGACTTTATCAAATGAGCCAAAATTTCTACAGCATGAAGATGTATAACCACTTTATGTGGCATTAATGCATGAAGAAGAGTTTCAATAGAAGGCCTTAAGTTAGACTTTCCATTTGTACGTGGAGTTATGTTGAAGTCACCCTTAGATATTGCGTGTTGAATATGTGAAAGATCTACAGGTATAAAGATATTTTGGTTAGCGGCATCTGAAAGCCATGTCCCTGAAGCTTTCACCCATAAAGTATCGCCATCTTTCCATGAAGCATTACCTCCAGCCCCCTGAACAAGCAGAGAGTCAGAACCTATTTTTTGGCAATAATCTGAGATCGTTTTTTTCACTTTACTATCCTTTATTCTCTGTATTCTTCACACCAAGCCTTGAAAGTGACGCTCTAAGTTCCGAGAATTTTCTAAATGTTGCATCTGGAGCATTAAGTCCAGTACCGACTTCCATGCTACCAGAATGTATTTTCTGCAATGTTATAGCGTTGATAGTTTCTCTGCCGCCACGTATATCATTAACAGGGTTATCACCAACCATCCATATACAGTCTCCTTTTGGCCTCATTTTTTCCAGAGCAATTTGGAATGGGGCCGCATGAGGTTTGTCATACCCAGCTTCTTCGCTTGTAACTATATAATCAAAATAATGATCTAAACCAAAATACACCACTTTCCGAAATTGTATTTGCGCGGTTAAATCTGTAACTATTGCAGTTGGGACACCTAATAAACGAAGATCATCAAGGAGCTCTTTAACCTCATCAAAAAGTATAGCGTTTGATAAAAATGTTCGCCAATACGTTTGCTCAAAATCCAAAGCCAAAAGCACCTGAGAACCTAGGCCTAATATCTCAAGCATTCTCTGTAAATATAATAAACGACTATGAGAAGATGCTGTATGAACTAATCTTGATTTAACTTCTCTTCTGGCATCCTCAAATGCCTTAGTAAATACTTCTGGTTTTATAGCAAAAGTAGTGACAACTTTATCTTGTACTGCTTTCATCGCAGCTTTATGGGCTGGGTCATATGGATACAATGTATTGTCTGTATCAAACAATATTGCATCCGGCATTTTATCAAATAGTTCTGGCTTAAAAATTTTCACTGTATAAATCGCTTTGTTAGTGCTTGGTCAATATGAGACAGAGTAATCAACTGCATTAACCCGAGTATCCCATCTTGCCACTCGGGAGAAATATCTAAAAACTCAGACATCCTTGGACAAATCATTTGTGCTGCAAGAGCAACATCATCAGCTGATGTTTCACCTTCAATCGTCAACTCAATTTCAGGCGCATCATTGCATGTCACCATGTCGACATGTAATCCACAAACTCCAACTAGCACTCGAAGTAAAGAGTGCTCATTAAATCCATGGCGAGACTGTATTAATAATTTATACCTCAGGGGCGTATTATTTACATTTTCAAGAATACGAGGATGTATAGGTTGCAAAGATAATACAATGTCAGCATAAGAAGCTTGAGGCTTAATAAAGTGTTCTGAATCAGCCTTTCTTTTATCAATATCAGCTAATACCTTCTCTATTGAGTGCCCTCTTTGATGAACATCACGCTGCAACTTAAAGTGTCTGCGTAATCCTTCATCAATGTCTAAATATATACTTAAATCATAGCAAGTCCGAAAAATAGGCCAATATAAAGCATGCAACCCACTCGCTATAACAATATCTTTACTAGCTATTTTTGTGGGGCGGCCCATTAACCCAGTTTGATGGTTATAATGCTTAGAACTAATACTTTTACCATTCGTTAAAGCAACTAGATCAGTTGCAAAAGACTCTAAATCATTTGCCATAGGATTTAAATGCGTCATGACTTGCCACATTGGTTTTTTTCTATCCCATAAGTGGTAATCATCACCAGATAATGTAACAACTGAATGTCCACCAAACAAACCGCTTATCGCATCAGAAAAGGTATCCTTACCTGAGCCAGAATCGCCCGAAATGCCGATAACAAAAGGCTTCCTACTTAACCTGAAATAATCGTTTCGCTTTATCGTATCTCTCCAAATGCGCATAACTAAAATAATGCCAATAGCTAATTTTGCTGTATTGCCTAAAGAGGATAAATAACCACTCAAATAGCCATCTAAAACGCCGCTATTTATATTGAAAATCGTTAATATTGGACCTAAAACATCAGGTAATAAAAAGAGGCTATTAAACACATATAACATCGAAAATGCAGCTATCAATATAACTGATATTTTATCTGATGAGATTTGGTAGGTTACCAATAGAGGAATAATCCAAACAAACCACCCAGGAGAATTAGGAGACATCAAAACGACTAAAAGGAATGCGATTCCGAGCATTGTATCAAACAGTTCAAAATTAAGTCTTTTAACTATCCAAACACTGTAAAGAATGACTAAATAGATAAGGGGAACCAAATATATATGGGCCTTGTCTCCAATATTTAACGAGAACTGATAAATATTCGTCATTAGTGGATTATTAAAAACCATGCTCAGTCCTGACTCAGATAGAAAAAACGGGAGCCAAGAAGCAATAAACATAATCAAAGCTCCCTTAATATACTCAGGTAGAAGCTGCTTGATCGCCTTATTACGAAACATATAAATGGAAAAAAATGGCAAAGCAATTACCATACTAAATTTGGCGGAAATAGCTGCAATAGAAAACAGGCCCGCCCAAAATAGCTGCTTGCTTTTCATATAATTTAGAGATAACACCAAAAGTAAAACAGGGAGTAAATCATTTGCTCCAACAACATAGGTTGCAAACATCACTATTGGGGATAACCAGTATACGATTAATAATAGTTTATTTCTCTTTGTCGCACAAAGCTTACGTAGTGCAACGAGTAAAGAGAAATCAATAGCTAATAATGTAACGCCATGACCATATACTAGAGGTATACCTACGAACTTAAATAACAGGATCGCCGGTAAAAACGCTAACCACATGACATATCCATAAGGGAAAGCAGCCGCATCGCCTCCATGAGCAATCCACAGTTCCCATGGGTCCGTAGTAAACTCTGTAATACTTAGAGTAAGAAAAGGTTCATACCAAGTTGTAACAGCTAATGGCAATAAAGTTACAATCACGATAAGCCGAAGTAAAAGTCCAACCAGAAACAAAGGGGACAAACATAAAGTTCTCATCAAATGGCTCCATCCCACAAGTCTGGTCGCTTAGTGCATACAGCATCAGCTTTGATATTATTATCCTCAAGCAATGCTAGTAATTGAGGTATTTCAGTCTCAGCTTTGCGCCCTTGCAACTCTGGAGAGACCAAACATAGCTTAAAGCCTCCTTCTTGTAATCGCTGTGCAGATATTGAGTCAAGAGGGAAATATGTGAAGCAATCAACCCAAACCCAATCCACCTTACCTTTGAGGGTCAGTACTGTTTCTATTGATTCAAATTCTGACAAGCGAACGGCACAATTATTCTCACCATTTCTTGACCACTTAACTAAAAAAGGAAACGACTGATCTAAAAAGAAATAATCCGATATCTGATATTTCTTCATTAGGTCAATTAATCGCTCCTCCAGCCCCTCTTCCTTCACATTAAGAATAAGCGTTCCATGTCTATATTCCGCAAGCCATGATTCAAATAATTCTCCTTCAACAAAAGGTTCGTGATGAATTATAAGAGTCTTATTCCAGCTTCGAATATCAACTTCGACACCATGCTTAATATCAGTAGAATTAAGCTCTTTAATAGTATTTCTTCGATGCCTGATGATATTCATTTTTTAAGCATTTTCCTCAGCTCTAAACTAAAGTTAATAGTTCTATATATAAACTTTCTCTTCGCAGCCCAGTTAATATTCCAATGGGATACTCCATGAGCTCTTTCACCAAATAGAACAGGAAATCGTTTTACCAGCAAACCATGTTCCATCGCCTGATAATAAGCATAAAGGTCTAGAGAAAAATCATGCGGTGCATTATACCAGCTATCGAAAAAGTCCCGAGGAAACATAGTAGGCTGAGCATTAATATCCCACATAGGTCTCCAGAGTAAAATTGTTTCAAAAAGGCTCATTCCACTCGTAAAAATAACATCTGACAAAGGTCGACCATAACGACGACCTTTTGCAAAAACATTACTTCCATATTTTTCAAATAATTTTATCGCCTGTAAAACATCTAAAGGATCAGTTTGTAGATCCGCATGTGTCCAACCAATAATATCGCCCTTAGCGGCCTTCAAACCCGAAAGGATACCAAACCCGTACCCTTCATTTTTCTCAACTCGAATACTTCGACATGCTAGCTCCCCTTGAAGTAAATCATTTAATACTTCTGGACTATTATCAGTAGAACCATTGTCAACAAGAATAACTTCAATGTCGGCCCGTTCGATTAGCTTTTTACAGCGAGAAAAAAGCAAAGAAAGGTTCTCTGCCTCATTATAACAAGGGATAATCAATGAGAATTTCACAGCCCAAACTCCTATTAAATTTGTACTTCCAATGAATAAAAAACATTACGAAACTCTAATAGCTACCTTGCCTCTGAAAGCATTATATTATGCCATCCTGACAATATTTCGCTGGAATGAAGTAATCGATATCAAAGCTTCACAACTCGAATATAATTTCATTTGTATCACAGTATCCTCATAGAGCACATAATACGCTCCAGTATTTACTTTCCTCATTCGAACATTTCTGATAATACTGGCCTATCGTCTCATATAATTTTATATATGGTACCCCATAAGCAGTTACACCAATCCGTCCTCCATCACGTATATATATTTCACTAAACCTTCCATTTTCAATATCTTTAATTAATTCTCTAAGAATAATTTTTTGAGTTCCACTCCATTCTTCTAAAGCCCCACGTTCATATAAAGGTCGATACCCCGATTTAGCATAGAAATGCCCTGGGAAAACAAATCCCTTTGGAGCATCTAAGAATAAGACATAATTATTATCTTTTTTTTGCACTCTAAGCTGAAGCTCTTCAATTGCCAGCAAGTCATCTGTCGATGCTTTCACTGGGATAAATGGGAATCTATAAAATGCTACCAGTAGTAATATTACCATACTCTGCCACAAAACATTTCTATACTTCTGCAATTTATTACTTCTGATTTCATCGGCGATAAGCCATAACCACGGGACAACAAAAACAAGAAAATGATGCCACCCTCCGCCGCTCTTAGCACTAAATAAAATATATGAAGCACTCCCTAGATGTAAAATAACAAGTCTATGAATCGACTTTCTGCAATATATCAGCACATATAAAGATGGGGGCAAGGTAACCAGAAAATACATCGATGCATAGAAAAATAAGTTTTTAACTTTGATTTCATGCCCACTGCCTAGTGTAAGAACAGCAAAAACCTTCTTCACATCTTCATTCCAGGCATACATATAAAGACACATCATCACTATGAACAACAATGATACTATCAGTAAGAAGTGCAGTGATGATCTCACGCCTTCCCTTGTAACACATTGCTTATTATAGAAAATAAAAACTACCGAGATAATAACCGGCAGCATAGTCTGCTTAGTAAATATAGCAGCCGAGAACAACAAAGCTGAGATAATGAATTGTCTTTTCTTTAGATTGTTAGGCTGGTTATCTAGAATAATGATTGTGCCCAACCCCAACAAATTTATTGCTAACAAATCTGGGCGAGCCCATATGAATGGAAATAAGCAAGCTAATAAACTCAATGGAATAATAAGGGCCAGCGGGCGAGCTTTTTTCCAGAAATATACTGTAAAAAAAACAAGAAAAAACAAACTATTTACTGCCCAAATACTGTTCCAAAGCTCGTAACTAAAGCCAACGATACCTATAAAGAAAGCATTCAATAACATATAGCCCGGGGTGTATGGCATTGCTAGTGCTGGTGACGAATAAATAGCGCCGCCATTTGACAACTCAATCGAAGCCACTCGCAATGTCCGGCCAATAATATCTAGTATATATTTCTGAGTAGCCACATCCCATAAATAAAATAAAGCAATTATTGAAAATAATACACTGCTGATGAGTAACACATTACTCATTCTATTACTCAGAGCCTTATCACAGGCCTTAATATCATTCATTTTTTAAGTTCATCCTTAATATTTTTTACATACTGGCTAATAACTTATGTCAATTCGACATTTAACCCTTTAGTTACAAACATGATAAACCAGCTGACGTGTAGAGGGTTAAATGCCCAAATTCCTTTCTCACCTTAAAGTCTGACACTCTGTCCTTAATAACAAATTGGAGTAAAGGACTTTTACTCCCCGAAGGAATAGCTGTATTTACAACTAATGCATCGGGGACTATCCATTCCTTATTGTTAAATTGTTGAAGAGATATTCGGAGAGGGATTAACTCCAGTATCGAGTCTATTGCTGGTACCAAGATATCTAAATTAACAATTTTAACACAGCCGTATGCTTTATTTATCCACGCATCTATATTTTCCATCTCTTTTTGTGATTGTGATAATTGAGTATTTACATTCATTTTGAACTCAACTCTATCCTTTAGTCTGGGAATACTTACAGACAATGTTAGGAGCATAGTTACCACAATAACACTCAGCTTCCACGCTCTGGAATTAAATATGCCGAAGCTACAGAAAAGAGCGAAAATGCAGTGAAGAAATACCACGTATGGCCGCTATTATGAAATACACTCGATACAAGCATCAATATGGCACTACATATAATAACAAATGATGTAACCCGTACCTCTTTATCGACACTAGGAATTATTAGTAATAGCAAAACTATCGCCGAGAATACAAATACTGGTAAAAAATCTATATACAGCCCACCAATCTTAATTTGGTCCCAAGTAACTGAGTCTATATTCCATGAAGAAACCAAGGTAAATGCCAGTTGAATATCACTGAAAACACTACTTCCCCAACAATATATCAATACCACTAGTAAAACGACGAGCGAAACCAATAAAATTTTTCCCAATAACTTCCCATATTGCTTTCTCGGATAATTCAGTAGTATAGGGTAGACCACTCCATAAACTATTATCATGAAAAGAAGTGGAGCCGTACTGATTTTAGATAATAATGCTAACCAAGCAAAAAATAGGGCTATCAAATAAAAAGTTTGGAATTTACCATTATCTCGATATAAAAATACTGCAGATAGTATCGGTAATATTATTATTATATATTCTGGAGAAATAACTTTTCCAAAAAACATAAATCCTGGGGTTACCAGCATGGTAACTACAAATATCATAGCCCCTTTATGATGGTGCAATTTCCACATTTCACATAACCTGAATTCGTATAATAAGTGCATAACGACGACTAGTAAATATTTTAAAAGTCTCAATTTTAAGCTTTCAGGCGCTACCGCATCAAAGGAAATATCTCGACTCATAAATCCCATTAAAATGCCTCTTTGCTACTTGACTTGATTTTCCAGGCAACTCTCTTTCCATATTCTCGTACAGGCACCTCAAGGTAACGATAATTTAGTTCCGCAATTACTGTAATAAGAAAAGTTGCTGTCAAGCCAAATAACCACGTATAGGCACTATCAAATGGGTATTTCTCAGGCGAAAACCTATACCAAATTTCACGAGTTGCATGAAAACAAGGCGTATGAATCAAGTAAATAGTGAATGATCGAGAGCCTATCCATAAGAAAATAGGCTTTAACAATCTTGGTAAGCTAATATACGAACGGTCATATGATGCAACCCATACCAAAATCACCGCTAAAATGGCCAGCACTCCAGTATAAAAAGGTACAATCTTCAACAGAGGAGAAGCGATAGAAGCAAGCATTATCAGCATAAAAACCAGGAATATTCTTGCAACTTTTTTATCTTGTAAAATTGTTGGTTCGATCAAGGAATATATAGGCATTGTTGATATCCTAGCTAACAAGACACCAAGTAGTAAGCCATCAAAACGCATTTCCCACATTAACGATCCCTGTTCTCTTGGAATAAATACCTGTATTAATATTAAGAGCACTAAACTATATGGTAAATATTTTTTGGTAACAAAGATTAATAAAGGCAACAAAAGATAGAACTGCTCCTCAAGCGATAAACTCCAATACACACTATTTGCTCCCCAGGCTACTGTTCCTTGCATTTGCTGGTAATGATGAAAATTCGCAATATTGAGCATTCCTGCAACCATATCTGCAAAATTAGGCCAAAAAGTTTTAAAATCACCCGTTTGATTAAATATAACTGAACATATAGGTATGATAATTAGCCACAACCAAGCACTTGGAAATATACGGAATACCCTTCTCACCCAAAAAGAAATAATTACTTTCCAAAAATCTCCCTTCGTCATATCTACCGCTAACTGTGCAGAAAGCGTCCTCATTATTACAAAACCAGAAATAACAAGAAATAGATCAACACCACCCCAGAATGCAAAATGCTCAACCATATAATGATAAATCTCATTCCCTCCGACCCATGGAAATAGTGCAGCAAGGTGCCCATAAACCACAAATAAAATAGCAATGGCACGTAAGATCTCAATATCATAAATAATACCGACCCTACTAGCTTTTACACCTACTTTCATTAACGGTCCTTTATTCTCAGCTCGAAAAACAAAATACTTCATTCCTATAAAATTTAGGAAGGCAGATAAGCCAGTGGCACTTATAAATGCCACTAATGTAGCTTTTTCTGAATTAGATAAAACAGCCAAGACAAGTGAGTTAACATAAATATTAACCACTAAAGTTAAGCCGTAAAGCGGTGCAAAACGCCACAAACTTCCTTGCTTATGCTCCTTGTGCCTAAAGGTCCAATATTTATTCGCAAAATAAGAAAATACAGTCCCAGCTAAAAACCCCTCAGCCTTAGCTAAGTTGATATCAAATTCCAGCCCCCAAACCAAGCATCTATAAACTAAAAAATCTATTGCTACTGTCAATAAGCCAACGATAATAAAAATACTCGCTTCTTTTTTAATCATAAAAACTTTGTGGCACTGCTGGCTTCGTTGCTTGATATTTTTTTTGCAGTGGCCTTACTTTATCCGGTGAGATAAACAGATCGTTTTCGAGATCGTAAGCATGACTCGGCCATTTAGCAAAACATGACTGCCAATACTCAAATGTTCTTAAATCGTTTGGCGTTCCCCATGATAAATAACTATCAACTTCAAATAAGTGACAATTCATCCCCAATGCAATAGCATCGTTTATCAAAGTATCAAGATAATACTCTCCATTCACTTTCCCCTTTCTTTCATACATTCGTTCAATTGCGGCATAAAAAACTTCGGCGTTTCGAAATGTAAAAGTACCTAGAACAATAGGGTCTGTTTCAGGGTGTTCTAATGGAACTTTGACTGAGATATTATTAATAACACCTGCAACCTCATCAATCCAGCCAAACATCTGTGGATTTTTAACTGCATTTGCATTTCCTCTCACACCCCAGACAATTATATCGGTGTCATTATCATCCATCATTCGGTGGAGCTTGTCTTTTGAATAAAGAGAGCCGAAATCACAGGCACCAAAAGTAATCGGACCTTCAACCTTTTCTTCCCTATTATCTAACAGAGAATCAAGCCCTATTCGAGCCGTTGTTGCTTGGCCATCGGTCACTTTATCTAAAGCTTTTATAACGACATTATCAAACTGTTGCCGTAATAGTTCTGATATTTGTTGATACCCCTCCATATCTTTTCTTAATACAAATACATATTCTTTTGCTGAAGGTAAGCAATGAGCTGCTTGTAAAACCATCGCCTCACCTGAAACAGGAATTAGTGGTTTTGTATCCGTATACCCCTCATTAGCAAAACGCATTCCCAGCCCAGCCATTGGAATAATTACGGCCCCATTAGTATTATCAGTACGAATAGATAAATCATCATTAATTAAACCATGAAAAGCTTCTGACCAGCTATTATACTCAGCTACATCTTGTGGCGTACCCCATTGCATAAAGTGCTGCAAATCATAAACAGCAATAGGTAGATTGTTATCTAACATCGCTTTATATGTCAGACTGACATAAAACTCTCCACCAATATTAATGTTTTGCTCTACCGTTGCTTTAAATGTTGATAACATGTTCTCACCACTATTGAAATAATAAGTTCCACTAGAAGCATATTCCTCCATACGATTATCCGTATAAGGCTGCTTTTCCTGAATATCAAGAACCTTACCTTCAAACTCCCTCATATAGGCATAATTAGTCGTCCCTAATGTATGAGGATGAAAGCCTTTATATGCCGGTATAGCACCCACACACGCTGTTTCTTTAACAAAACGCTTAAAATGTTCCCAATTCCAGAAGCACGTAAAATCACAGTAGTTCACAATAATGGGGCGTGATTCATCAATTAAGTCCTGGACTTGGAGAACAGCATGAACAGGCCCTAATTTGTGGGGTGCAATTCCAACGACTTTTCCTGTCGGACAATGCTCCTTTAAAATTTGCTCCATTTTATATTCTGGTTCATCTAAATGGTCTTGGTTACAAATGAATATAAAATCAGTTTCCCCTGGAAACATATCAATCACATGGGCGACTATTGGTTTTCCTTCAATCTCAATTAATGGTTTGGGCACTTTGTAACCCACTTCCCTAAACCTTTCCCCAAACCCAGACATAGGTATAACTATTTGCATTTAACCAACTCCATCAATTTAAATATTTCAAGGTGTATTCCAGAAGATATATTCAACTGCGCCCTAACTCTTTGTTTGAATTTTCTGTAAACTGGACTTTTAGCAGTTATATGCAAGCTAAAATCACTTCAACATAGTCCTTCAACTTCAATATCCTGTACCTAAAGAACAATTCAATAAATAACCGATTATTTTATGTACATCATTATATGCGATATCGCGATAAACTAAATATTCAATCCACTTACTCTGTTTCATACCACTTTAGTCTATTTATACTTTATTCTTGGGTTGCCTTCTGCTCACCCATATTTACAAGTATTTCATACAAAACCTTTCCTGAATTACTCCAAGTCATATGCTCAACACTAATTACCTCTTCAGGCCTACTGCAATATAATGAATTGCTTAACTTTTCAACTAGTTCTTCAGTATTTGTTAAATTGAAAAACTCAACAGAACTATTCGCGACCTCACGAAACACACCAATATCACTAGCCAAGACCTTCAAACCTCTTGACTCTGCTTCTATAATTGGCAAGCCGTAACCTTCATCAATAGAGGCTGCTATTAAAACATCTGATATTTGATAACAACCTTCGAGAACATCATCATTACAATCATCTAACCAGAATAATAAGCGACCGAATTCAGGGTGGTTGAGAATTCTTTTTGAAATCAGCTCTGAGTGCCAGCCCCTACGCCCAATAATCAAAAGTCGTGCAGTTGATTTTCCAGTAGCCCATAATTCATCAAAAGCATCTAATACAAACGTATGATTTTTTCTTGGTTCCATTGTACCAACCATAAGATACAGCTGACTGTCCGAATAACCAGAAGTAAAGTTTTTAACTGCGCCGGTGTTATTCGAAATAATATCACTGCCCATTGGAAAGCATTGGACTTGAGCTCGTGAATTATATTTTGGAATAAACTCACGCACATCACCTGCAACACATTTTGAAATACAGGCATACGAATCAACATAATAGTTGGATATTTCCCACCACATTTTAAATGCAGAAACCAATTCTGGTACAAAAAGTTCTGGGTGCTTTAGTGGTAATAAGTCATATACTATATGCACTATTTTAATGTTTTTATATCTTGCCTCTTTCACCCTAGCCCATGGCTGATAATTCCAAGTTGCATCTGCGAGAAGCAATACATCGCCCTCTTGCGGAGTCCATACAACATCGCCATTTTGAATAGCAGGGAGGTTTTTAGTAATAACCCGACGTAAATGTCTCTTAAAAGATATATACCTTTTAAGAGGACTCAATCTTTTTGTGTTCTTATAAGTCAGTAGGACAGAATCCAGATTATTTTTTAGTATAAAGTTTTCGCCATCAAATACTAAAATTCCTACTTCAACATTTTCTTCACCTGCATATTTTGAAATATACTGGCATGCATTACGAACAACACGTTGAATACCCGTATTAAAACCAGATTCTATCGTAGACGTTGCATCAATTAATATTCTTTTCATCTTCACTCAGTTATTTTCTACAAGCTTCAAATACATAAATAGTGTAATTAACCGAGTTCCTGAAAAACCATGACCCAGCCTTACTATCACTTGCATAAGGCTCATTTTGTTTTTGTGCAGGAAACAATTTATCCCCGATATAAACGGGGTATTTCATCTGGGTTAGCAGGCACATACTTTTTGCTCGTTCAATTAACTCTTCCGATACTTCAGAAAAATTAGGTACAAAACCATACATTTGATAGTCATAGTCATCATAAACCAATAGGTCGAGATCTTTAGGTAATCGATCCTTAAAGTCTGAATATCGAGTAAACTTTTTATTTCGAGACAAAGATAGAAATCTCTCCGGCACCGCTACTTTTTGTAATGTGGGCCTTTCATTAAGTATATCTTTCAATTTTTGCTCTACAATATAAAAACTTGCTTCTCCATGATTCAATATTCTGGTAGTAATGAAAGAGATACCATTCAAGATAGAAAATAACCCAATTAGAATGACAATAGTTTTCACTCTGAATGAGCTATTCACAGCTAAAAATATTGCCACCAGAAGTGAAAACAGACTAAATCCAGCTGAATAAGTCGGGTTATAGTATCCTGTTATATAAAATAATATAAACGCAAATAATGGGAAACTAATGGCATAGCGTACACGCCAACTTTTCGCTACAAAAGGTAAAGCAAACATTAAAAGCCAAAAAAGTGTTTGTATATATGCATGAGTCGCCCAACGCGACTCAAATCCGATAAGCCCAAATAGGTTAGGGTACACCGCCGTATCATTTAAAAATAATGGCGAGCCCACAAAAACCAAATGGAAATAATCAACAATACTTTGGGATGCCCCCCCTCCCGTTCCAGCTAATAACGTTGCTAACGCAGGCATGGGGTCAATAGATAAAATATCAGCCCTTATGATTATATTTAATATCACACCCAATGCAATTGAACTAACTAATACCAGACTTTTGATAACTCCAATTTTGAGTCTAGAAAAAGCTAAAATGTATCCTACTGAATATAAACATGCAAACCAACTAACCTGATGATTCATAGGTAGCGTAATTGCAACAAGCATGACAATAATAGCATTGAACCAGGAGCTCTTAACTTCAATAGCAAGCAACCCATAAATCATTACTGTAGATAAAAACCACCACGCAGCCTCTGGCCTTACTCGATCAAAGATAAATATTGACTGATAAGATAAAATAAAGGCTAAGGCCGTAAAGCCCAGCCAAAATATTCCTCCGCCTATAAATCTAATTGATAACAAAATAAAGAACAGTGAACCGCCACCAAGTAAAGCTGAAGCTACTCGGGCACCACGCACCCCTCCCAAATAGTCTACAAAGAATGTGTAATATAGGCTATAGAATAGGCCTACATCTTTTCTCAGGCTAATCGGAATTGCATCATAATATATCGATTCGTCAGGATGAAAATCAATATAATTTGCTAGGAAAATAAATACTGCACTGCCAATTATGGTTAATAGTACAGATAAAAATATCGTTTTATTAGGTTCTATTAGACTATTTTTATTTATTATCATGCTGTAATCTCTTTTAGAATCTCAACATATTCTTCGATGGTCTTATCGAAGTTAAACTCGTTCAATGCATAATTTCTCGCCTGCTCACCTATCTTTTTAGAACTTTCTGTAGAATCAATGAATTCTTGAATAAGATTGGTAAGTTCATCTACTTCAGTCGCAGTGTCCGGCTTTATTTTTGGAATAAACTCTGGTAATTCAGAATACCAGCCAATATCACTAACTATTACAGGAATAGCACTCTGGCAAACTCTCATTACAATAGCCGATACCTCGCCCATCGTCGGCGATCTCAATGAGATACAAAGATCTGTAGATTGCAGTTTATTCAAAAACTCTACTTCATCAAGTCGACCATACCAATTTACGATACTATCAAGATTCAACTCAGTTGCTAACTCTTTAAAGATTAAACAATCATCATCAACAGTCCCAATAATGTTCAGCTCAACAGTATTAACAGCCATTTTACATTTTGCTAAAGAGTATAAAATAATATCTAATCGTTTATTTTTTGATACACCACCAAAAATACCAATAGATAATCTGTTGCTCTTCGCTGCATGCTTAATATTCATACCAAAGTAAACCTGAGGTATAACCTGACAGTTTAACTGTGGAAAAACATGGTTAATCTTCTTTTTAGAAAATAGGGAATGCGTTATGCAGCCATCTGAATGCTGGAGTACCTCTTCAAAAAAGGGTATATTGATGACCTCCGGACTACCCCAAATCCCCACTGAATTTACATCCAATATTCGCATTACAGCTAATTTTGATATTTCAGGCCCATACCACTTTGACAGAACTCTCCGATACAAACTTATAGAGCCATGGATATATAACACCCAAGCCATAAGATGATGAAGCACCATGTCATGTAAATGAATAACCCCTGGATATTTCATTAATAACGGTAATTGAAAAAGGTGAAAATCGCTGTTATTGCCAATTTGATAAACAATTTTGTCAAACTGCTTAATCTCAGCTTCTTCTAACATAGCAGGAAGCCTTATTTTTAACCCTTCTAATTGTTTAGGCTCTAATACCTCAGAGATAACAGTTACATCGTGACCTTGCTTTAATAACCCACCAACTAAGTCATATGAATAATCGGCGATACCCGTTAGTTGTGGTGGCCAGGGCGTTACAATTGCTATTTTCATCTATTTACTCTGTAACTTTATAGCTAGTCTCTTGAGTTCCGAATTTTTCAGTAATGACTCACTATATATGAAATCTAGCCTATTCCACAACTCTTTATTCATATCTATCAGCTCGATACTTTTTACAGATGGCTTTGCTCTTTGTTTCTGTAAATAAGTTAAAGCAGCATTTTTATTGTCTTCAAATGATAATAAATAACCAGGATCTAAATAAAGAAAATCTAACCCTGACTCCAAAAACCCATTGACCGCATCTTCTGGCGTACACACTATTGGTTCTTCATGAATATTAAAAGATGTGTTAATTATTGCATATTGTCCTGTTTTATCTTTAAACTTATTGATAACAGAATGAATGAAAGGTGAACTTTCTTTTGATATCAATTGAGGTCGAGCTGTATTATCTATATGTACAACTGCAGGACATTTTTTGACCATCAGCTCATGACAATCCATAGTTATAGTCATAAACTCTGCTGTATGCTCTGTACCTGATAGGTTTTTATAGCACTCAGCAGCATCTTCAATCAGACTCATGGGAGCAAAAGGCATGAACTCAGTCCGATTAAATTTTTCATTAAGTGAAATATTAATTTCCTTATTCTCTGCTGAAGATATTACCGAACGATTACCCAAAGCTCTAGGCCCAAATTCCATTGACCCAATAAACACCGCAATATTCTTGCCTTCGGCTAAAAGCTGCGCTAAGCACTCCGTAGGTTCAGGAACCTTTTCCCATACTACATTTTTGCTACTTAAAGCTTGTTCAATCTCATTCTCAGAGTAGGCCGGACCTAAAGCCATAGAATGAACCTTGTTATGTTTAATTTTATTTTGTTGGGCCAACACCTCAAGTGCTGCGCCATAAGCTGTACCATCGTCAGTCATAGGAGGGGAAACAAATACCCGTTCAAATCCTGACTCTTTAATTCGCTGATTAACTTTCACATTGGCAAAAAGTCCGCCAGAAAGACAAATATTAGGGGAGCTCCAGCCTTGCTCCCGTGCATTATTGATAATCGTCAATATATGTTCTTCTGTTACAGCCTGAAGAGTTGCAGCTAACTCCTCCTTACTAAATTTTTCAATATATGAATTTAATTCTGCTCTACGCCCCTCATTCACTGCCAGGACAGGTACTCGTTCACTCTCATAAATAAAAAACCAATCGAATAAAGATTCAAGCTTATGATAACCATCACTCAAAAAGAAAGACATTAACTCTCTACAGCGCTGTGTAGGCTTTCCTTGTGCTGCAAGGCCAGTAATTTTCCCTTCATGCTTATTAGGAGTGAAACCAAGAAGTGCCGTTATGGCTGAATATAAAACAGTAATTCTAGGATGTGACTCTAAACCAAACTGATCTAAAGCAGTAATCCCGGCCTCACGACTTGCTTGATACAATCCTCCAAACCAAGCGCAATTTGCCATCCCGCCATCATAAGTAAGGCAGAGAGAGGATTCCATGCCACTTGGCCAAAATGCAGAGCTAGCATGACTCTTATGATGACAGATATACTCTATTGGTTTTGGTAATGTTTCGAGAAAATCATAGAACTGAGAACCATGACTATTTGAAGTAATAACTCTTTTTTCATCAAATCTAATTGGATGAATTTTACTTGTTGAATTATCCGGTACAACTAAACTTTCATTTGTAGATATAGCTATTGAACTAATTTTAGTCCAAGGTATATTTTCTAAAAGCTCGTAGGGTACTCTTCCATCTTGCTTTACTCTAGAAACCCGCTCTAATGACAAAGCAAAGATGGGTTTTCCCTCAGGGCTAACAATTGCTATAGCGCTATCATGCATTCCACTATAGTTAAGACCTAAAATTGACCCTGCTGGAATCTCTGGTACAACATACTTACTCATAAACTAGTTTACCTTTTTCAAATTTCTATTGTATTCAATCCAATCTCTCGCCATTATTTCAAGTTCGATATCATTTTGTTCACTAACTTTAAATGAAATAAGGTGTTTATGCTTCGTGACATTTAAATGAGAACTCAACTCAGCGCTGTGAGCTTTATTATTTTTTGATATAAACATCCAAGCACGTCTCGACATTAATAGAAAATACCTGACACCCAGCAAGCCATGAACATATTTAATAAAAATCTTCTCTATATTTAGTTTTGATGTGTATTTATTTATTTCAACTTGGGATTCAGCACTAAACATCGTATTTAATATTGCTACACGAGTCGCCTTACCCGTTATCAGTTGTCGGTAACTCATTGAATACTCAGAAAAAACGGACTCTCTCCCAAGCACTAGCCTATAACTTGATTTCAAAAACTCTAAACTATCAGGTATCAATAACAACCTAATTATCCAGAAACGGTTAGAAGAAGAAAGTTTTAATTTAGTTACATTCGCTTTAGCATCAAATTTTGACGTCATATCTAAATCATCAATCTCGCTCAAGGATGAATATATTAATTTATTAACCTCAAATATAACCTTACTATTTTCATCGTTACTACGTATTTTATCTGCCATACCTACTCCATCTGATAGTCGTAATTTTATTATCTTGAGGAGAACAACCTAAGTACTACTCACTTTTAATCATATGCCGTTGACTGCGCCACCACTTATCAGCTAAAGATGAGAAGTTTTATTCTTATCCGTAATTTCACATTTAACATCCATAAAACATATTCCTGCTGAAGTAACATTTTCTGGCTCAATAACATCAAAAACAGCAGCTTTATCCCACCAATCAAAGCATCCTTCAACATGACCTTCCAAGTCATGTAATGCAACAGAAAAAGAGTATGAGCCTGGACCAATTATAAAATCAGGGAATGTAAATGTCACCTCAAATTCACCACCCTTAATCAATCTCGGATGTTGATATTTTAATAGGCCTGTATTAGTACCAAATATATCATTACCAAACCTATCTTTAATTGATATACCTACACACCATTGCTCAATCACCTGCTCTACTTGAATCATAATTTTGGCATTCAAAGGATTATTTTGAATTATTGTTTTATCATTGGCACCTGAAATTAATACCGAAGAAATCTTGAGCTCTCCTGTTCCAGATCTTGTTCCTTGCGTACTTACTGTCTCATCATTTTCTTCGCCTGAGTAACACTCAGGATGCTGTTGAGCAATAAGCGCATTATAATGGTCAAAGGCATCTTCAGGACTACCATCAAACATCGTCTGACCGTTGGCGATTAAAATGGCCCTCTCACAAATATTCTTGATAGCTGAAATATCATGTGAAACAAATAATAAGCTGCAGCCAGCCTCTTTATATGACTTTAGTCGTTGAAAACATTTGTGTTGAAAATATGAGTCTCCAACTGATAGTGCCTCATCTACAATTAGAAGCTCAGGCATATCAACTGTTGCAACAGCAAATGCCACTCGCATTTGCATCCCACTTGAATATGTACGAACGGGCTGATCAAAATATTCACCGATCTCTGCGAACGCTTCAATTTCAGGCATTATGCTCTCTGTTTTTTTCGCATCAAACCCCATTAATCCAGCAGCATGCAGAGCATTTTGCCTTCCTGTTAAGTCAGGGTTAAATCCCATTCCTAATTCAAGAATCGCAGCTATGCGCCCACTAATATTTACGCCCCCCTCTGAAGGCTGCAAAGTACCAGTGATCATTTTGAGTAAAGTACTCTTTCCCGCACCATTCTGACCAATTATGCCAATACTTTCACCGGCACGAATCTCAAAGTTGATATTTCTAAGAATCCAATGCTCTTCCGCTGGTTTTATTTTAAAGCCAAACCAATTCGCGAAACGGTGCCATTCCGAGTGATAGGATCTAAAAGCCTTACCTACATTACTTACACTTAATAAACTCATAATACATCTACCATTTCTGCACTAGCTTTACGGAATAGTAAAAGACCTATAAAAGCTAGGATACAAGCAACTACAGTAATGATAGCGATGCTTTGTAATTGTGGTACTTGATTGTAAACCAGTATTTGGTGATAAGCATCAACCAGTGAGTACATGGGGTTAAGTTGCATTAAGTGTCGGTAATTTTCTGGAATAATCGTTAAGGGGTAAACAATAGGGGTAAACCAAAACCAGACTTGTAATATCACATTAAATGCTTGGCCTATATCACGTATAAAGACATTCATTACACCGAGTATTAATCCTATGCCTAATGCGAGAAGAACGACTATTAGGGTAAGTGGAATTAACCAAAGCATGGCCAAGGTAAATTTATGGCCTAGTAAGGCAAAAATCCCCAGCATGGAGACAAATAGCAGTAGGTTATTTAATATGCACGAGCCTACTACAATCGTAGGTAGCGTAATGCGCGGGAAACTCATCTTCTTCATAATATTAGCTTGCGCTATAAATAAATTAAGGCATTTCCCAATAATCTCACTAAATAAGTTCCAAGCCAACAAGCCTGCCATCAAGTAAATAGCATAGGCATATTTATTATCTATCCCAGGTAATTTAGAGGATAAGATATTGGATAGAATCAATGCATAAATTAATACTTGTGAGAGAGGATTAATAATTACCCATAAGCCACCTAGCTTGCTACGTGCAAATTGCGCAAATAAATCATTATAAATAGAACTTAATACGAAATGGCGATACTGCCATAAACTACGAAACATTTATTTTTCCTCTTGTGTGCTACGGCCGTATTTATCATCAAAACGGACAATATCATCTTCACCAAGATATTGACCACTTTGCACTTCGATTAAGACTAAATCAACCACACCAGTATTTTCTAGGCGATGTTTGTGACCTGCAGGAATATAAGTAGATTCATTGATATCTAACATTAAATCTTTATCTCCATTGATAACATGTGCCATACCGCTAACAACCACCCAATGCTCACTACGATGATGGTGCATTTGTAATGAGAGTGATGCGCCCGGCTTGACAACTATGCGCTTTATTTTGAAGTGCTTACCTTCTTCAATAGTGGTGTAAGTCCCCCAGGGACGAGTCACTTCTTTATGAATAATATGCGCTTGATGACCAACATCTTTCAGTTGCTGTACTATCTTCTTTACATCTTGACTTTGTGATTTATCCATCACTAATAGTGCATCTTGAGTATCCACTATAATTAAGTTTTCGACTCCGACAACACCTACTAATCTATCTTCTGCTCTGATATAACAATTTTTTGTTGCTTGTAAAAACACTTCGCCATGCGTGCGGTTATTGTTTTCATCTGCCGACTCTAAATCACCCAATGCATTCCATGAGCCAATATCACTCCAGCCAATATCACAACTTACTACCGCTACTTTGTCTGACTTTTCCATGACGGCATAGTCTATGGAAATGTCGGATGCTTGCTTAAATGTAGTAGGGTCTAATTCTATTTGAATGCTATCTTGAGAGCTGAGTTTTTTAGATTTTTGCAAGCATTCTTCAACCGCTGTATTAATTTCGGGGGTGTATTTATCAAGTTCTGACAATATGGTTGCGGTTGTGGTACAAAACATGCCTGAATTCCATGTATACTCGCCTGATGCTAGGTATTGTTCGGCTTTTTTCAAGCTAGGCTTTTCAATAAATTGCTTTACTGTATGCGCATTAATGCCTTCTGCTGTTGCTATGCCTTCAATTTTTTTGCCAGCCTCTATATAACCATAGCCTGTTTCAGGTGCATCCGGAGAAATTCCAAAAGTAACAATATAGCCTTGTTGAGCCAATTCTGTTGCACTTGCCACGGCTTTTGCAAACATAGCTTGGTCATCAATTAAATGATCTGCCGCCAATACAAGCATAACTGCATCATCACCCTGTTCTTCTGCAATTTGTAATGCTGCGGCTGCAATGGCTGGCGCGGTATTACGACCAAAAGGCTCTAGTATGTATGATGTTGATACATTACTATCATTAACTTCACGGTAGTCATCTTCCGTTTTAAAGTAATGTGCTTGGTTAGTTATTGTTAGTACGTTAGTTACATTAGGCAATGCAACCGCGCGCTTGAAAACTTTTTGAATTAGACTTTCACCATCGGGCAGACGTATAAATGGCTTAGGGTGTTGCTGCCTTGATACAGGCCATAGACGTGTGCCTGACCCACCTGAGAGTATAACGGGAATTAAATTCATATTTATCTTTTTTAGCGGAACTGACATTATGTATGCCGTGAATTTTAACTTTATTAACTTAAAATTGCTCGAAGTAATAGGTTTTAGCCATTACAGAGCTATTTAACAAACATATCTGCTATCTTTAGTACTGTAACAACGAGAGCTATCATGCCAATAGACCAGCGCATATTTGTATTTATCGCTTGGCTTATTTGTAGTTCGATGTTTTTTTCGGATATTTTAAATGCGCTTTTTAACTCTGTAAATTCACCCCTTAAACCTGTAAACCCATTTCTTAATTCAGAAAAGTCACCTTTCAAACTGGCAACATCTGCGATCACTTCATTTAATTTTTCATCAAGATGATTATATGATTGTATTGCGATTTCAGCAAAAGAGTATTGATATCCTCTTGGTCTAACCCTTCACCACGACTAAACTTTTCTTCTATTTCTTTTATGCGCGGACTGATCATTTCTATCAGCATGTCGTCTACTTTTGTTTTATTCATACAGGCCCCTTCTGATATTTCAGCTTTATTCTTATCGTCCATTCCGATACATTTTAAGAATAATTTTTACAGTATAAATAGTGATGACATTATTAGCTATATTCCAGGCATAAAAAAAGCAGTCCAGAATTAACTGAGACTGCTTTTAGAATTAGTGGTGGGTCCTGCGAGATTCGAACTC
>ENA-OSET01001181-OSET01001181.1-sediment-metagenome-genome-assembly--contig:-NODE-1181-length-27448-cov-3.324175_pt1 | contig 27448 bp, 24 predicted proteins | sample MGYA00237882_ERZ534229 | MGnify/ENA primary metagenome ERZ534229 (study PRJEB26408, sample SAMN06266212) | sediment metagenome | isolation source: Hudson Canyon methane seep mesocosm | place... | reverse complement strand
TTTCAAGTTACATAAAACTGGCAATTCGAAACCTGCAAAAAAACAGGCTCTATGCAGCGATTAATGTATTTGGCCTGGCCATTGGTCTGACAGTCTACCTGATGGGGAACATACTGGGTAGTTATGAAAATAATCACGACAGCATGTTTAAGAACCGCGACCGCACCTACACGGTGGGCGCAGAGTTTAGCCCTGATGCCAACATCGGAGTATCGGGCACCGACGGCGTTCAAAGTGCACTTGGCCCTATCGTTAAAGCCGACATTGAAGAGCTCGAGAGTGTTGTTCGCACAGTTCGTCGCGAGTATTTGGTCACGCGCGGAAACGATAGCTACTATCAAGGGCTGCGCTTCGCCGACAGTGAATTAACTCAGATCTTTAATTTCGACTATCTCCACGGTGATGCAACCGTACTCGAAGACCCACAGTCTTTGCTGCTGACAGAATCAAGCGCAATAAAGTACTTTGGCCGAACAGATGTGCTGGGTGAAACACTGTATTTCGATCATAAAAACTCAATGTATGTAGGCGCGGTAATCAAAGACTTGCCCGCTGACACACATTTCAACTCATTTATACTCGGCGAAACCAAGCTGGAGATGGTTGCGCCTTTTGCCGCATTAAAAGCGATTGAAGACTACCCCTTTGAAGGTGAATGGGACAACGTTTCACTCGGCAATCTGACATACATGTTAGCGCCTGCAGATAAAGACCAAGCCTGGCTTCAGGACCAACTCAACAGCGTATATGAACGCCACTATACCAAAGAGCGGAAGGAGTTCTTCTCTGGTTTAACCGTCAGACCGCTAGTTGAATCCAACACTGTGATTTGGGAAGTTATCGGCCTGCCAATGATCGAGTCCATTAAAATACTGGGCCTGCTCGTATTGATCATTGCCTGCGTTAACTACACCAACCTTGCAACAGCTCAAAGCCTGGGAAGAACTCAGGAAGTTGGCCTGCGTAAAACCTTTGGTGCGGAACGCTCGCAACTGTTAACGCAGTTTTTGACCGAAAGTCTCACGATCGCCACACTCGCCATGTTTATTAGCATTGCCAGCCTGGAAGTGCTTATTCCTCTGTTCAATCAGGCGACGGGAAAGGCGCTCTCATTGGACTATCTCGCGATTCTTCCCTGGTTGACACTGACAACCGTAATGGTCGGCGTTTTGGCAGGGGCATATCCTGCCTACCTGATCACCAAGGCTAGCCCGATCGACAGCTTAAAGAACTCTATTTTTAAGAGTGCGGGCGGCAATCGCTTTCGCAACATTATGATTGGTGTGCAGTTTGCCATTTCAATTTTCATGTTAGCCATTGTGCTTGTTGTTTTCTTTCAGAATAAAAATGTTGAATCCTCAAGCAAAATATTTTCGAAAGATCAAATTGTTGTTATTGAACGTGTCGGTATAGACGAAATTTCTCAACGCCACGACACACTTCGCCAGGAACTGACGGCCCTGCCGGGTGTTCAAACAGTTACCTTTTCCAATCAGGTACCCTTTGAGCAAAACAACAGCCATGCTGATGTAACGCCAATAAAAGGCGACAACACCGTTAAGACTGCCCTTAACCGCATTTCGATAGATTTTGATTTTCTCGAGGCCTATTCAATTCCTCTGTTAGCAGGAAGAAACTTCAGCCGCGATATTGCTAATGATTTTGACAAAGACGGCCCGCGCCAAACCAACGTTATTGTCAATGAACTGGCACTTGAACGACTGGGGTTTGAGTCTGGCGAAGGCGCCATTGGGAAATCTTTCTATGACACATTTGTGGTCGGCGAAGACGACAATGAAGACATTCAGTACACCATTGTTGGTGTAGTGCCTAACCAGAACTTTCTGGGTCTTCACAATAAGATCAAACCCATTATGTTTTTCATGAACAAGGGTTTCCACAGAATCGGATCTATTTTAATCGACCCAACTAAAGTCAATGAAACACTACAGTCCATTGATGTAGTCTGGAATCGCGTTATTCCTGACTACCCCATCCAACGCCGTTTTTTGGATGAGGTCTTTGGCGAGATATTCTTCATCTTCCAACAAACCACAAATGTATTGGCTGGATTCTCTGTAGTTGCCCTATCACTTGCTCTCATAGGTTTGTTTGGTCTCGCCGCATTCCTCGCCGAGAGGCGCACCAAAGAGATTGGTATTCGAAAGGTACTGGGCGCAAGAACCGGCCAGATTGTATGGCTGCTGATCTGGCAATTCTCTATTCCGGTATTGTGGTCCTTGCTGGTGGCAATTCCCCTTGCCTATTTTGCCTCAAACATTTATCTCGACTTTTTCTCAGAGCGCATCAACATCGTACTGCCTGTCATGTTATTGGCCAGTGTGGTTGGCATAGCCACTGCCTGGGGGATCGTTGCGATACACGCGACTAAGATCGCTCGTACCACCCCCATTCGCTCTCTGCGATATGAGTAGGGCCTGACACAAAGGCATAAGCCCACTCACTCTTCTCTCTTACCAGGTTCACAATCACGCGTTGCGCTGATTGTGAACCTGAGCTAAAACAACGGTCGAGCAGACTGGCCCAATCCCAAAGCCCTCCTATAATCAAGAGACTTACCATTGCAGCACCAGCGTATAGTGCTCAATTTTCTCGGTCCCGCGCCGATAAGCACCTTATGCACGTTTTTTTGTGCGGGCTCACCGGCCCTGCTACTATCAAAACCGACAATCAACGATGTAAAAGGAGAAGCGCACCTCATGAGGTCGATCAGTGCAAAAATCTTTGCCGGCTACGCCTGCATACTGATAATCAGCATTATTGCCGCCGTTGTCCTCACCGGTACCAGCAGCGACGTTCGCAAGAGAGCTTCTGTTTTCGTTGATATGACTCTGCCGCAATTGGCGCAGACCGAAAAGGTGCAGCGCGGCCTCAACCAATTGGAAATAGCGGCCTATTCTCTCTATGGCACAACCACCAGTACCGAACAATTCCAGAATCAGCGTCAGGATGTTACGCCACAACTGGACAGGGCCATTAGCTCTCTAGGCAATAGTAATGGCGGCCGAGATCTTGAATCTCGAGTGAATGATTTTTATAAGAGCCTCAACGCTTTGTATAACGTTATGTCAGCTAGCGAGACCGACTGGGACGGCGCCAGGGCAGAACTGGCCGTTTTATCCAGACACTCTGCTGCGGCGCAGTCCAGTTTAAGTGACGTCAAAATCGCCATTTCAAGTCAGGCGGAAAACAGTTCTGATCAAATTATCAAAGACCTTTCCCGCTCACAGATGCTGGTACAGTTACTCGTACTGATCATCGGTATCGTCTCTATTTTTGCGTATGTATTTTCCCGCCGGCACATCTCTGCACCCATTAATGATCTGGCCACCGATCTTGTTTTTGTCGCCGATAGTCGCGACTTAACTCGGCAACTCCCGGAAACATCTGCCGATGAAGTCGGTCAGGCAGCCCGCAGTGTTAACCAGCTGCTGTCACTGTTCCGGGGTGGCATGGCCGACGTCTCCCAAGCTATTGGTGGCATTAGCCACTCAATTGGCACTCTGAAAAATGCGACGGGCTCCTCAGAGGCCAGCGTTAACCAACTCAATACCGACATCGATCGCCTGGTGGATGTCATGCAACACCTGGAAGCGCAAATTGAACAAAGTGCTGCCTTATCAAGCTCTGCCGCAGATGTGGCCCAGCGGGGCGCCGCTGAAGTTCAAAGTGGCGCCAAGGAAGTTGAACAAACCTCTGACAGTATTGCCACCTTGGCCAATGATATTGAGGCCACAGCCGGAATGTTGTTGAAACTGCGCAGTTCGGGCGATCAAGTATCCAACGTGGTTGGTACTATTGCTGAAATTGCTGACCAAACCAATTTGTTGGCACTCAACGCGGCTATTGAAGCTGCACGCGCAGGAGAATCAGGGCGAGGTTTTGCGGTTGTTGCCGATGAAGTGAGAACGCTGGCAACACGCACCCATCAGTCAACCCAGGAGATAAACTCTATGCTGGCCTCTATCGTGTCATCGATTACGGCCTCGGTTGAAACAATGTCATCCAATCAGGAGCTGGCCCAACACTCGGTGGAGCTGGCCCAAAAAACGGTTGAAAGCCTTTCCAGTATTCAGCAGACCATTATGAATTTGAGCAGTGAGTCCCATCAGGTTGCCAAGTTGGCCGGAGATGCCAAACAAGAGGTGACAACAGTCATGGGACAAGTGGGTCAATTTAAGGGACTGGGAACAGCGGTTGCCGAGGGCGGCCTGGAGATTGACCGCGCCTCTTCAGAACTCAATGGCCTGTCTGCGTCTTTAACTGACCTGACCAATCGATTCAAAGTTTAAACCTTTAAGGGCGAACACCTGCAAAGACTGCTCGCCCTTAAATACTTCTCACGTTCCAAAGCTTTAGGATTGATCTCCCGCTGACTCAGCCGCAGGCTGAGCCAAAGTTCTTGACTGCTCAACGATCCATGCATTGATGGACCCTTCCAGCATTGGCAGAGTAATACTGCCACTGCCTAAAACTCGGTCGTGAAACGCCCGCAAGTCAAAGCTGGCGCCAAGACGCTGCTCTGCCAGTGTGCGCAAACGACGAATCTCTAACATGCCCAACATGTAGGAGTTGGCCTGACCGGGCCATGAGATATACCGATTGATTTCGTACTCTACATCTACCGGTGCCCACGCGGTGTTGGCAAGCATGTAGTTCACGGCCTGTTCGCGGCTCCAGCCCTTGGTGTGCAAACCCGTATCGATCACTAGGCGCGCAGCGCGAGCAGCCTGGTCTGACAACAAGCCAATTTTGTCCAGAGGTCCGCTGTATAAACCCAATTCACTCGCCAAACGCTCGGAGTACAAGGCCCAACCCTCACCAAAACCCGAGTTCCAGAGATAACTGGCCAAGGGGTGAACTCGATCGCCCAGTTCAAGTGCGATGGCGCCTTGCAGGTGATGACCGGGATACCCTTCGTGATATAACACGGACTGCTGCCCGGCTCGAGAGCGATGTGTTGGGTCGACCACCGCAATGTAATAGATGCCTGGGCGTGTACCGTCGACAGATGAAGAGTGGTACTCACCCGAGCCACTCGCTTCCCGGTATGCAGGGTAGGGTTTTATGAGCATATCCGCCTTGGGCAGCGTGCCAAAAGCCTGAGTCATGGCCGCCTTGGACGCCTCGAGTGAACCCAAAGCATAGTCCAGCACTTCATCCCGGCTTGTAAACGTGTATTCAGGTTTGGCATTGAGGTTCTTCATCAATGATTCAATGGTTTCACTGGGAAAATGCTCGTCGATGATTGCCTGCATTTCTGAGCGTATGCCAGCAATTTGCTCCAGCCCCAACTGGTGGATTTTGTCGGCTGCCGGACCAACGGTTGCAAAACTGCGTACCAGCGTGGGGTAACAAGCGGCTCCGTCTTTGTTGCCGGTCAGGGCAATTTCGGTACGGGTCTTCGGCAGGTACTCACGGTCTAAAAAGTCCGCGAAACGCTCTATCGCCGGTGCTATCTCCCGGTCAAACAGCTTTTTTACCTGCTTGTTAAAGGCGGCATCTTTCGCGCGGGTACCTGGGCTCAAAAAAGGTGTATTGTCCTCAAGAAGCCCTCGCACGCCTGCCGGAACGGCCTCAACGGAAACTCTGGGCGCGCTGTAACCCGAGCGGAGTCCTAACTTGAGGTTGGCGATTTCTGTATCGATGTATTCCGCCACAGCACCCAGACGAGTCAGAGCCTGAGCGCGTTGTTCCGCAGTCTCAACAGGCTGGATTTCAAACACCGAAGGCAAGTCGTTATACCAAGCGGTTGTTGTACTTGCCGACCAGAGCTCACTGCGGCAAATACGTGTTGCCACCGAGTTGCTCAGCTCTTCGTGCAGGATGCCAAAACTGATCCAGTCCCGACTGCCGATGTCTTTGGGCATACCCAAAGTATTGAGCTGCTGGAGCCACTGGTCTTCCCGCTGTTGCCATTTCGTGATCGCAGCCAGAGAGTTGTCATAGAGTGCATCGTGTCTTGCGTCTGGCAGCCCATAGCTGGTGCCCAGCTCCGGGTAGCGCTCAAAGAGCGCCTGCTGGTATTCGTCGGAAATAGATTCTACGGTGGTTTGCCCTGCACCGGCCAAGCTGGTCCAAATGGCTAAAATGGCTAAAATGGGGATAAAAGCAGCGCGCATCAAGAGTCTCCAGATGATGTTGGATGTTATTAGTCAGTAATAAATGGGTTGCCAAGATCAATAGTTATCGGCCGCCTGTGACGACCTGTATAAATGTTGAGCGATCACAGGACGCAGGCCACAATAGTGAAACGGGCCTCAAAGTTCAAGAACCTGACGGACGACTACGCCCAAGTGAGCCTCTTGTGGGCCAAATGGACTATCGTCGCCAACTCTTCAAGGAGGGCTTGTGTTTGATAACAGCGTATCGGCCCCCTTGCTTACACCAAAGACATCTTCAGGCGAAAAACCCAGTGTGGCGTGGAAATCAACCTTCTTGAGCCCCCGTTTAGCCCGGAATGCCGCCGCTTTGGCGGACTTTGCGACAACATAAAACGTACGAGCACTCTGGTTTGCCGCAGAGCCCAGGCCCTGCAATTCAAAGGTAAAGGGCAGGCCAATATAGGGCGACTTAGCGCCCAGGTCTTTCAGTTCAAACGGGTTGATTAACGTCACATGGAAGGCGTCTCCGTCTCGCTGTGATTGACCCGCTCGGAAGCGCTGAAATTGCGCTTCTCCAAGGTGTGCCTTGAGTTGCTCCAGGGCAGCCTGGAGGTCTTCCCCCCGTATCTCGCAACCGATATACACCAGACCAGTACTATCTTCCATTAAACTGGAACGCACGGTGACAGATTGGGCCACTGCTGACGCAGAGGTTAACAGGGCTAAAACCATCAGCAATACAAACGTCGCAAAACCCTCTATCACCGGGCACACTTTATTCAAGATTTTCTTCCTATTCGATTAAAACTGATAGCCCGGCGTAGACTGAGACAGGGCCGTTTCGTTTTCATCCATGTCAATGCCCACACCTTCAAACAAGGGCGTGCTGAGGTAGCGCTCACCCGTGTCGGGCAGCATACACAAAATATTGGAGCCTTCCGGCGCCGTCTCTGCCACTTTCAGTGCGCCGGCCAGGGTTGCGCCCGCCGAGATGCCTACAAAAATGCCCTCCTGCTGCGCCAGATCCTTCGCACACTGGATGGCAACTGCGCCCTCTACGGTTATGTAGGCGTCGGCATGTTTCTTATCCAGTGCTTCTTGTACCAATTTGGGTATAAAGTCGGGGGTCCAACCTTGCATGGGGTGTGGATTGAAACTCGGGTGGCTGGCATTTTGTTCCTGGGCAATGCCGCTTGAGAGCAGCTGCGCATTCTCTGGCTCACAGATCATGATTTTGGTATTGGGCGTTTTTTCTTTTAACACTCGGGATACGCCGTTAAACGTGCCCCCTGTACCATAACCACTTACCCAGTAATCCAGAGAGATATCGGAAAAGTCTTCCAGGATTTCTACCGCCGTTGTCCGCTCATGCATTTCTGCATTGGCCGGGTTTTCAAATTGCTTCGACTGCCACCAGCCGTGCTGTTCTGCCAATTCCTCCGCCTTGGCTACCATGCCGGTGCCCTTTTGAGCGGCCGGAGTAAGCACCACCTTTGCACCGAGAAAACGCATGAGCTTTCTTCTTTCAACACTAAAGGACTCTGCCATAGTAATGACTAGGGGATAGCCTTTTTGCGCGCAGACCATCGCCAAGCCGATGCCGGTATTACCACTGGTTGCCTCGACAACGGTTTGCCCGGGCTTCAAGGCACCGCTGCGCTCTGCATCTTCAATTACACCCAGAGCCAAACGGTCTTTAACCGAGCCCATTGGGTTGAACGCTTCAATTTTTGCAAACAAATTCACGCCCTTAGGGGCCAATTTGTTAATTCGTACAACGGGGGTATTGCCCACTGTACCTAAAATATTCTCGTGTCGTTTTGCCATCGCTCCGCTTCCTGTTGTGGATATAAATTTAGCTGATGACTGAGTATAGGGTCCCTTTAGCTCAATGTGAAATCAACCGGAGTCCTGATGCCTTACTGGCACCATCGTACCTGCCTGAAGCAAAACGCGGCCCACCGAGCTCGATGCGTAAATGCGCCCTAAATTTGCAAACAATGAGGAAACGCTCAAAAAACATCGCATCGACCTGCTGAGTTGTCATAATAGAACGATGAACAGCATTCGGCTCAAACTTGCCCTCGCCTTAGTAATGACAACTGCCGTCACGGTGGCAGGTATGTCTATTTTTATTCACTGGAGTTTTGGCAAAGGATTTACAGACTATGTTAATGCTCGGGAGCTTGAGGAGCTCCAAGCCCTTCAGCAGGCTTTGGCAGAGTCCTATACTGAAGAAGGCAGCTGGGATTTTCTGCGCGAAAACCGGCGCCGTTGGGGTTCATTGTTACAGGAGAATCTCGACCCCAGCTTATTTAGAGCCCCTGCCCACCCAAGAGATCGGGAGGGAAGACCACCACCGCCCAAGGCAGGAGAACGAAGACAAGCTGGCCCGCCTCCTCCGAGACGGCACGAACACTCGCGCCCACCGCCTCCAGGCTCCAGGCCACCTGAAGCAGAACAACAAGACAGCTTCGCCCGGCGGCTCGTTCTGTTTGATCAAAACAATAGGCGAATCATAGGCAATCCAGCCGTATCTCTGACGAGTTCAAGTAAAGAGACATCCGACAAGCTGGGAGTGCTGGATATTGAGGCAGGGAATATCTTGCTAGGACGACTTGTCATCACCCAATCCCAAGTGCTTAAAGAGCGGCAGGATCTGGGTTTTGTTGCCCAGCAAAACCAAAGCTTGATGTTGATCAGCGCCCTGGTGCTTTTATTAGCCCTATTGGTATCGCTGCCATTGGCAGGCCACTTCGTTCGCCCGGTCAAAGCCCTGCTTCTTGCCACCCGGGCTCTTACGGCCGGACACTTCGGCACTCGCACAACGGTCAGTAGTCGCGATGAACTAGGGCAGCTAACCGAACATTTCAACAGCTTAGCCGAGACCCTTGAAGCCAATGAATCCAGCCGTAAACGCTGGATCGCCGACATATCCCACGAACTCAGAACCCCCTTGGCGGTGTTAAAGGGTCAGATTGAAGCGGTGATAGACGGGATTCGAAACCCGGATTCAGCTGTTCTGGGTTCTCTCAACAACCAGGTTTGCCATCTAGGCAAGTTGGTTGATGACCTCTATCAATTGTCCCTGGCAGATATGGGTGCGTTAAATTACCGCAAAGAAAATCTGGCGCTGGATACACTGCTGAAATCTTGTATTGAGGATTATGAACACGCCTTCCAGGAAAAAGGGATCCGCCTGACTGTCGACGTGAACACTTCACAAGACGGAACGTTGTTTGCCGATGCCGATCGCCTGACACAACTGTTTAACAACCTGCTGACCAACACCCTGCGTTATACCGACGCACCCGGGGAATTGCAGATTGCACTACGAGGCCAGGCCGGACATTTTGAGCTGAGCTTCAGTGACAGCGCACCAGGCGTCTCCGAGCCCGATCTGAAGCGCCTGTTCGAACGTTTGTATCGCGTTGACAAGTCTCGCAACCGTGCCAGCGGCGGAGCCGGGCTCGGGCTATCCTTGTGTGAGAACATTGTCAAAGCCCACCATGGGAAAATAGTGGCGACAGCGTCCCCCTTGGGGGGTGTTTGCATTCATATAAACCTGAAAAGCCAAGCGGATAACCAGCCAGAAAACGGAGCGTAAACACAATCGATACATCAACGGTTCCACACATACTCATTGTAGAAGATGAACCTGATCTGGCCGAGCTCTTGCGGGACTACTTACTCGCCTCAGCCTATTCGGTCGAAATTCTGTATGAAGGCTCTCAAGTTGTGGAACGGGTCAGGCAAAAGCCGCCCACACTGATGCTGCTAGATTTGATGTTACCCGGTAAAGATGGACTGGAGATTTGTAAGGAGGTCAGGCAGTTTTCCGATCTGCCCATTATGATGGTGACGGCCAAGATTGAGGAGATTGACCGCCTTCTGGGTTTGGAACTCGGTGCCGACGATTATATTTGTAAACCCTACAGCCCTCGTGAAGTTGTCGCCAGGGTGAAGGCTGTATTACGGCGAGTGCATACCGCTCCTGATCAACAGCCAGCCACTGAACGACTCAAGGTTGACTTACCCGCCTTGAAAGTGACGGTCGACGGACAGGATTGCGATTTGACCTTAGTAGAATTCCAACTGTTTTCTTTACTTTATAAGGAACCCGGCCGGATCTACTCCAGAGATCAGATTATGTCTCAGGTTTATAATGACTATCGAGTTGTTAGCGATCGTACGATAGATAGCCATGTGAAAAAATTGCGCAAGAAACTTCAAGTGCTGCTGAATGACACCGAGGTGATCTATTCCGTGTACGGTGCAGGTTATAAATTCGAGCCACCGGCATAAGCACTCTGCATATTTCTTCCCTATTACTTCCTTAGTTGGGGAATAAACTCGTTCCTACATTCACCAACATACAGGAACACCCAATGAAAACACTGTCTACATTCCTGCGACAACTCACACTGGCCGTGCTGATGAGCAGCCTCACGGGCCTGGCGCTGGCCGAAGGTCAAAGAGGTGAGGGAAAGCCTCCGAAACCGGACTTCACTGCGCTTTTTGAACAACTTCAACTCAGTGATGAAAAACGAAGTGCTCTACAAGCGCTAATGAAAAAACACCATGAAGCGAGACGCGAAGGTGCCAAGGGTTTACGAGAACAACACCGCACCGAACTGGGCGCGGTGCTCACCGATGAGCAAGTCGAGATTTTTGAGAGTTATATGAAATCAAACCGACCACCCCGCCGTCACAGCGACAAAAAATAAACCGGCCTTGCTGTGTTATACCGGCGGGACCTACCACTCGCCGGTATTTTCCATTGACGCCCAGGGCTCACAAGGTGGCAGTGCCTCCCCCTGTTGCAGCAACTCAATCGATACATTATCCGGGCAGCGAACAAAGGCCATATAGCCATCTCTTGGTGGCCTCAAGATAGTAACGCCTCCCTCTTGCAGGCGCTCACAAAGCTCATAAATATTTTCAACCTGAAAGGCCAAATGGCCAAAGTTTCGCCCGACCGAATACGGTTCTGTGGTATCCCAATTGTGAGTCAGCTCAATTTGTGGGCCGCTTTCATCAAGCCCCAGAAAAAGCAAACTAAAGCGACCCGCCTCAATATCTTTTCGCTGTGTGACTTTCAGGCCTAACTTATTACAATAAAAATCGAGAGATTTGTCTAAATCCAATACCCGGATCATGGTGTGTAGATATTTCATAAAAGGCCTTATCGCAGTCAATCAATCAACTCAGTGAAAAACGCTCACGTAGAAAGCGCGCTATACCATCATCGTTATGGTGCTCAATAACCTCAGTCGCCAGATCTTTAACTTCTGTCAGGGCATTGGCGGGCGCGTAAGCTTCGTCGGCTATCTCAAACATACTAAGATCATTATCGCTGTCGCCAAAACAGATAAATCTCTCCACACCCAAGGGCTCCTTCAACATCTCCAGAGCGCCGCCCTTACTGGCCGCACTGTGGTGAATATCGATCCACGCAAAGTCTTTGTTATAGAGAGACTCTCCCATGTAAGCCATTAAGTGCGAATGATTGCCCAGCTCTTGATTAATCGCCGCTGCGGCCTTTTTATCGCACAGAGAACTAATGTTGGTAATGCAGCTGCCTTCAGGCAAGGACGATAGAGGCAAGGCTGTAACACCCCGGTTTTCCGTCAGCTCCTTCAACAATGCCCTGCAGCCATCAGTCTGAACCGGCGAGTGGAATACGGTATGTTTGCCAGCACTCTCAAGGGTAAATACAAAGGGGGTAATGGCCTGCTCTGCAAAGGCGCCCAACACGGCGTCAATTTCCTCACCGGACAATAAATTTTTATGGCTGTAGTGGGAGGTTTCAGGCTGCCAAACCAATACGCCATTTTTATAGACATGGGGCAGATTGAATTCAACCCCTTCGATACAAGATTCAGCCGCGTGGAATGTACGGCCGGTTGCGACGGTATAAGCTATGCCGGCGCGACTGAGCATCGTGAGGGTGTCCCGGGTGAAATCAGATATACGTTGTTGTTTATTGAGTAAAGTGCCATCGAGATCAAATACAACAAGATCCATACAATACCTCTAGTGGCCGACAGGCGTCGGATTGCGATCAAAATACAGAAGAACGGCCCAGTTTACGGCTTAGCCTGCAATAAGTATAGCCAACAAGTACATCACTCACGCCACCTCGGCTTATGCTAAAAATGACCGCAAATACCCATTTTATGTCTTTATTACACATTTACGTTATCCTTGAATAAGCACTAGCGCCGAATTCAGAGCCGGGAACGCAATTCACACTATGTCAGTTAATGCATTTCATTGCCCAGGGGCGATAATCAATCAAATAATAATGGCTCTGTTGGTGATCGTCGGCTCAAACAGCGTATTCGCTGAATGTGTTGAGTCTGGGTCTGGCCCCACGTTTGAAGCAGGCCATGCCGACCTGAGCTGCTGGGACGGACGTTCACTGGCTCTTGTCGCCGACTGGAAACTTCACTACAAAGACAGAGACTCGGATAGAACCTACGCAGGCCTCACCCCGGTCCCAGGCTTATGGCGGAACATGCCAAGCGAGCCGGCACTGTCTCCCTTTGGTTTTGGTCTCTACTATCTAGACATTACACTACCTGAACAGTCCTTAGGGCAGCTTGGTTTATTTTTGCCACGGTTCAACTCCGCGCGAAGAATTTCGGTTATTAGCCAGGACAATAAAAAAATCGTTTTGTGGGACAGTGGTGCAGTTAACACCCTGGATTCAAGAGCCGCCCTGATGCGTTCCGACGCAATGGCACTGCCCGATATTGGCAATCAGTTCCGGCTGCAGATTGAGGTTAGTAACACCTACGGACAAAATGGCGGGCTCGTTCGAGCACCCGTTATTGCCCCGCTGGATTTTATCAATGAAGACTTGCAACAAGGAAAGTTGGTTGCACTGATCCTAATTACGGTGCTCATAGTTTTTGGTCTCATCAATTTGTCCCTCTGGATGGTCAAAGTAGAGGACTGGAGTAGATTATTATTAGCGACAGTGTCCTTTCTAGTGGCTTCGCGAAATCTCGCCACCTCTTATGTGCTCTATGATTTTTTTCCCCTGCTCACTGTTTACTTTGATGCAATCTGGGGCTGGGTTATGTTTTTGGCTGGCACCGCGCTTGGCCCCAGTTATTTCCGTGTGAGTTACCCTCGCCTGATTCCCAGGTGGCAATTGTTTGCTCCCTTGAGTTTGAGCCTCATCGCTTTCCTTTTGTTGGCTTTCACCCCTTTGATCGTCATACAGAAATTTGGCGATATCTATCGCCCCGCCAATGCCATTAATGCAGCTCTGATCACTATCTACCTGGCAATGGGTTTGCGAACCGGAGACGCAAAACTCAAGATTACCGTGTTCGGCTTGAGCTTGATCTGTGCAGCTTTCACCTTTGATATTATGCGCTTCCATATTTATGGAAGCGACACCGCACTATCTGCAACCTCTCTGGCCTGGGTGTTTTTCATGGTGTCGCAAACCGTATTCATGTCTACCCGCTATAAAAGGGCACTCGATCACGCAGAGGAAATGGCGGAGAAATTGGTTAGTCTCAACGCAGAACTGGAATCAAAAGTGATTGAGCGAACCTCAGAGCTGGAAGAAAAAAACAAACAGTTAGACGCCCTTGCGCATATTGACACCCTGACAAAAGTGGCCAACCGTAGAGCACTGGAAGTGTGCGCACACAAAGAACTCCAGCGTGCGGATCGCTCAGGAAACAGCCTTGTTATTGCTTTGCTTGACCTCGACCATTTTAAAAAAGTTAACGATCGATTTGGTCACGCGGTTGGTGATGAAGTGTTGGAAAGCACAGCGCAGTTACTCAACCGCAACTTGCGTGCAGGAGACACCATTGCTCGCTGGGGAGGAGAGGAATTCTGCATAATATTCCCGGACACTCTAAAGGATACTGCCCATCAAGTTTCACTACGTTTGTGCGAGGCACTTAACCAACAGTCTTTTAATTCTGATTCAGAAACGTTTAAGGTCTCCGCCAGTTTTGGTTTATCTGCGACCAAAGATAAGCGCCCCTTAGAAGAGCTTATCCATGAAGCTGACCAAGCTCTGTATCAAGCCAAACACGATGGACGCAATAGAGTTATTTGTTTCTGGAACTTGCTTGGGCACTAAACACCAATACAAAAAAGCCGGCGCGGAATTAATTCCTACGCCGGCTTTTTACGTTACTGCAAGCAAGAATGCAGCAGAAGGATTGGTAGTTACTTAAAAATCTTTAGCAACCGTCAAACCATAGGTACGTGGAACAGTACGGTAGCCGCTAAAACTACCGGCTTGCGCAACAGATGGAAACCCAGTGATCAAGGTTTCCTGATCAGTGACATTACGCCCCCAGATTGAAACACTGAAACCATTCTCACTAGTAAAACCAGCGCTCAAATTGAGGTTCTTAACTTCACGCGACGAGATAGATGCCAACAGATTGTCATTAGTTGGAATTTCGTCATCGTACTGGTAGTCACCCCGAATAAATGCATCGAAAGCGCCAACGGTAAAGCGGTAAGTCGCTGAGGCAGACAAACTAGTCTGGTGAATACCTGCTGGCTCTTCGCCGCTCAAGTCGGTAGGGCCATCTACACCTGTCGCTCCCTGAAAGTCGTCATACAGAGGGTCTAGGAAAGTACCGGCAAGACCAAGCTGCAATGAGTCTGTTGGATAGTAAACCAAATCAAACTCAACACCTCGTGTTGATTGCAGCCCTGCGTTAGCAAGGTTGAAACCCGATCCGCCAAATATGTTGGACTGGAATCCTTTGATCTCCTGATCAAATATTGCCACATTGAATGAACCACGCTCGAAACTAGCCTTGAGGCCAAATTCAATAACCTGGGCCTCTTCTGGAGTTGCCAAACGTGTACCAGTAGTTAGATTAGGAACAGCCAAACCAGCGGCAATAATTGCAGGCATATCATCGCTAGTAGGTTTCGCATCTCGGCTCAAATTCCAAGAGGACGCTTTAAAGCCGGTGGAAATTCCGCCGTAAACACTGATATCCGCATTCACATCGTAGGACAAGCGCAAGGTATACGTTAACTCGGTATCATCGCTTTTGCCGTCTTCCACCGCATTGGGATAGTCGACTAGAGGTGGTAAGAACTGCAAAGCCTGTAGTGGCAACAGTGGGTTAGCTTCTGTTCCACTCAGCGCTGCGGCTTGAGCCGCGGCGATATCAGCAGGTAATCCCATTCCAACAAGCTGCTGAAAAATAAGACCGCCACCAAGCTCGACAAAATCTATCGCAGAGAATGCGTCACCCCGTGTTTGCCTAAGCGTAGATTCTTTTTCGTCTTGAGTGTAGTTCAGGCCCAAAGTCGCAGTCAGGCGATCATTGATATTCCAGTCCAACTGACCAAATATTGACAGCGCCTGGTTATCAAGTGTTGCCTCTTCTGTCACGCCTTGGCCAAGTTGGCCAAAGGTGCCACCCACTGGCAAACCCAGAGCCGCCTCAATACCACCAATTGCATTTGGTGCACCCAGGGCTAAAGTCAGCGCATCCAGATAGTTTCGATAATTACTGCCGAAGGGTAAATCATTTGTATAATCAATGGACTCATCAAAGAAGAACCCTCCAACCATCCAGTCTACCGCTTCTCCACCATTCGACGTGAGACGAATCTCTTGTGTGAAAGTATCTATCTCGGTATTAATAGGGTTAGTGATGATCGCTGAACTTGTAAAATCCGAGTCAATATTTGAAAAGGAATCCGCTTTTCTGAGCGATGTAATCGATGTTAAAACGAAGGAATCAAAATCTACATCAACCTGCATTGATATTCCGGAGTTATCAATTTGGTTGGTTGGGTCGACATTGTAATAACCTTCCAGAGCTTTTGGATCGTTGGGAACAATGGCACCACCTGAGAATGGGATTGCAAAAGCACCAAGCGAACCCTCAACTAGGTTCACAACGCCGCAGCATTCCTCGTCAATGGTGTCGTAATCGGCAATGATCCTAACCTCACTGTTATCATTTGGCGTAATCACCAATTGACCACGAATCGACTGTCGATTTCGGTTGTTGAGTGTATTGCCCGTATTCAGGTTATCAAAGTAACCATCGCTACTATTATCACTTCCCGAGATGTCGAAGGCCACATTCTCGGATATTGCTCCTTCAGCCTGTGCTTTCAATATGACCTGTCCGTAATTACCCACGGTGGCAGAGATTTGCCCGGCGGATTCACCGTCCGGTTTGTGGGTGACCACACTGATCACGCCCGCAGAGGCATTTTTACCAAATAGAGTACTTTGTGGTCCACGCAGCACTTCGACTCGCTCAAGATTGGGTAAGTCAGATATTGATGAGGCGGACCGCGAGCGATAGACACCATCAATAAAGACGCCAACAGAGGGCTCGATGCCTGGGTTATTTGCGCCATTACCAAAACCACGAATCACAAAATTGGTGTTGGTTGAGTTTTGTAATTGGCTAACGCGCAACGACGGCACCAGGCTTTGCAAGTCTTTAATATCCTGAACGGCCGCCATTTTAATGGTCTCAGCGCCAGTAACACTGACGGCGATGGGGATATCCTGTAACGATTGCTCTCGTTTTGCAGCAGTCACAACAATCTCTTCAACAGCGAACGAGTTATCCTGTGCCACAGACATAGCGGGAAACATTATGCTCGAGATTGCGAGAGACAGGACTCCAGAGTTTTTCACCTTCAACATTCAATACTCCTCATTATTATATTGTATCTTCTTGAAATGCTTTTGTTTTTACTTAGGGGTCCTGGTCTTCATGCAAGCATGTCTCCTACCGGACGCCTCAAAGCTGGTCATATATGCCCAGCATTGGTTCAACCATAAGTCAGTTCGCTTATGAAATCCATACTAAATAAGGAGAAATAGGCTTGTAAGAATAAAGAAAAACGATGACTGTAGAGTCATCGTTTGGGAGGGGGGGTATTTCGGAAATTTATGCGAGCTTAGTCTTCAAATAAACCCAGTTTCGCCAACTGTGGAATACCTGCCTGAAGCTCATCTTCCAGATCGCGAGCGCGATCAAACTCAGTACAGAGTTGTTCACTGCGCTGCTCTATGCCTTCAGCCATTTTCTCCATATCCCGTTCCATTTTATCGCCAAAGTCTTCCATTCGCTCCTCAAAACCCTCTTCACCCATGATAATGGCCTTGCCAACCATCATTATCATTGCACCGATTGAGTCTTGAACAGCCTCTTCGATACTGGCTTCGAATTCTTCACCAAAGGCCTCTTCAATACCGTCAAAACCTTTGTTGCTGAGTGTTGTTTCGTCTCCATTTTGGGTCACGGCTTCATCAAAGCGAGCCTGTGCATCGGCCATTGCCTTTTGAATGCTGGTGCCAACTTTGTTGTCTTCGCCGAGCATGCCATTAAATGCGGCTTCCAGGCTTTTGCCGGTGATCTCCAGTGTATCGGACACTAGCGTTACGACCTTGGGTACTAATTCCTGCAGGTTGGCGACATACTCTTGCCCGAGGGTTTTCTGTTTGTCTGTGAGGTCTATTTCTTCATCCCCAACCCACAATTCGCCATCGGTGGTCATTTTGTAGAGGGTGCGATCTCCGTCAAATACGCGGACAAACTCGCTGTTTACGCTGACATCGTGCTCTATAGATACTTCGCAACTGTCGCTGTCGAACGATAGGCTGTTAGAGTCATGGGCGGAAAGTGGGGTGCTTATACACGCAAATACTACGGCGGCGGACAGGATGGCTTTTCTCATTGGGGGGATCTCCTTTTTGGGATCGATATGGTGTTATACGTAACTATAACACCATATTTGATGAGTGCAAGCTCTTTTGAAGAGGTTTTAGCTCTCCTCTGTGCTTTCCTGGGTTTCCTCTCGGGGGCTGCCGTGGCGCTCGCGGTGGGCCCTGCGTTTTGCTTTCATTTCACTTCTTTTGACGGCGAGTTGCTCTTTTAAGTCTTCATGAGAATCTACATAGGCGCGCATTTCTGCTTTGCGCTCGCGATGCTGCGCTTTGAGTTCGGCCTTTCGGATTTTGAAGCCTTCGTCGTCTCCCGCTTCTTTTAACGCTTTGAGCTCGGCCCGGTCAACTTTGCGCTGCGCTTTGATTTCGTCAATTTCTGCCTGGTCTATGTCTCCGGCTTCTATCATGTAATCCAATACTAGTTTGCGGGCGTGCATTTCTCCGCGCATGCCTTTGTGATGGCGCTGGCCGTCTGCTTCCCTGCCCTCTGCGCCCTCGCCTGACCACGCAGGCTGGGCTGCAGCGAGTGTGAACGACAAACTTAATACACTGATTAATAATGAGGTTTTCATGGTTTTCTTCCTGAGTTTATTTCAATGGTTGAACACAATACTCCTCTACAAACGCCTGCCAACACGTTGCGTTGACAGCCGGAGGCATTAAAGGGGCGGGTATTTAGATAAGAAAAGTAAAGTGGTACGCGGCTCAAGACATGCGATTGTTTTTCGAAAATTGTGGGCGTAAAAATTCCATTTGGTCCCCCCGTATTCTGGCGCTGTTTGTGAGCGCTAGATACTCGGCAAAATTGGGGCGGAAAGGCAGGGCCAATAATTCCATGTTGGTTTCACTTAAGAGGTAATTGCTCTTGTGCTGATTGCAACGTTTGCAGGCCGCCACTACATTTTCCCAGCGGTCTCTGCCGCCCCTGCTCACGGGGTGCACATGATCGCGTGACAGCTTGTCGGTGGGAAAAGGTTTGCCGCAATAGAGGCACTGGTGATTATCTCTGGCAAATAAGGCGTTGTTGGTCAGTGGCGGACCCAGGCGCATTTGTCTTCGGTAGGCGATGGATGAGTTGGCCGCGGGAAGGCTGCCGCGGCAGGCGATAATGGCAGGTAACTCTATCTGGCTCTGCAAACCTGTGAGCCGGGAGTAACCGCCGATGACCCGTTTCACCACGCCACCCAAACTCCAACACACTCGGTCGCGGCTGTGCAGGCACGCAGCTTCCTGCCAGTGCAGCCATTCGATGGGCTGCCCTCCTGCGGTTAAACGCAATATTCGTGCTTCCATCCCTTTCTCCATTGTAAAAACAACAGCTTTGAGAGGTATGACTTTTAACTAAAGTTTGCGTTCTTCACGGAACGCATTAATGTGCCCTGACGTTTTACCAGGTGCTGAATTAACATTTCCTGATCGGCTTCAGTAATATTACTGAAATCAACCCGTGTGTAAAAGGTGTCTGCCTCAGTGGTGGCCTCGCAGGCGATCACTGTTCCATAACATGTAATATGTACACTCGAAGGATGCAGAACAAAATCCAACAGTAATTTGTCACCGGGGCCTAACTCTGAGTCTACATGAAAACCCAAGCCACAGGCACTAATGTTGACCTCTTGCAGGCGATGAGCCATTTTTTGGACAATGATGCTCTCCGCTTCCATCTGGTTAACCACGCAGTTGATCTTTTGATTTAACAGATCAAAAAGCTCGGCTGCGGCAGGGTCTTTAATGCGATATTGCCCCAGGCAGTGTTCAATTTTGTTTTCCAGACTTCCCAGCAGGCTATAAACATCCATGGGCCTCTGGTCCTGACTAGCGTTGCTTTGCAGTTCCTCTTCACTCAGCAGGCGCCACGCCACTCCCAGACTGTCGTCTATTCGGAAAAAACGGCGGCGCTCCTCTATGCCCGTCATCAGAATATCTCTTCCGGATTAAGGTTAAACAGATACTCGGGGTCCAGGTCTAACTCTCGTAATATGTCCTGGCCCTCTTCTTGTAAAAGGATAATATCTTCGTCACTTAACTCATTGTCCAGGCCCTGGCGAATCACAATTTCAACTCGCCGGTTTATGGCTCTGTTTTGAGCGTTGTTATTGTCGGTAATGGGTTTTGTATCCGCAAACCCTGCCACCTCAAAACGACGATCATTGATTTCTTCACCGCGCATCAACTCGTGAGCTACCGACACAGCACGACTGGAAGACAGCTCCCAATTGGAACGAAAACGCGCGGTGCGAATGGGAATGTTATCGGTATGTCCTTGCACCTGCACTTTACCTATTTTTACCGCGAGAACGGCTCTGATCTCTTCAAGCACATCGTAAAAGTCATCAGCCAGTTCCGCCGAGGCCGATTTGAATGAACCTTTTTCACGAATCCTGACAATGATCTCCCGCCCCTTGGCAATCACATCAATTTCACCGGCATCAATCTGGTCACTTAGCGCCTCAGCAATTTCATAAGAATCCGCCAGCGTTTGGGCCATGAGCTCTTCTAACTTCTCTTTGATTTTTGCTTTTATTTCAACGCCGGCCTCTTTGTCTTCCAGGCCCTGCTCAACGTCGTACTCCTCTGCACACTCACTCTCCAAACTCATTTCGGTGATATCTTCAGTGTGCTGCCAAATCTCATTAATGGGTGTGGGATCGGGTGTGCCGGGGCTGAATTCCTGCGCGATAATACTCGTGCCTTTGGGCACATCGGTGACATTCAGTTTGTTCTGAACGCCAAACGCCTGCGCCATAGACCCCGCCAAACGCTTGAACTTCATTGCATCCATTTCTGAAAATGACAACAACAAAACAAAGAAACACATTAACAGCGACATCAAGTCAGCAAAGGTGCCCATCCAGGGGGGAAGGCCCTCTTCGCATTCACATTTAGCTTCTTCTTCGTCACTCATGACTGACCTTAGGCGTCTGCCGCATCGGCAACTTCCCGCTTGCCTTCGGGCAAGTAGGTGCGCAACATTGAATCAATAACACGGGGGTTTTGCCCACCCTGAATGGCCAGTAAGGCATCGATCACCAGACTTTTCACGTTGGCCTCTTCGCCCGCCCGCAATTTCAATTTGGAAGCGATGGGCCCGGCGATGGCGTTGGCGATAATGGCGCCATAGAGCGTGGTCAGCAGGGCAACGGCCATTGCGGGGCCAATCGACTTGGGGTCGTCCATGTTGGCCAACATGGCCACCAGTCCAATCAGAGTACCGATCATTCCCATGGCTGGTGCCATCACCTCGAGTGAACCAAAGATATCGGCACCAACAGTATGTCGCTCTTCGGCCAACGATTTATCTTTAGACAGTAGTGTTTTCACCACATCCGGGTCGTGACCATCCACCAGTAATTGAATGCCTTTCTGCAAGAAGTCATTGCCGACCTCTTTGCCTTCCAGTGACAGCAGCCCCCCTTTGCGAGCGGCATCGGCCAGCTCCACGATCTCGTCGATAAGATCCGCAGGATCATCGAGTTTGAACATGAAACTTTTGCCCGCGACTTTAAAGGCTCCCAAAAATTGGCTCAGACCAAATTTCGCCATTACGGCAAAGGTACTGCCACCGATCACAATCACGACGGAGGGTATGTTGAGAAACATACCCAGCTCGCCACTCATCAACATCGATGCGACAATTAGCGCCAGAGCGCCAAGCAAGCCTACGAGCGTTGCTAAATCCACTGATTACTCCTTTTAACGATCGAATTCCTGTGTAAAGGCCTTATTATAGAGAAGCGTCACACAATTGTACCCTTTGTCCAGTTTAACGGCAGTTTGATACAGATCGATAGCATTTAATAGGGCTTGAGCTTCAATTGCGACTCGGGTAGGGTGGCGCCAACACCACCGGGGATCCACTATGGCCGCAAAAAAACAATCAATCGACTTTGAGAAATCGCTTGGAGAGCTGGAAACACTCGTCAACGAGCTGGAAAAAGGCGAAATGAGCCTGGAAGATTCTCTGAAGGCGTTTGAGTCTGGCGTCAAACTTACCCGGGATTGCCAGGGCCGTCTAAGCGAGGCTGAACAACGCGTGCAAACCCTGATTGAATCCCAGGGAGAGATCACTTTACAGCCCTTTCACGACACGGACGGCGGTGTTTAGTACACCCCATTAAACACACCTATGAATTCCCAAGAGTTCTCTGCCTTTCTTCGGGTTTGCCGCGACGACGTCGATAGCGCCCTGCTCACCGTGTTGCCCAAGGTCCCTGTCGCCGGGAAAAGGCTTTCGGAGGCCATGAAATACAGCCTTTTTAATGGCGGCAAACGCGTTCGCCCCATTTTGGCCTATGCTGCTGCCCTGGCAACATCGGAGAATCTTCAAAACAGGGATCACATTCACCCGGTGGCTTGTGCTGTTGAGGCAATTCACGCTTATAGCCTGGTGCATGACGACCTGCCGGCAATGGATGACGACGAGCTGAGGCGGGGCAAGCCCACCTGTCACATTGCCTATGATGAAGCCACCGCCATTTTAGCCGGTGACGCTCTGCAAACGCTGGCCTTTGAAGCCTTAACCCAGGCCTCCACTCTCACGGCACAGACCCGTCTAAGGTTGATCAAGCAACTGGCAAAAGCTTCCGGTGCCGAGGGCATGGTTGTCGGCCAATCCATCGATTTAAACGCCGTTGACCAAACGCTGAGCATTGGCGAGCTGGAACTGATGCACGCCCATAAAACAGGCGCACTAATACGGGCAAGTGTCCAGATGGGTGCCATTGCCTCTGAACAGGCCTCGCCCACACAGATTTTAGCGCTGGGAAACTATGCAGACGCGATTGGACTGGCCTTTCAGGTACAGGATGACATTCTGGATGTGACCGCCGACACCGCCACACTGGGCAAACCCCAAGGTTCAGACCAGGCGAGCAATAAGCCGACCTATGTCTCTCTGCTCGGATTAAACGCGGCGAAAGTGAAAGCGGCGGACCTACACCAAACAGCGCTGGATGCGCTGGCAGACTTCGATCACCGAGCAGACGCACTGCGAGCGCTTTCGGCCTATATTGTACAAAGGGACCACTGAGACAGGCCCCTAACGCAAGTATCGCTAGGCAAGCAGGCTATAGACACCTACAATAGATCGCTTGCCATTATTAAAACAACTATCAGCGAACACAGCCCCATTCCATGTTTAACGAGATACCCCGCACACGCCCTACCACTCCCCTCCTGGACAGCATTGACCGTCCGTCGGACCTGCGTCAGCTCGAGAAAGAGCAACTGCCGCAAGTAGCAGACGAGCTTCGCGAATATATGCTGTATACCGTGGGCCAAACCGGGGGGCACTTTGGGGCTGGCCTGGGAGTACTGGAACTGACGGTTGCCTTGCACTACATCTACAATACACCGGAAGACAAGCTGGTTTGGGACGTGGGTCATCAGACCTACCCGCACAAAATCTTGACCGGCCGCCGTGAACAAATGCTCAGCATGCGCCAATCACAGGGTCTGGCAGGATTCCCAAAACGCAGCGAAAGTGAATTTGATACCTTCGGTGTCGGTCACTCAAGCACCTCCATTAGTGCCGCGCTCGGGATGGCAATTGCAGCTGAAAAAGCCGGAAATGATCAAAAGACCGTTGCCGTTATTGGCGATGGGGCCATGACGGCCGGCATGGCCTTTGAAGCGTTAAATCATGCAGCCCACGTTGAAAGTGACATGCTGGTGATTCTCAATGATAACAACATGTCGATCTCCCGAAATGTAGGCGGCCTGTCCGACTACTTTTCTAGAATATGGGCCAGTAAGTTTTACACCTCTCTTCGGGCGGGGAGTAAACGTGTACTGTCAAAAATTCCTCAAGCCTGGGAGCTTGCTCAAAAAACTGAAGAACACATGAAAGGCATGGTGTCTCCGGGCACCTTGTTTGAGGAGCTGGGATTTTATTATATCGGCCCCATTGATGGACACGATATCGAGCGGCTTGTACACGACCTGGGTAACTTACGGGATATCAAAGGGCCCAAGTTGCTGCACATTATTACCCAGAAGGGCAAAGGTTTTGGTCCGGCAGAAGAAGACCCGGTGGGTTACCACGCACTCAACAAGCTGGAACCCGAATCCAAACCTGCCAGTGATGCTGTCGTTGAGAAAGCTGAGAAAGTTAAAAAAGTTGAGAAAGTTAAAAAACCCAAGTATCAACAAATCTTTGGCGACTGGTTGTGCGACATGGCCTCAGAGGATGAATCTCTGGTGGCGATCACACCTGCCATGTGCGAAGGCTCGGGCATGGTCGATTTTTCTGAACAGTACCCCGACCGGTTTTATGATGTCGCCATTGCTGAACAGCACGCCGTCACCCTGGCTGCAGGTCTCGCTTGTGAAGGGCTGAAACCCGTCGTCGCCATTTACTCCACGTTTTTACAGCGCGCCTACGACCAGTTGATTCACGACGTCACCATTCAAAACCTGGATGTCACTTTCGCGATCGACAGAGCGGGCCTCGTCGGTGAAGACGGCCCCACACATGCGGGCAGTTTTGATCTGACATTTTTGCGCTGCGTACCCAACATGTTAATTGCCGCTCCTAGTGATGAGAATGAATGTAGGCAGCTGTTATACACCGCATATCAATATAAAGGTGCAGCCGCAGTTCGTTATCCCCGCGGTACAGGCCCGGGTGTAACAATCGAAAAAACAATGTCCGCATTACCGATCGGCAAAGGTCTGGTAAAACGGCAAGGTCAAAAAACAGCAATATTGTGTTTTGGCACCCTCACGGCAACCGCACTGGCTGTAGCGGAAACACTAGACGCAACCGTCTGTGATATGCGTTTTGTTAAACCGCTTGATGAAGAGTTGATTCGGTCGATGGCAAACAGCCATGATCTGCTTGTCACCCTTGAAGAGAATGCCATTAAGGGCGGTGCAGGCGCGGCAGTCAGTGAATATTTGTCAGAAGCCGGCATTGTCATGCCATTACTCATGCTAGGCCTGCCCGATACTTATATCGACCACGGCACTCACGAGGGTATGTTAGTCGAGGCCGGGCTCGATCAGGCAGGAATTGAGCGCAGCATCGAGAAACGCTTGAAACTTTTGATGAGTACGGGCGCAGTCGAGAACAAACAAAAGACCCAGTCTATAGGGTGAATACACAGAAATGACTAGCTCACGACGTTAAGCTAGGCCTCAGCGACCTACTAGTAAGGTAGAAAATCGAAAGAGTAATTCAGGGTTGTTCGCAAAACTGCACGCGCGGGGAATTGAATTAAACGAATTCGTGCGAGTAGTTTCCTTTCCAGTTTTTTGTCATTGAGCTCTGTCATCACCAAGGTGACGGCAGACACTGCGCCATTGGGCTCTATCACCAACTTCACCGTCACCTTACCTTCCAGTGCAGGGTTACGACGCAATGCCCGGTTATAAATTGCAAAAATCGCACCTTTGTTTTTATCCATTACTTTGCGAATGTCTTCTTCGCTACGGGCCGCAGTCTCACGCACATTGTCTTTCAGTGCCTTGGTGCCGATAGCCGAAGCATCTTTAAGTTTACTGTCGACCCGCGTGGTCTCTCGACCCGACAACGCAACGCCGCCCGTGTCGCGACTCAGCTTCGCGGTATTAATGCCTCCGCTGGCGGCCTTGGCTTGGCTGCTGATCACCGAGCGGTCAAGTTGTTTCGCTTTTGCCTCACCCCGAGTGATATTGGCACTGGCTACTTTTGATGCATCCAGACTGTCTCGCATATCCTGCAGATCGTCTTGGAACTGTAGCAGACCACTCACAGCAGCATCCTGCCTAGCTTTGTCTATGGCTGCAACTTTAGGCACGGGCGCCACTATTTTTTTAGGTGGTTCTTTTTTGGGTTCAGGTTTCTTGGGTTTCGGTTTTTTCTTTTCAATCTTTTTTGGTTTGGGTTTCGGCTTGGGCTCTGGTTTTGGAAGCTCTTTTTTCTCCAAGATAATGCGCGCTAATTCCGGCGGTACAGCTTCTTTCTCTTCCCGGCTGATTTCCGGTACCGGCACAAAAGGCACCGCAACACCCAATAACATTACCAGCACCATGGCTATGCCTACAATGCGATTAAAGCTTGCATCTTCCCCGTCACTAGACGCCCAGGGCAACAATAAATTGGGTGCGACAAGTGTAGCCACTTTAGCTTTCTACCCCGCTGGCCACATCGCCGGGCAATAAACTGACGGGTTCATCATCTGACTCAACCTTGCTAACCGCCAGAGAAATATCCCGATAATCGGCCGCGGCACAGGTTGCCATAATTTTTTTCAGCAGTTGGTAGGGAATGGCTTGGTCCCCCAAAATAGTAATGGCTCTTCCCGCGGCCACTTCTTTTTCTGTCAGGGGCTCTGAACGCGAGCTCAAGTAATCTAACTCTTTAGTGAGTGCTGCAATGGAGTCGTCTTCATTGCTGAGAATATCCGCAACCAGAGCGACATGCTGATTACCGACCAGAAGGCTTTCACTGCTCACTCTCACCACCAAAGTGGTAGCAGGTTTTTGTTCGGCAACGGATTCGGGCAGTTTAATATTTTTATCTGTTTGCAACACTTCCACATCGGAAGAATTCAGCAACAGGAAAAACACCAGAATCGTGAAAATATCCATCAACGAAACCAGATTCAATTTACTCTGTAGTTTTTGTCGACGGTTGTTTTTTGCCAACCTGCGGGCCCGCATTGATTGTTTCACGGCGAGGGCGTCTCCTCTGACACGGGCGCATCTCCCAGAGATATCACGGGGAATAATTCTGCATCCACCACATCGGTCACCAACAAGGCTTTGAACGAGCGCACAGTATCCATAACGGTCACAATGCTCTGGTAGTCCGTATTGGGTTCCGACAACAATAGTATGTCTCGCTTCGTAATGCCCTTTTCTCTCAAACTGCGTTTGACTTCCTGCAAGACCAACGACAACAGTTTGACGTCATGACCCTCTTCAAGCTTTTCAATTCTCTTGAGGCGGATGCCCGCGGGATAATTAACGTCAATAAAATCTTCTCGAATAACCAATTCAAGTGCCTGTTGTTCAGCCTGATTGAGGGGTTTATCTGCAGCGAGATCGGGCAACTTTATTTCAAGCACCGTAATATGAGAAAAGACCATGCTCATTAACAGTACGGGCACCAGAATAATCATCAGATTCATGAATGAAGTGATGTCCAGCTCGGCCTCTTGCGGTCTGTGGCGACGAAGTTTCATTTTGAGCTCCGCTCGCGCTACTTATCTTCTGAGCGCGATTTTGCGAAGGTTGCCTGAGACATGATATTGAGACATTTGACACCCGCCATTTCCAGGCTGTCGATAATCTCCGTGGTCTTGGTTTGCAACATGGCATGAAAGAGCAAAAGCGGAATTGCAGAGATCAAACCGAAGGCGGTGGTGTTCATCGCCACCGAAATACTTTGTGACAGCAGTGTCGCTTTCTCGGTGGGATCTGCATTGGCTACCGCGGTAAATGCAGCGATCAAACCAATAATGGTACCCAACAAGCCCAACAACGTTGCTATGTTGGCCAGTGTCGCCAAATAAGGGGTTCGTTTCTCCAGCCGGGGAACCGCCTCAAGAATGCCTTCTTCCATCGCCAGTTCAATATCGTCTCTGCGTGGCGATTGTGCCATGCGTGCTACACCAGATGCGAGAATGCGAGC
>ENA-OSET01001180-OSET01001180.1-sediment-metagenome-genome-assembly--contig:-NODE-1180-length-27474-cov-4.837865_pt1 | contig 27474 bp, 25 predicted proteins | sample MGYA00237882_ERZ534229 | MGnify/ENA primary metagenome ERZ534229 (study PRJEB26408, sample SAMN06266212) | sediment metagenome | isolation source: Hudson Canyon methane seep mesocosm | place... | reverse complement strand
TGGAGTATGAAAAATGACCACGATACAACATATTCAAGAAGCAGCGATTCAACCGCTAGAACAAGCAAAATCTCTACCATTTGCTGCCTATACCGATCCTGCTGTGCTTAGTGCTGAGATTGAGCATATTTTCTTAAAGGATTGGGTATTTGTCTGCATGGAGGGTGAGGTACGCGAGCCCGGTGACTACTTCGCTATGACCCTTGCTAGTGAGCCAATCATGGTCATGCGTAGTGACGACGGTGAGTTGCGCGCTCTATCAAACACCTGTCGACATAGGGGTACTGTTATTCTGGACGAAGGAGCAGGTCAGGTCGATAGGTACATCACCTGCCCCTATCATGCGTGGGCTTATACCAAAGAAGGTGCACTAAAAGCCATTCCATACAATAAACTGATCGCCGTGGATCGCAGCGAACATCAGCTCGTTAAATACGCGGTCGGCATTTGGAATGGACTGGTGTTCGTCAATCTCGACCGTAACGCAACGCCACTATCAGGGAGACTAGCTGGTATCAATAAATACCTGCAGCTTATGCAACCGGGAACATTTGATCAGCATAGCCCCGGAGAGACCGAGGTTTGGCAAACGAACTGGAAGCTGGCGATGGAAAACGCGATGGAGAGCTACCACCTATTTAAGGTTCACGAGAATACCCTTGAGACCTATTCTCCAACGCGCGATGCCTATTACATAGCAGGGTCTTCAGAATGGACCCTCACTGGCGGTGCGACAAAAAGAAAAAGAGGCCTGATCGAAAAGATTTTCGGCGGCTCTCATAATGAATTGTACGATCACTATGTCTTGGTCTCTCTACCACCCTCGTTCGTCGGCATCATCTCATACGGCTCGTTCGGTTGGTTATCAGCGCATCCGATTGATGCCAACACAACCCAAGTGCGTTCGGGTACTACTTATACGGATCGTGGCCTTGATGAAAACGATGAAACGAGCGAATTCACGAAGGCGTTTTTCCAGGAAGACAAAGACATGTGCGAGCGGGTTCAAACTGGCATGAGTTCGAAATTATCCAAAGGTGGCAAGTTGGTTGATATGGAGCGTGTCGTCGTCGACTTCCACCAGTTTTTGGGCACGCGACTCGGAGACCTACCACAAACGGCTTTGTTTGAAGACGAGGCTGCCGCTCTTTGGAAAAACGCAACATAGCGATTAATAACGAGCTGTTAATGGCGCGGTGCGACCCATTCACTCGCTATTCCTTCGAATCATACAGTCTGCTGTCAAGTAAAGAGCAGACTGTATATTTCATCTGCCATTAACAATCATCTATCAAAGGTAGCTAGGGTTGTACCGCATAATAATCAATAACTAATTCCCATCCAGAAATGGCAAAATATCGTCGTTGCGCGCGTCACCATTCAACGCTTCGAAGCAGCAATCTGATTTTTCTAATGTATTGATAGTTATGTATTAATTCTAACCCCTAAGATTACCGCGTCGCTATGCGTCTCGCAAGGACACTATTTCTGGATAGTCACCAACTCGCACGTGACCGTAGAAAACGCCATCATCTGAAGCTCGTTTCAGTCATTATTGCCGCTAGTCACGCCCTTATTTCTAAGTAGGTAAAACCTAACTCGACTAAAGCAGGTCTCCCGCGCGATCAACTATACTAAAATTTAAACCGAATACTGCCACTACCAGTAGAACCATGAATCCGCAGCAAACTCTACTGGGCATCATTCTCACTTTTACTTGAAAGAACCTATACTAGAACAACACCCGGCAATAGAGGTAGGAAATGAAAGCCCTGATCATCGACCCTTCCCGCTCTTACAGACAATTGCTTTGTTCGGTATTAACCGACAACGGCTTTGATACGGTTGAAGTCGCAACTTTTCAGGAAGCGCTGACTGCGGGTCAGCATGATACCTATGAACTGATTTGCATGTCCGTGGTATTGCCCGATGGTGATAGTCACGAATTGGTCGCCCGAATTCGAGTCGGTGAAATGAACCGGGCCACGCCGGTGTTAATGTTGACCGGTAATTACAGCCATGATGTATTGGAAAAAGCCTTCGCATTAGGCGTGACTGAGTTATTCAGAAAAGACGACTTCACCAATTTCGAGAGTTATGTGGAGAATTTCGCCAACCATTTAAATACTCATGTCGGCACAGGAGGACGGATCTTATATGTTGAAGACACAATGAGTACCGCTTTGGTCACTGCGCAATTGCTTGAGGAAGATGGCCATCGAGTAAGGCACTTTACTCAGGCTGAAGAGGCGCTAGCGGATTTTTCGAAGAACGACTATGACATTGTGTTAACTGATGTATTACTCGAAGGAGAACTGACCGGCGCCTCACTTGCCAGAGCCATTCGTCTTCATAAGGACGACAGGAAAAGTCGCATACCCATGGTGGCCATCAGCGCTTTTAGCGACAATGCAAGGCGTCTGGAATTATTCCGGTCTGGCATAAATGATTACGTGCAAAAACCTATACTGGGTGAAGAGTTACTAGCTCGGGTTAATAACCTGGTTCAAACCCAACTGTTATTACATCAATTAGATACGCAACAAAAACGACTTGAGCGCATTGCCTTGCTCGACCAGCTAACCGGTTTATATAATCGTCATTTTTTTATGGAGGCCATCTCTAAAAGTATTTCGCAGGCAAACCGACAAGAACATAAGCTTAGTCTTTTGGTCATCGATATCGATCATTTCAAACAGGTCAATGATACTCACGGCCACGCAACTGGCGACATTGTGCTATCCGAATTTGCAGTATTGCTGCGGGAAAACAGCCGTGCTGGTGATGTTGTGGCTAGATATGGTGGCGAAGAATTCGTCATAATTTTGGACCACTGTGACAGGGATCAAGCGAAGGAAAAAGCCGAAAAAATTCGCTTTTCACTTGAGAACTTACATCCCTCCGGGTTAGAGATTACTGCTAGCTTTGGTGTTAGTACGTTGGAACCGGGTGAAGATTTCACGCAGTTATTTAGCCGGGCAGACAAAGCCGTTTATCTCGCCAAACAAAACGGCCGGAATCGGGTAGAGGTTGGGTAAGTTGTCGAGTAACCATTTTTTTATCGATCTAATCGAGAGGTAATTCGATACGGACGGTCGTGCCTTCATCGCCACTTGTGATAATAACTTGCCCTCCCGTTTTTTTTGCTCGAAATTGCATGTTAGCCAAGCCGTGACCACGTGCGTTGGCTCCACCACTACTGTATGTTTCTTCATTGACAGAAAATCCTTTACCGTCGTCTTGCACTTCAACAATAACCGCCGGATCTGCACCGGGGCCGGTGGACCCGATCAAAGTTCTAATGACTATTGTAGAAGCCTGTGCGTGTTGAATAATATTACTAACGGCTTCCTGAAGTATTCGAAGTACTTGTAAGGCCGAAGCGGGACCCATACTACTCAATGCCGGTACATCCTCTACCTGCCAATCGTATTTCAAGCCGGCATCCTTAATCATCTTTTCTGTTCTGTAGCGAAATGTTCCCAGCACAGTCACTAAGTCGCCATCATTAACAGACAATGAATCGATGATCAGGCGTAAATCTCTAAGTGCGCGCCGCAGAGTATCCCGAACGGGAAGCAACTTTGGATCCTGGTCGGCAAGCGACAACAATTGAACTAATTGCCCGCCCAGCCCGTCATGCATATCGCGCATTATTCGCTCCCGTTCTTGGACCAATGCCTGCTCTCGATCTGTTTTGGCAGCGCGTGTATAAAACGCTTGTAGTTCATTCGTTTTTTCTGCTACTCGCAGTTCTAGTTCGCTATTGAGTATTTCCGCCGAATCGAGGGCAAGGGCAAACCTGCGCATCAAAATTATTGCCCATACCGTCATTACAAAGCCGGCTCCAAACTGCAGATAGTAGGTTGACCCGGGTACAAGATCGCTAAATTGATACAAATAGTCACGAAACCCAGTCAGCAATAGTAAACCAATAGAAACCAATAGCAGTCGGTTTTCGACAGTATTATTCCGAGCTACTGCAAGTGCCAATACCCCGACACTATAACAGCCTGCTAGCAGAGCTGAGGGCATCCAGATGGTCGCTCCAAAATCGTCTACGGACCCTTCCCAAAACTGAGCAATAATAATCAGTAAGCTTCCGCCGATAACGCACCAAGCTAAAATAATCTTGTCGATAACACGGTTACGAATTTCAGTAATGCAAGCAATGTATTGACTGGCAAAAAATGCGAAGAGCCCCAGCGTTAAGTAGGAAAAAGCATTGACTAAATAGAGGTTCTCGAAAGGCAACTGGTCAATCATTCGCATTCCGTAATGGATCGTCCAGACAGTTGTTGACGCCGCATACCAACCAAACATTTTATCTTGTGGGCGCAGAATAAACATCATCAACATGATAACGGTAATGACAAGCATCAACGTAATAACAGCAGAACGGAGGCTTTTTTTCATAAACATGGTATTGCTATACCATGAATCAAATTTCGAGACAGGGCCTATATAGATAGGAGAGGCGTCGACTTGGGGGAGGCCATTTATATAATGATAATAAAGCACATTGCCCCGTTCCTGCACCAATGAAGCGGGGAAGGTATACATTTGCGGTCGCCGGTATGCGGGTACTGGCGGTTTGGTATTGCCACCGTTTCCCAGGAAAGCACCATTAAGAAAAACAGCGGAGTTAGCGGTGTTGCTGGTAACAAATACAGCCCAGCGACTGTCGAGCGCGCTATTAGACTGTTTGAAGTCGCTCCTCTCAAACCGGAAACGATACCAAGTGCTGGCATAGTTTGAATCTTCAATCCGATCAAAATGGGGGAGCGTTACCTGCTGCCAGCCAGATTCGTTTTCGGGCGGGAGTTCAGAAAAGCTGTCTAACCGCTCTACCTCGCTGATCGTATAATGCGGGTCTACGTCGGGCGCCTGATCGACAAAATAGAGGACAGAAAAAAATATCGTAGAGAGAATAAGTACCTGAGCCAGCACAATGAAAAGCCGCATATGATGTATCGATCTCCGCTTGTCGAATCAGCTCGCGAGTGTAATTATTGTTAATGCCATTATTTTCGGCCCAGATTTTGTGACCCAAGTTTCTATGGTTTCAGTTTTTAACGTCCATTTCTCTTGGATCCGTTTTTCATGGGCCCACTGCCGTTATTCATAATGCCCATTCTGGTCGCTTCATACACCGCCTCACTGCGCGAATTGACTGCTAATTTTCCGTAAATTCTCTTCGTATATGAAGCTACTGTATTGACCGAAAGATCCAGCATTTCCGCAGTTTCTGTGTAGGAAAACCCCTTAGAAGCCAGCACTAATACCTCGTGCTCTCTCTCTGACAATACCACAGCGTCGTCGCTCTGCGGCGGTTGGTCGGGCTCGACTTGAAAACGTTTGATAAGATGTCGGGCGATCGACGGACTGATGGGCGATCCTCCTTCCAGTAATTGTCGAATCGAATCGCGAATTTCAGTGCTATCGCTATCTTTTAAAAGATAACCACGAGCTCCAGCCTGAATCGCTTTTATTACATGTGACTCGTCACCAAAGACCGATATAACCATAATTGGCAGGTCTGAGTGCCGGTTTGATTCGCGAGCGATAATATCAACACCATCGCCATCCGGCAGATCGAGATCTACCAGTAGCACATCTGGAGTGAATTTCTCCAGATTCGCTGAGGCCGATGTATAATCGGCGAATGAAGCCATCACCTCAAAGCCTTCACACGCATTAACTTTGTCAGTCAACATGTCTCGGGTTATGTCATTGTCTTCGACAATCACAACTTGATAGCTCATTGATCACAGCATCCTTCAGCAATAGGGGGATTATGGTATGTGACCTATGTTCGATCTACAACCCCTATTTAGGTGGCACAAACCCAAGCAGTTGAAGAGCACTACGGTGGAAACACTTTGCGAATGCCATGTGCCCAGTTTTTGGTTTTAAGATACTAGCTATCGTTAAACTTCGGCACCCGCTCACAGTGTTTCTGGCCTGTTGGAGCGCCTGTTCGTGCGAGCCATTTAGGACTATGCAACTTGGCCGCTCGTCTAAAGTGACTGCTTACTTTTGAATTGAGGGCGACGTTAGAAACTCAACGGTCGCTTTTTTGAACCGCTCGTCAAATACGGCCGTCAGGTGGTTGGTTTCAGGAATTATAAGGTGACGACCATTTGCCATCGCTGTTGCCAGGCGGTCGCCAGTATCAACATAGGGGCGATCGTGCTCGCCGTTGACGATCAATACAGGAAACTGCGCTTGTGCGATGTCGGGTCCGGCAATGGTAATCGGATATCCTTCGGGCCACATTTTCAAAGCGGAATAGGCGAGGGATTCCAAATCGTTGTTTGGATTGGATTCAACCAAAGTGCGAATGTGTTTGCCTGCAGCTGTGTTGACACTCTCCATGGTCGGAACTCGCAATGCCTCGGCAATAGCTTCGCCCTGTGCTGCGCTCGCCTGAGTTTCGTCCCCAATACCGCCGAGAATCATCGAATTGAATCGCTCAGCGTGGTGACCGAGAAGATAGGCGCCAATGAACGAACCCATTGAATAACCCATGAAGTCGGCCTTCTCAATCTTAAACCTGTCCATTACCGAAAGTACATCCTGGCTCATTGCCGAGTAACTGTATGGAGCGAGAGCATAAGGCTTATCACTTTTTCCATGCCCGCGGATGTCAATGGATATAACCGTGCGGTGTTTTTCAAGCACACTGATCCAGCCGCTATCCACCCAATTGCTTTTCGTGTCTGCACCCCAGCCGTGCACAAGAATCATTGGCGAACCTGACCCAAATCGTTCGAAGTAGATCTGCAAACCATCGGATTCTACGAACCCGGACTGAGGTATATCCTGTGACTGAAATTCTTGAGCCATACTTTTTCCAGCCAGTGTTGTAGAAAATAAGAGCGTAGCAAGGCAGTAACAAAGTGTGTAGAAAACGGACCGTTTCCACAGGATGTTGTTTATAGATAGTTTCAACAGGAAGTCCTTAACACAGTGTGGGGCAACAAAAGGGATGGTCATTCTGTGATCGATGGTAACAGCCTTCGGCAACAGCGTAAATTTCTTTACTCTGACCCGCGCTTCTAAACAGAAATAAACAGACCCTCAATGGTAATTTGCCTGAATGTTCACTATTGTCCTTGGCTGATATTTTTATTTCAATTGTTGATGGTTTCTTTCTTCAGTTCGTGGTGTTTTGGAAAACAATACTTGAAATTTAGATCAGTTTTTCGGGCCTGAAGTCCGGCACCGGATTTAAACCGAACCGAGTGGGTGAGAACTTGATCGTGATTACCTTACCGCTCTCACCGCCGGTAACAGCCTGACCTCCTCGTTCACGAGCTTATTAATCAGCGACATATCAGCACTTAAAGGGCTTTTTTTGGATATGGCAAAATACGCTTTTAGACTGAAAGTAAAATCCAGAATTTTGAGCTTACTTTTCTCCTCTTCCGACAGCTCGCCGTAAGGTGTTTCAAACAGTATACGAGACACAACGGCTATATCTGCCCTCTTTCTAGCAATAAATTTTAACAGTGACGGCACGTCGGCAACTTGCGTGAGAGTAGTCGGATCGTATATGTTATATATCGAATCGCCGCGAAATGTAGCAGCGCGTAATTGCCGGACATCAGATAATTGGGTGATGTTGATAGGGCTATCTTTATACGTTAGGAATACAAAAGAAACATCGGCGATCGGATCAGAAAAGATAGCGAATTGTTCACGGTCCGCTGATTTAACGATACACGGGATCAGGTCGACCACCCCAGATTCCAGTCCAGCTTGAGCCCGTTTCCAAGGCAGCTCTGAGATTTCAAGCTTAAAGTACTTTGAAAAAACACTGGCCATTATGTCAACACAAATTCCTTTTTTTACTCCGTCTTCCACATATGACAGGGGTTTAAATTCGGGGTAAGCGACTACAATTGGCTTTAGTTCTCCATACCCCTTTATGGAGAAGAGGGTCCAGAAGAGAGAAGAGAAAAGAAAAAACACGAAAAAGATACCGCTTTTCACATTAGCAACCCAATCATGACTCATTTACGGCCCTAGATTTTGCATCTGTTCTTAGCACAGTTTCAACCAAATTAGTTTCAACATGTGATAGGGTTTAACCACTTAGAATAGCTCTTATCTCTAATTAGTGCCCATCAAGATACTCGTCTTTGTGAGCGTACTTTAACTACATCCGTCACTCTAGTGGCGCACGACAGATTACCCATCCCTTTTTGTCAATATACCCAAAAACAGGACTCTCGTCGACGACTTATCAAGGTGTGGGTCCATATGAAGAGCGATACCACGGTCCGCAGTTCCATCTTTAGACAAACAGACGATCCACACTACAATTTTCATCGATGTGCGTTAGCCACTAACATCGTAATGCACAGCCGTCCGCACTTCTTTCAAAATTTTGCTATAGAGACCTCAACAGGACTGCCGTATAGTGTCAGCCAGAAAACCGTTTTTGAACGCCGTTGATAAACAATCATCTTCAGACGTGTATTTCATCCCTAGAAAATGAGGATAGATAGACTAATGCAACCACAAAAAAATGAATACCGGAGCATTACCCTTTGTGTTTGCTGGTGCCTGATCACCCTCGTACTCGCGCTCGCAAACAACGCTGTGCTTGCCGAAATCAGCCTCCAGGTAGGCCCGACCGAAATTCCTCGAGGAGAAGCTAAGGGAGCTAGAGATATTACCGTAAACAATGGTTTGTTTGCCGTGGCTTTTGCCGTTGACAGCCCTCCTCCCTGGGGTGTAGCGCGGGGAGGTATTGTCGATGTAGCGGTTGTTAGGGATGGCGTTGTTGGTCATGATATTGCCTCCCTCGCAGATTTTATGCCCAATAACTGGTCCGCCTGGCCAACGAGTTTTCAGCAGGTTGACGTCATCAAAAATACGTCCACTGAAGTTGTTATTAGGACCCGCCGTGACTGGGGCCAGACCGACCTTGAAACCTTATTTTTCATAAGGAGCAAAGATCGCCGAATTCAGATAAAGACCGTGATGTCTAATTCTGGGAAAAACGATCTAAACGGACTTCTAACAGGTTATGTTGTCTGGCCAGATGGCGGGTTTTTATTTGGAGTTCCCGGGTTGCATGGGAAAACAACCAGCTCGGAAGTCGATGCGATTGCCGACTGGTCAGCTGCTTATGACCGGGACTGGGTTCTCGGTTTACATGCTCCATTTGCAGATCAACTGGTCTATTCCGGCCGCGATCGATACCTTCGGCACTCTCTGCCCGCTGGGAAAAGCCGGGAGTTCGAAGCTTGGTTACAGATAGAAGATGGCGGTAGTCTCGCGCCGTTACTACAAACAGAAATCGATTATCAACAGCTTGCCTCCGGCACCTTATTTGGAGAAGTCCGCACCAATGCCGGCAATTCAATCGATAAACCCGCTATTATCATCATGAAAAATGGGGCCCCCTACACCTGGGTGTTAGGAAACGAAGGGCACTATCAACTCAATCTTCCGACCGGCGAGTATACTGTTTACGCCACCGCAAAATCCCACACTCCCGGCGACAAACAACGAGTCAAAATCACTGAGGGTATCCGCACCCAAATGCATCATCACGGCTTGAAACCACCGGGAAAAGTAGCATTTGAAATAAAAGATAGCAATGGCACTGCACTCGACGCGCGAATCGGTATTACCGCAGGTCACAAACCACTCATTGAATTTCTCGGCGACAAAACGTTTTTTACTGGCTTACTCACAAAAGGCCGCGCGACGGTACATGTGGCTCCAGGACAATACGAATTTTCTGTCAGTGCTGGCGGCGGTTTTACCGCTCCATTATCGAGTGTAAAAGTAGTCGTTGAACCCGGTCGCACTGTCCCAGCGATTAACGAAGTGGCAGTTCAGGTGTCACCGTCGCAACAACATTGGTTTGCGGTCGATTTACACCATCACTCCGACGTGCTCGACGGATTTACCGCTCCCGAATACGTATTGAGTTCAGAACTTGCCGCAGGTATGGATTTCAGCTTTCTTAGCGACCACGACTCCATGACCAACAATGCCGAGATGAAACGGCTCTCGGCAATCCGCTCCATTCCTTTTTTGGCCGGCACTGAACTATCCCCGTCGTGGGCTCATTTCAACGCCTACCCCATAGCAGATCATAGCTCGATTGAGATTGATATTGGTGCCGCGTCAGTTCAGGAGATTTTTTCAGAGGCGCGGCGACTCGGCGCCGAACTTCTGCACGTTAATCACCCCTATGGCGATTATGGATATTTTCGAAGCCTCGAGACTGCCGTCGAGCGTGATGGCAAAAAGGCTAATGCCGTGCCAGGAGGCTATGATTCTAGTTTCGATTTAGTCGAGATGACCGCGGGAGACAACACAGCGACGCTCGCAAAAGTCTGGGATTTATGGAACTCGGGTCACAATGCGTATCTGGTTGGCGGTTCAGACGTACACGATGTCTGGAACGAAAAATCAGGCAGCGCTCGAACCTATGCGCATATTACCGAACAAGCGGATATTAAAAATCTCGTTTTTGCCCTGAAACGAGGTCATTCATATGCAACTCAAGGTCCGTTAATTTTCCCAGAGATTATTTTTGGCAGCAACATTCAGCATATTATCGGGGAAGAACTATCGCTTAACTATAACTTGACTGCAGTGTCGGGACTCAAGTCAGTCACTCTTATCCAACAGGGCGAAACGCTAGAAACCCAGAAATTCAAACCGCAAGAGACGTCCGCAACTCGCTCTTTTCAGGTATATCCGCAGTCAAATACCTGGTACAGCTTAATCGTAGAAGATACCAAAGGAAAATTTGCCTATAGCAATCCGGTGAGAGTCACCCTCCAAGGAATGCAGTAATCGCTCTTATCAGTTGAGCCGGCCTGGCTCCGTATTTATTTCAAGGGCTATTTCAAGGTCAGGCAGTCAATCACCTGGACTATTTCGGCCTCCGTATTATAGATGTGAGGTGACAGTCGAATGCCCAAGGCACGCGCATCGAATCGTACTCCCACATCGGTAAGGCGATTTTCAACGGCCTCTTGCTGCGCCAGCTTCAATACCAGTGTTCCTCCTCTATGCGCGTCTGCTTCCGGCGTCTGCAAGCAACTTGGATCTACCGCTTCGATGACTTTTCGCGTCAGTCGCTGATTATGTTCTGCAATCTGCTCGACACCGATGTCGGCAATGGTATTGATACTGTTGGCCGCGATAGCAAATGGCACGACAGAAGGTGTTCCACCCCAGAAACGAGAGGCATCATCGGCATACTGAAAGTGTTTGATATCAAACTCAAACGGGTTTTGATGGGAAAACCAGCCCGCGTCCACCGGTTCAAACTGCCCTATTGCCGATGGGTTGATCCACAGGAAACCCGCTCCCGGTCCACCGCATAACCATTTAACGCAGGAACCTAATACCACATCGGCCTGCCACTGTGTTAAATCAATGGGCACTACACCGCTTGACTGGGCAATATCCACCACTGAAAAAATGTGCCGTTGGCGGGCCAGCTCCACGACCGACTGAACGGGTGTTCGGGTACTGGTATTAAAGTGAACATGACTGATTAGCACGCACTGTACATCGTCTGTTAGAGCCTGCTCCCAGGTATCCAGCGACAACAGATTGGCGTTGGCTGCTAACCAACGAATTTCATAGCCCTTTTTCTGAGCTTGCTGAATCACAAAACCAGTCGATGGAAAATCGTTTTCCGATAATACGATGACCCTTTTACCTTCTCGTTCTGGTAAGGCGTGAATGACCTTGGTCAGGCCGCTGGATATGTTCACCTGCGGACAGAAATCTGCAGCCGATGCATTGAAAAGGCGGGCCAAGGCCTGCCTAAAATCATCGAAAACAGGCATCCAACCAGACCACGCGTCGGGATCGCCTTGCTCCCAGGCCGCAAAAAAGCTTTTATCTACACAGCTGCGCGTCGAGCGCGGCATGCACCCAACCGAATGACTAAGCAAATAGATGCCCTCGTGGGGCACGAATAAATCTCTCGCAGCTGTGGACGTTACTTTCTCTGTGCTTGTTTTTGTCATTTATATTTCTGAATCTCCCGTTCTAAAACGCTGTCTGCCCGCTTATTGACACGATCGCTTATACTGCCTGTAAGCTTTGACGTAACGTGGCTAGTTCCCGATAACGACTGGGAATATCATCTCGCTCGGCCGCCGAGCGTAGATCACAGAGCTTGCGCAGCCCCTTGATGAGCACGGGAAGCGGCGGCCCACTGGCCGTCAAATCGGGGCGTGCCTCGAGACCCTCATCAGCTACCGGTGCTTCAATAAATTTCTGCACCAGTTGCTCGTGGTGTTGCAGGGCCGTTTTGCCGTGAGCATCGCAGACCTGCAGAAACATCTCCAGGTTTTTCTGAAACCAGGGTTCCGCTGAGTGTGTTTCGACGTTGTCCAGAAAGCCACTCAGTAAACTCTCACGGCGCATGCAGTCACGTAGCACGGTCTGATCCTGCGGACGCATGAACAAGAACTTGTCCACCAATAACTGAGAATAGTAGGGATCGTCGGCGCGGCATAGGCCCAGCAACAAATCGATCACATTTATGCCGGCAAAATCCCCCGCATTGGCCCCCCGGTATTCGTGCAACCCTACACGGTGTGGTTTGTAATAGGGACGCACACAGTGGAAAAAACGCGATACGTCCAAATCATTGAACAGTTGCGAGTTATAGCCCACGACATCGCGCAAAGCGTCCCGTGCATTCTTCAGTAAATCATAGGTCACCGGGTGAGATACGCCCAATGGCAAAATGTGCAGCAGAGCCTCCGAAGCACGGATAAAAGCCATGACTCCGCGGGTATTGAAGTCTAGAAATACACGCTCATCAATGAGGCTGGTAAAGCTCTTATAGCTGCCGTTGACCGCGTGATTGTGGGTCTCCAGGTGGCTGGAGGCAAAGCGCGGGATAACCCCCAGAGAGGCTCCTAGCTGCATCGCCAATGCGGAGGCTTCTCCCAGTGGCGAACGGGTCTCTCTGGAGGGCTCGGTAATCTCATGTCGACGACAGGCTGCCATGTAAAATCCGACATTACCCAACAGATCAAAGCCACTGTCGAAACCCTCGTCGGTATTTCCCTCACTGAGCAGCTGTATAATTAAGTCCCTACCCGTTGATACCAGTTGTTGTTTGAACTTGTCACCCACTCCCTCAATATTTTCCGGGTTATCCTGTGCGAAATAGAGTTCTTCAAGCTCGGTATTGATGACCTTAAAGTCATTGCGGATCCAATCGTCAAACTGTCGTGCCAATGGCGTCATGATCACTGCTCTTTCTTTAGCTAAAAAACGATATATTATCAACATTAGGCTAGTTGATTTGGTCAATAACGACTAAAATTTGGGTCGATGACAGAGTAAAACGACCGCCAATTTGGGAAAAACAGCATATTATGCCAAACAAATTCGACAAGACTGATCGATTGATACTTTCGACTCTACAAGATGACGCACGCATCAGTAATGCCGAACTCGCCGACCGAGTGAACCTGTCGCCCACTCCCTGCCTAAGGCGGGTAAAACGTCTGGAAGATCAGGGCGTGATTGAGGGCTATAGCGCACGACTCAATAAAGAACAATTGGGACTGGGGATTTCAGCTTTTGTATTTATACAACTGGAACGCAACAGCTCCCAAAAGGCCTCTGCGTTTGAGGAGGCCATTCAGAGCTTAGAAGCGGTCATCGACTGTTTTGTACTTACCGGCGAATACGATTACTTACTGAACGTTGTCACTCAAGACTTGAAGGATTATGAGGATTTCATCAAGAAACGCCTGGCCAATATCCCACAGGTAGCGAAAATCGACACTACTATCATCCTTAACCAGGTGATGTCGAAACGGTCGCTGCCAATTCCGCTCAGTCGCTGAGGCGTTCCGTGGGGATGGGAAGTAACAGAGGACATCAAGCTTCATTTCGGGAGGTGCCACGTTAGCACTGCTCAACCACCCGCTCAGGGACAGTCCAACGGCTTTAGTTAGGACAGTTTCTGAGGCTTAGTCAAACATTTAAAGGTCGTTAGCCTGTAACATCTTAATTTTGAGTTAGCCAACCGATGCCTTCCGCGCGGCTCGAATAGGTGCGGACATTCCATCCGCGATTTCTACTCACCGACGCAAAATACTCGACCATTTCCTTATCATGTTCGGATGCCGGGCTGATAATGGCGATTCGATTGCTGGGGTCTTCCCTTTCCTTCACAAAAACAACATCGGCAACATCGTGCAGTTTTAAGAGAGAAGCTTCAAGAATCATTTCAGTCGTGTCCACCAAACTGCGAGTAAATCCTTCCGCACGTTCCGCGGCGATTCTCTAGGGGGTAGCGTGTTCAATGTTTTCGTTAGTTGTGACTCCGTAATAGGTAAGTTCGACTAATTGTAATGTTTTATTTCTAATAATTTTGTACGGCATAATGGACTCCTTTCCCATTCAGCGCATGCTCCTCTAGCGTATGCGCACATAGCGATGCATGTTCTAGGTCGAGCATTTAATCAACTTTATCGTTACCACGAGAAAGGCCCGATTAATACGGTACCCGACCTATCACAGCATAAAAACAGCAAACCTGTAGATTCAAACACGTAAAGCATCATTCATAAGTTTTGCCATTAGTGTACGATGTTGTCGTTTATTTTTATTCCTACCAGGAAATGTAGCACAAGGTCCCATTATTCGTATTTTCTTAACTCACCTCAAACATTGTGCGCCGACATTCAACTAAAAAAAGGCAGTAAAATGTCACCCAAATCCTTCCTTACAACCGAAGTGTCAGTCGCAGCGTGGTATTTAGTGTAAAGTAGATACATAGGCCAATTACTGAATAAACTCGGAAGTTACACCCATTAATAACTCAACGAAAACCGTACTTTGGATGTCGGGAACGGTTGCCTCTTTCTGTTTGATGGCGATTGCCGCAAGAGAGCTATCCGGCGTTATTAGCGTTTTTGAAATTCTATTTTTTCGCAGCGTGATTGGCTTGCTCGTCATTTCTTTCATCATCGTTTTTTTAGGAAAAGCGCAACTTGTTACAACGGGGCGCATTAGCCACCACGCTATCCGCAATGTGTTTCATTTTGGCGGCCAATTTGGATGGGTATTGGGAATCGGTGTGCTGCCACTGGCGGAAGTTTTCGCGTTGGAATTTACCGTACCGGTATGGGTCACTATTATCGCCGCGGTATTTTTGAACGAACGACTAACGCGTAACAAATTACTCTCGGTAAGCCTTGGGCTGCTCGGAGTCGTCGTAATAGTACAACCAGGGATTGAAATATTTGACTCCGCCGCTTTTATCGTGCTCGGCGCCGCAATATGTTATGCGATAACCCATACCATCACTAAATCTCTTACCAATACCGAGGCACCTGTCACCATTTTATTTTATATGTGCGCCTTTCAATTACCCATTGGGTTAATTCTGTCTTATTCTGACTGGCATTACCCCGCAGGCATTCAGTGGCTGTGGTTAACCCTAATTGGCCTAACCGCGCTGACCGGACACTATTGCCTTTCTCGTGCGATGCAACTAAGTGACGTTGGCAAGGTGATGACACTGGATTTTTTCCGCCTACCGGTTATCGCGCTGCTTGGTGTCATACTGTACGCAGAAGGATTTGATATGACAATAATCCTGGGCGGCGCGTTGATACTAAGCGGTAATCTTTTCAACTTTTACGCCTCCTCTTCACTAAAAGAGCAGACGCAAAAATAACAAACACCGAACACTATTCGCATAGGTCGCCGAACAGTGCTTTATTGCCTTGTTAGATGAGACTGCTGCTCCTTAATCCACGACACTACTTGAGTCGATTCAGAATAAAGCAACTCATGTGGAGTCGATAACACCATCAGCTTCTTATTTTCAGCAGCTAAATGATCATATAGTTCCGTACCGTCCTCAAAGCGATACCACTGGTCCTGATCGCTAATCAAGAGCAGCGTGGGTAGGGAAATTCCTGGCGCTAACTGATGAGGATGAACAGAATTAAGCAGTGGCGATACATTTTGAATAGGTGGGAAAATGGGAACAATAAAATCCAATCGTGTTTCAACGGACCCTAATATTAATGCGTGCATAGCACCTAAACTCATACCAAGCACGCCAATGGACAAATCCGGAAATTCGGCGCTGGTATAATCGATAAGCTCGCGAAAGTCTCGCACTGATCCGACGAGAAGATCCTGTAACTTTGTCCACTGTTGGCCGGACAATAGATTCATTGGAGATTCAAAATTTCCCGTGGAACTTCGCTGCCCGTGATACCGAGCGTCAGGTACGATAAGTACATATCCCGCTTCCAACAATTCTTTCCGGTAGTCGGATAACTTTGAATACGGTCCTTCGCTCTGCCACCAAATATCTTTAGCACTGGTTATACCGTGCAGCAAAAATACCACGCCTTTTAGCATTTCTGTTTTTGGAACAGCTAGGTAGAATGGGACATCATCTTGAAAGGATCGACGCATGATCCGCAGCGATCGAGTGTAATGCCCAAAATCTCGATCGACATAAGTCGTCACCTTGTTAGCTTGCAGATCATAGTCGGTGAGTTTTTCGATTTCACTTGCGGCCCAGGCGAGATTCGCGGAGACTAATAGTAAAATTAAAACGGATATACGCATTGTCGTTCCTCTTGGAATACTTGTTAAACTTCAGACTGAATATGAATAATGAGCATAAGAGCCAAGACTAAAGTCGGCATTAACATAGGTTAAGATCATGAAACTTCTTTTCCCTGAGTTTAGGGCCTATCTGTCAGAACGGATCTTGGCTGACAGCGTTGACAAAATCTGCGAGATCTCCTCTCCGTTCACTTTTGAACCAGATAAACCTTTTGTAAAGCAAGGTGAGGTATCCGGGTTCTTATTTTTTTTGAATGACGGAATCACCAGACACTACGTTGTCAATCAAGCGGGTCAGGAAGCTAATAAAACTTTTACACCTGCCCCTTGTATTGTTGGATCTACACGAGCGCTAGTCACTCAACTTCCCTCAGGGATTAATTTAACAACCCTAAAACCCGCCAGAGGGATCAAAATCGCATGGCGGGAATTTCGCAAGTTAATGGAGCAGCATCACGATATTGAGAAATTTTATCGTCTCGGCTTAGAGAAACTGTTTATTATGAAAGAAGAAAGAGAATCCTCTTTCTTGTTAGAGTCCGCAGAAGAGCGGTATCGGGAATTTCTACGCAGCCACAAAAGCCTGCTCAGCGAAATCCCCCAATACCATGTGGCTTCCTATCTCGGCATCAACCCGGTATCCCTAAGCCGGATCAGAAAACAGATCAGCTGCTCTGATGAAAATACAGCCTAATGTCCGATAAACACAGGTGCGAGATGACCCACTTAGCCGATTGTATATTCCCGAACGTAGCCCGGTTCATCTAGCCCGGCTAATAAACCGTCACAGGGGATTGAACCACCGACCGTCTGCGAAACTGGAATCACGCCTGTCCAAACAGGGAAATCACCATCGCGCTCAATATCTCCTGGCCCGCCTGTTCTCACTTTCGCAGATGCTTCCGATATGGGCAGTGACAATATCGTAGTTGCATTCAGCTCTTTACGGGTCATTGTCCTTAACTGATCCCAACGATCGGGAAATAGGCCGTCGATCATTAATTTCAACAGCTGCGTCTTTTCAACTGCGTCGTCAACGATATCGGGTGTGCCGAATATCATCACCGATCGGTAGTTTGCAGAGTGAGAAATTGCTGAGCGGGCCAGCACTAAACCATCAAGCAGCGTGACAGTCAGACACACATTTTGTCGTTCAGACTCCTTTATTGCCCGACTAATTCTCGAACCGTGCCAATAGATACGATCACCCACCCGCCAGTGAATAGTGGGAATAACCACATTTTTTCCACTGGTTTGATGCCCCAAATGACACAGAGGTGAGGCATCAAGAATACGATTAATACTAGATCGTTCAAATACTCCGCGCTGAGGACCACGCTTAAGCTTAGTAAGGGGGGTTTGTTTCAATATCTGATTTTTCATGGGAAATCTGCTCGACATTTTGTGATTGCGAGAGAGGATTGTCCGTGCTTAACTGTACCCATCATAGTGCCAATTAATTAAATTATTAAAGAACCAATTTTTAAGTAGGTTTTCTTACTACGGGACGGACATAATGATCGCAATATTGTTAGATGGCAGCGGTCCGGTCAATCAACAACTATACCGGGCAATGCGAACGGCTATTTTGACCGCGCAATTGAAACCGGGTGAAGCACTAGCGCCTACACGGGTTTTGGCAAAGGAACTGTCGGTGTCACGAAACACCATATTGTTTGCCTACGATCAGCTAGTCGCCGAAGGTTATGCAGTTACCCGTCAGGGAGCGGGGACTTTCGTCGTCGACAAAGTACCGATTGACGGATTTGCGAGTCGAAAGCGAGAGCCTTTGCGAGTACCCGCAAAAGAACCCGCACTTGGCCACCTAAATCTTCCCGACCTCGAAATTCCACAGAGCCAGGTAAACCGTGCCCTGAGGTTTAACTTCAAATACGGTGAACCGGCCTTTGCCGACCTACCTTTAGAAACCTGGGCGAGACTCGTCGGGCGTCGAGCACGGACATTTACCGAACGGCAGTTATCCTACCCCTCTCCTGGCGGCGCAATTGAACTTCGACAAGCATTATCGGCCTATTTATTTTCCGCACGCGGCGTCATTTGCCAAGCCGAGCAAGTCATTATTTTGCAGGGAACGCAACAGGGGATTGATTTGACGGCGCGACTCATGGTCAAGAAAGGCTCCAAAGTGGTGGTTGAAGAACCTCAATATCGAGGTTTAGTCGCGAGCATGAAGTTTGCCGGAGCAGACCTGCACTATGTACCTGTTGATCACGAGGGACTCATCGTCGACCAACTAGAAAAAATCGGAAACAGCCGTCTTGTTTGCTGCACACCATCACACCAGTTTCCATCGGGAGGTGTTTTACCCCTTACGCGAAGACTCAAACTCTTGGCCTGGGCAGAGAAAAATGATGCAATGGTGCTCGAAGATGACTACGACGGAGAATTCCGCTACGAGAGTCGCCCGATTCCCAGCTTGCAATCGTTAGATACCGAAGGCCGTGTCCTTTATCTCGGCACCGCGTCAAAAATACTATTTCCCTCTTTAAGGCTCGGCTGGCTCGTCGTCCCACCAAGCTGGGTTTCGTCGTTTCAAGCCGTGAAATCAATTTCAGATCGAGGCTGCTCAATGCTGGAACAGCTTGCTCTTGCCGACTTCATTTCGGAGGGGCATTTAGCCCGACATATCCATCGCATTAGGAAACGGCACGCTCGCCGTCGAGCGGTATTATTGGCAGAAGTTGAAAATCAATTGGGACATCGCGCCGTATCAGTCGGCACGCAAGCGGGTATACATGTTTTGCTAAGAGTACTAACACTACCGGGATCGCTTACGGAACAAATGCTTCAAGAATGTCGCGATGTAGACGTGGGCGTGTATTCCTCCCAGCCGTATTACCAAAACCCGCCAGACAATATTGAATTGATAATGGGTTACGCCTCTCTCGACGAAAACGCGATACCAGAGGCGGTCAAACGAATTGCCTTGGTGATCAATAAATTGGAAAAAGCCAACCTTAACAATGGGTAGTTAACAAACATTAACAACCGTGGCGAGTGCAGACGCAACATTTCCATTTTTAGAAAAGCCACTGACATTCTACTTTTTTCTTCGTATCAAATCTCATGACAGCGGGTAATGTTTACGAGCAAATTCTATGAATGCGGATAATTTCTACGGGCAATCTCTACAGGTAATGCCTGCGTACACCGTTACTGCCTCGCATATTCATAAGCGACACGTAAAAATTCGACCGCAGCTTCGCGAAATACTGCGCTAACTGGGAAAATGATTTACACTCAATCGAGTCAAAAACGCTGACCACAGGTTTTCCAAAAAGCTATTCTTAATCGAAATAACGATAACATTAACTTCAACTTTAACAATAACAATGGGACTAAACGCTATGACAACTGAATTGACTATGCTGGTAATGGGCGTTGGCCTGCTAATGCTCTCTCTAATAATTCAGGCGACCGCCGGGGTTATTTCAAACGGCCTAGTGACACAAGCGGGTTCAAGAGACGGACTACCTGAACCGAGGGTATTCCACGCTCGCGCCACGCGCCTCCGCGCCAACATGATGGAAAACTTATTACTATTTGCGCCTTTGGTACTGGTCGCCCACTTGGCTGGTATAACGAATGATATGACTGTTCTCGGCGCGCAGTTGTTTGTCTTCGGCAGGCTTGGCCACGGGATCATTTACTTGGCAGGTTGGCCACTGGTACGTCCCCTATTCTTCGCAATTGCGTGGGCCGGCCTTATCATGATTGCCTCGCAACTATTTGGATAGACTCGTCGCAAGCGTCTCTTCATTCGCCGACAATGTTTTATTCGCAACAGAGCTTTTATAGCAGACAGCGCATTAATCGGAGACGGCATTTTTAGCGGCAGACCGCACTTTAACGACAGATGGTTTTACGGAGTGAACGAATGGCTACGGTCTACGAAACAATTCGCGACATATGTCTTGGCTTACCCGAGACTGAAGAAGTCATCTCGCACTCATTCCCAACGTACAAAGCAGCGGGTAAAGCTTTTGCCACTTTTTCAGTCAATCATCACGGCGATGAAAAAGTTGCACTATTACTCAACATCGGCAAGGACATGCAAACCATGCTCGTTGAGTCTGCACCTGCTATTTTCTTTGTTCCTCCCTATTCAGGCCCACAGGGCTGGGTAGGCATCGAATTAAACAAAGGCCTAGCGTGGGACCGCGTCGGTGAACTAACGGTTGATACCTACCGGCGTGTGGCTCCTGCAGCATTAAGCAAGACACTTCAGCCCATCAAAATAACGACGATTCCCGATGAAATGACGGCCGAGCAAATCAATCCCTTGCGAACAAAAACTAATCTTGCTCTATTGAGTAAAATAAAAAAGATTGGTCTGACGTTTCCCGAAACGACGATGGACAGCCAATTTGGCAATCCCTGCGTTCGCGCCGGAAAAAAGTCCTTTTGTTGTTTGCATTTACGCGACGGCAAGCCGCAATTACAATTATGGGTCGGGACCGATCGGCAAGCCGCGTTGACTACCTTCGACGATCGATTCAGTATCCCGCCCTATGTTGGCCACAATGGATGGATAGATTTACGGCTTAACCAAAAACAAAACTGGCAAGAGATAAACGATTTGTTACTCATCAGCTACAAACACTTCGCCCTGAAACGAATGTTAAAAGCCTTAGCTGATTAGCGGCCCGGTCAAAACTCTGGTTTTGATTGGTATATGATTAAGCCCATAGAAATTCTTCTAAGTATTCATGGAAGAATAATGGGCGGAAATTGCTTTCTTTGCACAGACTTCAAAACGCAGGGAATCGCAAAAGCCCTGTCGTTGAAATAACCTCAATAGTTCTCTACCCTTCAACCTCCAGACCTGTAAATTTAATCAATATGCACGCCACAGCAACGAGGAAAAAGTTCTAGCAATGGGTATCATTTGTGTTGATCTTTCTAGTGACTTATCGTCGACGCGAACCTCTGGAAACATGAGGTACTAACAATGCTCACGGTTACTCAGCTAGCCAAAAAGTTTAATATTTCAAGAGCGACTCTTCTCTATTACGAGCGCGAAGGTCTTCTAATGCCCGCCTTTCGATCAGACAACGGCTATAGATGGTATGGTGACAAAGAATTTTTGCAGCTGGAGTCTATCGTCGCTTATCGCTCCTATGGCGTTTCCGTCGCGAGTATCTATAGCTTAGTGACTCAACCGGATAGCAGATCTCAAGCCCAAATTTTAAACGATCAATTCAATGTGCTGGAGCAGGAAATAACTAAACTGCGCAAGCAGCAAAAAGCGATTGTTACTTTGCTGCAGGAACCAACATTACTGGAGGAAAAAATGGTCAGCAAAAAACGCTGGGTTGAAATTATGCAAGCAGCCGGTTTCGATGAAAAAGATATGCGAAACTGGCACATTAAATTTGAATCCATGGAACCCGAAGAGCACCAGAAATTTCTCGAATCCCTCGGTATCGAGGAAACAGAGATTAAGTCGATTCGGGATTTATCATAGCTTAAACATCAGAAATGATAGATAGGCTTTTATGCACGGCCTGCAATGATGTGGTCATTACGTCACTATGCAGAATAAATTCTGAGCGAGTTCACTCCACGCTACGCGGTCAGAACCATAGGTTATATCAGCGAGACCGGACTCTCTTCATTACTCCACTTTAAGATAATTTTACCGTCGATAATGAAACAAAAGGAATTATTCTGGGGTGCGTCTGCCACCAAAAAGAGTCAGTCAATGTAGCTATTTGAATGCCGCTATGTGAGCGTCGTTATGTGAGTGTCGTTATCTAAATGTAGCTATGTGAATGTCACTATCGCTTGCGTCAATCTTTTCACGGGGGTTTCGGCATCTGATTTTACTTCATTTTCAATTCCAGATAACGCTCTTCCAATTCAATATGCTGCGTTTGCAAATTCAGAAACTCCTGCTGCATTTCGTCCAGTTTCCCCTGCAGCTCGCCCGTATCTGGGCCATCGGTGCCGCCGCCTGAACCAAAATCAATGGATTCAAGCTCCTTTTTCAGTGAAACGTTCTCGTCTTCCAGGGCCGCAATGGTACCCAGCATTTCTCGGCTTTCACTGGTAAAGTCTTGCACCATAGTTTCCATTCGCTTGTAGTCTTCGCTATTCGCCGCACCACCGCTCTTTTCCGCATTATCACGTAGTTCCTGATTTTCTTGCAACGCTCGATTCAATTCATCTTCTATCAATTGAGTGCAGGACTCGGCCTCTTTCAGGAATCGCTCCTGTCGCTCCATTTGGCTCGTCATTTCAGCTAGAACCTGTGCTTTTTCTTCAGAGGAGTCTGCTAGGACTAATTTTTTCTTTAATTCCTCAATAATTTTATATTGATCGACAGCCATGTTACGAAGCCGTTCCATTTCTTCTCGATTGGCAAATACTAGTTTTCCTGCTTCGCCGGGTGGTATTGGAGAGCCTTCAACACCATCACCGCCCAGTGACCGATCAGTCGCCTCACCGTCTACTCCTGCCACAATCAAATTGCCAACTTCATCAAAGGCGCCAGCGTATTTATTCAGCAAAGAATCGAAATCATCCCCAGCGCCTATATCCTTGCCCATGGCCAGTAATTGTTGGTAATAATCATCGGCCTCTTTTTTCGATTTTTCCCACTTATCTTCCATTTCAAAAAATAGCTTTTTAAATCGTTCGAGATTTTCAATACGTTTTTTGTAGTCGGCTATTTCTTCTGAATTGTCGGGAGCGCTTTGTTCTTCTATTTCCAATTCGAGATCAACGGGCTCAGGAGTGGGTTCCGGAGCTGCACTAATATAAAACTGTATGATCTGCTGAAATTTCGACTGCAGTACATCCCAGTTAGACGTGTCATCTTCTCCAGCGTATCGAGCTTCTTTCTCAGCAATCAGCAGTGCGTGTCGCAAAGAGGTCGCCTGACGCTCCAACGATGCGTCTGGCGCGATATCCAAAACAATGTCACGGTCGGGGTTAAGCGTTTGGTGAAAGTCTCGGGTCCCTTCAATTTCTTCGTCTAGATAGTCGATGAACTCCTTGGGCTTAATTTTGTTTTTATCTGCTAGCGCTTTAAGGGCTTTCTTTGTTTCCTTTTTCGCTTTGGAGATAGCCTTCCGCATTTTTTCAGTCTTACTTTCCAATTGGCGAATGATCGCCTTCAGTTTCCTGATATTAAAAATCAGGAAAACAGTAATCACCAATAGCAAAAATGCAATTTCGGCTAATGAGTAGAGAATGATTGGAGAATCTGTCATGAAAAATTTCCGGGCCTGTTAATTTACATTCCAATCTCACAGGGGCTGGCTTCTAATTATTTACCCTAAGAAAAGCGGCTAAGCCTATGAAACAATAAGAATTCTTTTTTCTCGAATTATGGTACAGAGCCGGCAACTTGGCTATAAAATATCAAGATAAAAGCTAATATTTTTCTATTATTGACGATTTAGCCTGATATTACGGCATTTTACCTCGTCAGAAGATCGATATGGGTTGATATCCAAGCCTCCGCGCCTGACATACCTAGCGTACACCGACAATCTTTCCGGTTTACAACTGGCACTTATGTCGCGATAAATTCGCTCTACGCATTGTTCGTGAAACTCTTGATGCTGGCGAAAACCAATGAGGTATTTCAACAACCCTTCTTGCTTGATCCTTTTACCGGTGTATTCAATGATAATCGTCCCCCAATCGGGCTGGCTTGTCACCGGGCACAAGGAGCGCAGCAAATGGCTATAGACTTGCTCATTAACGATTTGCTCATCCTGAATCAATAAATTGCCATCCGGTGAATACTCGTCGATTTCAACATCAAGCTGATCGAGACAGGTGCCGGTAAGTAATTCACTTTCAGTACTCAATCCATGTTCCACATGCATTAGGTTAACAACGACAGGGAGCCCCACGCACCATGACAAATCGTCTCGCAAAGTTTTTACCAACAAGTCAGTACTGGCAAATTTAGTATGATTGAGCGAGTTTAAATATAACTTAAAGGACTTTGACTCGATAATAGCCCTCGACTCACAGGGGATACGAAACTCCGCGCAGGCAACTTCCGGCTTTCCTTTCTGATTTAGCCATGACAGTTCATAAGCATTCCAAATATCCTCACCGGTAAACGGTAGCTCCTCGGAATCGATGCCCAAACTTTCGCGGGAAGGCTGGCGTTCGATAGGGCACAGTATTTCCCTTGAATATTTTTCGATATAACTGGTTTCTTTGCCTAAAGGCGATTCATTCGTTCCATCAACTAACATATGCGCTCCTCGGATATTTTACATGCGCAGACGCTTACCTGAATTAAGTAAATTCAGGCAATAAGCATAAGCTGCAACAGTAAAGCCACCAATCATAAGAAATGCCCACTGAACATTAATGTCCGATATCCCCAAAACACCGTACCGAAAAGCATTTACAATGTACAGGATGGGGTTAGCCTTCGACACCGAACCCCAAAATTCTGGCAATAAATCAATCGAATAAAACACGCCACCCAGGTAGATCAAAGGCGTCAGAAGAAATGTTGGAACAATAGAAATATCATCAAAGGAATTGGCATAAATGGCATTTATCAATCCTGCCAAAGAAAAAAGCACCGATGTCATCACAACAATAACCACGGTTACGGGTAAATTGTGAATATGAATGTCCGTAAAAAATAGGGCCACTACCGTGACGATGATACCAACAATCATACCTCTAGCGACTCCACCCATCGCAAATCCAAGGACAATGATGTAATTTGGGGTAGGAGAAACTAAAATTTCTTCGACGAAGCGTTGAAACTTGGCGCCAAAAAAAGAAGAAACAACATTAGTATACGAACTTGTTATAACCGCCATCATAATGAGGCCTGGCACAACAAACTCCATGTAACTCACCCCCGACATCAAGCCAATTCGCTTACCTATCAAGTTTCCAAAAATAACAAAATACAAAGTAATGGTAATGACCGGAGGAACCAGGGTTTGCAACCAAATACGTAAAAAACGTTTTATCTCTTTACGAGTGATCGTTAAGAAAGCAATGAATTGTTCTTGAGCGGTCATGTGTTATCCATAGTTATTTTCTTTTTCAATGCTGTTGATAATCACGCTGCATTGGAATTTATCAAACTAACGAAGAGCTCTTCGAGCCGGTTCGATTTGTTTCGCATACTTTTAATGGTGATTCCCAGCGCCGATAGCTGTGAAAATAGCTCGTTAATATTTTGCTCCTTATCGACCTCGGCCATTAACGTATGGCTATCTTGCAAAGAGCAGGGAAAATTCTCTAGCTCAGGCGCTACCGCTAATTCCTGATCAATATCAAGTAGAAATATCTCCCTGTGTAACTGAGACAGCAGTTCTCTCATGCTGCTATGTTTAACTATTTTCCCATGATCGATAATCGCAATATTTCGACACAAACTCTCCGCCTCTTCCAAATAATGAGTGGTCAATATGATGGTAGTGCCCTGCTCGTTGAGATCTTTCAAAAAGGTCCACATTGAACGGCGCATTTCAATATCAACCCCTGCCGTCGGCTCGTCCAGGATTAACAAGCGAGGTTCATGGACTAAGGCGCGAGCTATCATTAATCGACGTTTCATACCACCCGACAGCTCTCGCGCCGGTTCGTTACGTTTGTCCCATATACCGAGAGCTTTCAAATATTTTTCTGCTCGCGTTGCCGCCAGGCTTCTCGGTAGGCCGTAGTAGCCAGCCTGGTTAATCACAATATCAAACAGTTTTTCAAAATTCGAAAAATTAAACTCTTGAGGCACAATCCCGATTTCTTTTTTGGCGGCGGAGAAATCCTGATCAATATCGTGACCAAACACCTCAACGGTGCCACCCGTTTTGTTCACCAAAGAGCTGATTATGCCTATTGTTGTGGATTTACCGGCGCCATTAGGCCCTAGAAGCGCAAAAAAATCTCCTTCCGAGACGTCAAGGTCGATACCTTTAAGCGCTTCAAACTGGTTCCCGTACACTTTACTGAGTTGTTTTATTGATAAAGCAATGGTCATAAAGATTCCTGAATAGGGGGAATTGGCCTGTCTTCGTTACTAATGTCTGGGGGATTTAAATGCCGAACGAACAACAGCGCTGACAAATTCGCGATACATATATTTCCCATACATATATTCGCGGTACGTACGTTCCCAGTACATGAATTCTGAAGCCATAGTAGCACGGCAGGTTTAACTTGCGGAATCCATCGCGAGAGGTCTGTCGATCGATCCAAATCAGTTCATATCGCTACGACTTGAAGAGATCCCTGACAGCTAGCGGTAGCTTTGGTAAAATACCGAGCTCAATAAAACAGTCGTAGGTCTATTTATGAAAAAATCAATCAGTCGATTTGAATACCATCAAACACTCGTGAAGGAACTCGCCAGTTATTGTGCTAAACAACTGCCGTTTTCATCTGAGCACGCCAGCGAGACTGATAAAGAATTTATCGAAACTCTAACGCTTGTCGCCACGACATCAAAGGCAAACGAGGACTATTTTTTCGCCGGACAAAACCTAATTGCCAGGGTTGTTGCCAATTACTCGCATATAACGCCACTGATACATAGAGATTTGTTTTGGTATTTCGGCGGCGATTGCCTTCATTTCATGAGCGATGAGGAGATGAACTTATACAATGAGATAGACGAGATGATTTATGATTCCGAAAAGCAGGGACTAGACGCAGACTATGCTGAAGCAAAAGCTAGAGTTTTCAAACTCCACTAATCAAATTTTGAAGCCTCAATCCGCACTGCTATCCATATAGTGGCTGATTTCGAATAGAAAATTCAAAAGAAATTGAGCAAAGAAGGAATAAAATGGAGCGGGAAACCAGGTTCGAACTGGCGACCTCAACCTTGGCAAGGTTGCG
>ENA-OSET01001179-OSET01001179.1-sediment-metagenome-genome-assembly--contig:-NODE-1179-length-27497-cov-3.540737_pt1 | contig 27497 bp, 21 predicted proteins | sample MGYA00237882_ERZ534229 | MGnify/ENA primary metagenome ERZ534229 (study PRJEB26408, sample SAMN06266212) | sediment metagenome | isolation source: Hudson Canyon methane seep mesocosm | place... | reverse complement strand
TTGTGGTTTTTATTATTTGCGATGTCTGCTTTTTGTGTTTTATCCACATTGTCACGTGCCGGACTGGCCCTCTTTGCAATCAATTCCTGTCTGGTATTTTTTGTCTCTCTTTTACTTAGAGATAGAGAGCAAAGACAAGTTCGAAAACGTAAATGGGTGATATTGATCATCATGCCTCTAGTCGGGTCAGCAGCGCTCTATAAAGCTTCCGACTCGATCATTGAACGCTTTATGACGGCCCCAGAAGAGTCTAGCCTAACACGAATATATCTCGCGAAAGCAGCTGCAAAAATGGCCAATGAGAATTTTTTTGGTGTTGGTTTGAATAATTTCGCGCATAAAATAAATGACCCCTACCCTTATGGCGCGGATATTCCTGCTGAAATAAGCCCTGACAGTACAAGGCGCGGACTGGTCGAAACAGCTTATTTAATGATTGCGGCTGAAGCCGGTTGGGTAACACTAGGGATATTTTTTATTATGCTAATGTACTTCTATATCAAAAATGTCATCAATATTATTCGCCTCAAAAATACCGCATATCGTTATATAGCCGTTGCTCTTCTTGGCGCGCTGACCCAAGTGTATATCCAAACAACACTAGAGTGGGTGGTCAAACAAACCAATAATTTTTATCAATTGATGTTGGTGTTTGCCATTATTTCGGTGATGACCAAAATTTGGAAGAGACAAAATAATCAAGCCCATAAATCAAATTTAGTTCAACCAACTCAATCCGCCACCCTCCATTTAGCTACAAATAGGAGATCACCTTGTGTCACCACCATTTGATAAAAAACCCAACAGAGAAGTTGAAAGCAAGAAGCTTGATCCAATGCAACGCTATCTATGTTCTGACTATTATTTTGAGCAGATGAACCCCAGCATCAGAGATAATTTCAATTACGAACAAAGCAAAGAAATCAAGAGTGTGTTAAAACGAGCCATCCGTGTTCCCTCCAAGAAAGTGGTCAATATAGAAGTAACATTTTGGTTCTTTAAACGCTTTTACCTGGTATTTTATTTGGGTTTTGACAAACGAAAGCGCGTCAATATGACTAATTTAGGCAGCCTGAGTGGGTCAATCAAGTGCTTACTCCACTGCTTCATGACACTCTTAATATGGTCTTCGACCCTGTTCGTTATGTGCTCCGTTATTTACTACGCGAAGTCCACTCTTGGTATTGACCTATTCCCAGATCAGCACCTACAAGACGTACTTTTGAATCGGCTTAACGAATAAACCCACCATCCGCAGTTAAACTTAGAATCGACTTCGCAAATTGCTTAGCAGTTTGCAATACCGACCAAAACTCACTCACAACATCATCTCAAACCATTGTTATTATTACTAAATATCTTTGGCTTAATTCATGCAATTGTCTTTTATACACCAACAACCTGACTAAAGAGACGGACGAAAAGGCCTATGCTAAACATACCAAAACTCCGTTTATCGGTCACACTTGATGACCGCCAAAACCTGATAAATAATGCGTATGATCACTTTATCTCGAGTAAGCATTTCCATTCACTTGATGGACTACGATGCCTGAGCATACTAGCGGTTATCTGGCATCATGCCGCGGGAGATAAATACCCGACAAATTCAATTTGGCAAGCAGGACATCATGGGGTGACGTTATTTTTCGTGATCAGCGGATTTCTGATTACCACCTTACTGATGCGAGAGAAAAAAACCGTTGGTGATATCTCACTACGGCAGTTTTATGTAAGACGAACCTTAAGAATATTCCCCCTCTATTATGCGGTAATTTTACTCTATGTCATTGTGGTATACCTTGTTGAAGGTCAGTCATCTTATGGCGTAGCTTTCTTTAATAACTTAATCTATTTCTTTACGTATACATCGAACTACTTTGTTGCCTTAAACGGTGACAGGGTGATCTTTTATTTTGCTTGGTCCCTTGCAGCAGAAGAACAGTTTTATATGCTCTGGCCTACTATTGAAAAGTGGCTGAATGAGCAGGCATCAATATTAGTCGCACTATGCTTAATTTTAATGGCGCTGGTCACTAAGAATGTAGACCTCCTCATTTTACACGACTCTTTGATCTATCTTCTTATAGACAATGTCGCCATCCCAATATGTATCGGCGTACTATTGGCGCATGCGATGAACCATAGAACTACCTTCACGTTAATGTACGCTCTAATTTCTCACCGCTTCAGCGCGCCACTATTCGCCATGCTAATCTACATTACGTTAACTCAAAGTATGATTCCCTTGCTGCTGACCTATATTGTGATGGCACTCCTAATCGCCAGTTCAGTAGTGACAAAACAGTCTATTTTTTACGCCGTGCTGAATTCCCGCTTAGCAATTGAAGTGGGTAAAGTCAGCTACGGCATGTATCTCTTTCATATGCTTGCACTGAACGCCCTAAGAAGAGTACTACCCATTAGCGATGACTTTTCACTGCTATTCGAAGCGATTTTATTTTTCACCACCTGCGTACTTACTTTTGCCATTGCAAAAATTAGTTTTCATTATTTTGAGCGCTATTTTATGAATTTAAAGAAGCACTTCCACGTAAGAAGACCTGATGCACCTCAAATATCATGAACAAATGAATGCACTATAAATCACCAAGAGGAAGCACTTATGCATATATCAACGCAAACTCATACATGGGAAAAACCGTCTGTATTCAATAAACGCATGCAGGCATCTTACAACCCAGACATCGCCATACAGTACCGGCAAAATGATAAACGAGACATTCAGACACCAGCCAGTAAACAAGTCATATCAACCTTATCAAAAATTTGTAAGCACTATACAAATAAGACCTATGTGGGGGATATAGGCTGTGGCAGTGGGCGCTTTTTCCACGCCCTTAGTCATGTTAACAAACTCATTGGTCTCGATATATCACCTGATATGCTCTCCGTGGCTGCGCACCCAGTAAATGAAGCTCAAATGGACGTAGAACAAATTAAACTCATTCAAGGAGACTGCTTCACTATCCGTTTACCTACAGCGCGCTTTGATATCATTTATTCTGTCGGTGTTTTCGGAAACCCAGCCCCGCTTAATGTAGGTATCATAAACAAGCTTTATTCACTGTTAGCTCCGGGTGGCACCTTATTTTTTACCATAGCAGACATGACTGACCCTAAATATAAGCAGCTATTCCAGAAATCCCCCATTAGAAAGTGTCTAGAGTTCTGCTATCCGATCATACCGCCAATAGTAAAAAATCGCTTACGCGCACGCTGGCAACATTATTTTCTTAAACCGGCCCAACTTAATCAATTAATGACAGAAAGTGATTTTGATCACTTCAATAGCTGGAAAATGGTGAACCGCTTTTATGCCTGCAAAGCGATCAAAGGCTACTAAACTATTTCTGATTAAAGTAGCAATACCGATAAACTTAGCTTATTGCCTTACCGCAATAGGATAAGTTTATTGATATGATTTTCATTTTGCTAAAACAGGGTATCTCAATCAGATTATTTCACCCATCAAAACCGCCTAACTATCTATTTAATATAGATTATTAAGTAAGTGGAAGACCAGTTGCTTTGTAAATACGACTGACATATATAAGTTATGTTTTATCTGTATTGCTCACCTTGACCAAACTGGAGCTGATGAAATGAATAAAGGACTCATATTGAATATCCCTCGCCGGTTTGTATTTGAAGAATGGGGCGGCACAGAAACAGTCATTGCTGAAACCTCAAAAAGTTTGACTACTATGGGATATAAAACTGAGATTATCACCACACTCGCTTTATCAAACAAAACAGAAGACGCCTTCAATAACATTCCTATTAAACGATTTCCGTATAGCTACACACGACTTTTTCTTAGCCCAGAAAATCGCCAGCTCTTAGACAAGCGCGGTGGCAATATGTATTCCTTAAAACTTCTACTATATATCCTGTTTTGTAAAGACGTAAAGGTGGTACACCTTCATACTTTAGGGCGGCTTGGTGCATTAATTCGCTTGGTCGCTAGGGCAAAAGGTATTCCGTATGTCGTTAGTATTCATGGCGGCCTGCTCGACTTGCCAAAAAAGCAATTAGACGATTTAATTGCACCCACAAAACGTAGCTTTAATTGGGGCAAAGTATTCGATATTTTGTGCCCCTGCAAACACTTAATACGCGATGCCGATGCTATTATTTGCGTCGGTAAAGAAGAACAACAGAAAATTAAGCATGCCTACCCTGACAAAAAGGTTACCTTTTTACCAAATGGTGTCGATATCGATAAATTCCAGCGGGGTAAACGACTCAAGTTTCTAGAGCACGTTAAACAATTTAACATCACCATTGCTGAAGATGACTTACTGATACTCTGCGTTAGTAGTTTCTATCCGCAAAAAAACCAATTAACCTTAATCGACGCGTTTGCAGAGCGACTGGCAAAAGACCCGCGCCTTAAGTTAGTGATGATCGGCGTTGTTTACGATCAAGGCTATTTTGATAAAATCAATCAACGCATAGACGAACTTGGCATCAGGTTTCAGACCTTGATCCTCACTAATATTCAGTTTGATGACCCGGTCTTATGCGACGCATACAGCGCTGCAGATTTATTTGTTCTACCAAGTCTTTATGAAACGTTTGGTGTGGTGGTACTGGAAGCCTGGGCATCAAACTCACCCGTCATATGTGGCAAAGTAGGTGGGCTTCCCTCTTTTGTTAAAGACGGTGTAAACGGTATATTTTCAGATATCAACAATGCAGCGTCTCTCAGTGTATCTATCAAAGAGGTCTTATACAACAAACAGCTCAATACTAAACTTCACCAAAATGCCTTAAACGCAGTACACCAATATTCATGGCAGTCGATTACCACACAGCTTTCCAAAGTCTATGAGGAAATCACAGTATGAAATATGTATTAGTCAGAGATGATGACCTGAATTACTTTACCTCTATGGACATGCTTAACACGGTATATGGCTTCATGTTCGAAGCGGGTATACCGGTTAACTTTTCAAGTATACCGGCTGTAAATTCAGCAGCAAAAACATTCTCCCATAATACAAATAAGCATGATAAAAATAAGCAAGTGTATGAACCTTTCTTACCCGACAATATTGCTGGCAAACCAGGTAATTTCATACTCACAGATAACCGAGGATTAATCGACTCGCTCAAGCAGGTAAAACGAAATGAATATTTATTACATGGTTATGAGCACTCTGGCCATCTTGGACTGTGTGAGTTTGAAGAAAGCAACACAACCTTGCTAAAGCAAAAAATAGTCTCCGGTATTGAGATTTTTAAGGATAGTTTTGGCAAAAAACCCAGTACATTTGTGGCTCCACAAGACAAATATAGCCTCGAAGCTATTCAGCTTATAAAACAACATTTCAATACCTTTTCACTCGGATGGATTAACAGGAAAAGACTGCCGCTGTCTTGCCAACTAACTTACGTTAAAAAGAAAATACTACGAAGGAATTACATTAAATATGACAAACTGCTCTTAACCGAGCATCCCGGCTGTCATTATTCTCGCTATGTTCCTCGAGAAATATCAGACCTATCACTCGACAAACACCTGAGCAATAAACAAGTCACTATTATAGTGACGCATCATTGGGAGTTTTTCGAAAATGGCATATTAAATACTGAAATGTGGCAAGCATTTCAATCACGCATCATCAATCTCAAGAAAAATCCTGACGTGCGCTTCATTACTTTTTCAGAACTCTATCGCGTACTTTAATCTTTTCCTTGTGCAAAAAGTCTCTCATTTTAAAAATCATTTCTGAAAACACAAGGTCATCAACCATACTAAAACCCTCAGAAAAACAAGATAACACGCTGTTTATAATGACATATTTAGTCTCGGCATAATTACTGCTTTTATTGATATCACCCGTTCACTTTGACCCGAAGCGAGATCATAATGAAAATCAATTCAGTTGTAATTTTTCTTTCTTTACTATTTTTTGTGGTGCAAAGTCATGCTATCGATTTTACTTACTTAAATGGTACTGCTACTTCTGGCTATACGCTTAAAGGTGCACCTACAAATTTAGTTGATCGCTCAGCAGAACTGCCTATCGATGTACTCAATAATATCTATAGCATGCTGCCCGAAAGCCAATATGTGAATGCTGCCTATATCGACAATAACCTGTCATCCAATATAATCGTAGATAGTGACTTCACCGGCATCATGACCGCCGAAATCACTTTTCTAAATGAAGGCGCTGGGTATCGAAATGTATTTGGTTATTTTATTTATGACCCTGCTAACCTTCCAGCAATATACGATGATATTGCCGAACATGTCATCATTTTTCCTAATGCATCTAAACCCTCTGAAGGAGAGATGATACAAGGTCACAGCGTTGACTTGAATGTCAACTTAATAGCAGGTCAAGCGCTTGGTTTTTTTATCATCCCAAACGGTTGGGGTTGGAGTGGCAGTTATGGCAACATAGACAGCTTAGGACCATGGGGTCAACCTTTCTACAGTTTACCACACCTCAATCCGGAGAGTACTGAGTTACAAGCTCATAACGTGGTCTTTTATGATGCGTTAAATGACTTCTTTGTTTTTGGTTTTGACGACCAACATCGCCTACAAGCGGACAACGATTTTAACGACATACTGGTCTCTATCGAAACCACCCCCATATATGCTGTTGAGGGTATCAATACAGATGGGTCAGTCGATGCCAACACTTATCAAGTATTGGAGCAAAGTAATACCGAAATAACCTCAACTTCTTACTACCCCTCTCAATCAGGCAAAGCAACTTTGGTATTTGAAGATTTATGGCCTGTTATGGGTGATTATGACTTCAATGACCTAGTTATACGTTATCAACTAACACAAACCCTCAATAATCGAAATTTACTTACCCAACTTGATATGGAGTTTGAGATACAAGCCATGGGTGCAGGTTTCCACAACGGTTTAGCATGGCACCTTCCTAATGTCGCAGCGAGCAATATAACTAGCAGCACATTAACCAAAGATGGACAGCTTATCGAGTCAAACACGCTTGACCCAAGTAACATTGAAGCAAACGTCATTCTACTCGACGATGCTAAAAATCATGTGAATAGTACCTGTAGTTTATTTAGAACAAAGGTTGATTGTAAGGAAGGTATGAGTGGCACATTTGTGGCATCAATCACTTTCACAAACCCTGTAGATCCTATAAGCCTAGGTGCAGCACCTTATGACCCCTATTTATTTTCTATCGACGGGAAATATCATGGCCGCTTTAATGGAAGAGGCTGGGAAGTACATCTAAAACAATTTTCAGGTAGTGATCTTTTTACTAGCGGGTTCTTCGGCCTAGAAGATGATGCAAGTAATGCTAATAACGCCTTCATCAACAACAATAACTTTCCTTGGGTAATTAATATTCCATCCAGCTGGGATCAACCCCGCGAGAACATAGACATTCTTAAAGCATACCCTAACTTTTCTAGCTGGGTTCTCAGTAGTGGCGACGAACATACTGACTGGTACCTACGTAGCAACAGCAACACTGAAAAGCTATACGAATAAAGTTCATAATGTTAATTAAAACCACTTTTTAAAGGAAAGAATTATGACTTACCTTTTGGCCACCCTAAGCATAATACTAGCGATACTACTTAACGCCTGTGCACCTAGTACGGAAAGCGCCGGCTCGTCTCAAAACACAGACAAAAATAAAAATACCAATACCGCTGTCACAGCTAGCTCTAATATTATTGCAGAGCAGGACTTTGACTTTCGTGGTGACAGGCTGGTCGAGATCAGTTTTGATCAGTTCCCAAGCGAAAAAGGTAAGTTTAATATTTATAGTAAATATGAGTTTTATGACCTAGAAACTAACATTTACTATCCAGATTACGCCACTCGGCTTGCTAGTTTCATTGCTATACCAGACCAGGTTTACCAACTACAAGTAAATGACACCTGGGCGTATCTAGTACTCGAATGGCTTCCTATGGATAGCTTAAGCAATGAAAGCTATTTATTCACAGCATTAAACTCTTCAGATACATACAGCCTCCATTTCAATGAACAGTAAACCTGCGAATTATAAACAGGGATAAACACTGGAAACTGCATGAATAACACCATCGTGACCGCTTGCAATCGTCAATACCTCTGGGGAGTAATATTACTGCTTGCATCTATACGTCTCAACAATGGAAAATGTCCTATCCATATCTTTAGCCCAGATTTAAAGGATCACGAGGTCAATATCCTAAAGCAATTTGAGGATGTCACGGTATTTAAATCCACAAAAATTCACCCTCATATGGACAAAGCAAAAGCAATTTTATCTGCAGATACTGATTATGTAACATGGATAGATGCCGATTGTCTTTTTATCGGAAATTTAGACAGTTTACTGATACCCGATCATGAAGGCTTTCAGATTCGTTTTAGAGAAACCATTGAAAATAGCCAGGTATTTAAGCAACACTATAATAAAGGTGATGTGATTGGTGATATTCCTGAAAATATTCTTAAACAATGGCAAACAGATGTGAACGAAAGGCTTTCCCCTCGTACCAATCGACAATGCGTATCTAATTTTATCTCGCTTCATAAAAAACATTTACCCTTTATTAATAAGTGGGATCACCAGTTAAACCATATCCAAGTCAACCCTGAGCACCCTATCGACAAGCAAAGTACGGCGTATTTTATGACCGATGAATCGGTGCTAAGCTCACTGCTCGCTTATGCCTATGATAGGCCAAACATCAGCCCTTATAAGCTTAATCTTTACCCGAAGCAATATTTGATGCATTTTGGAGAAACATTAAAGCCCTGGAATACTTGGCGAGCTCGCCACTTAAAATATTACAACTATGTGGTTAATTTGATTGGTGACTTACAAAGAAATAATTTTAGTTTGCCCCTCTTACCACAGTCTCTAGACAATAAATTCCGTCAGAGAACGCACTGTTTTTCACTTATGGCGACAAGCTACCTTCAACTGCGTTCAACGCTCTCAAATTGCTTACATGCCCGCCCCTTACAATAAGCACCTTATGCTTTATAACAAATTACCTTTCACAGTAATTTACGCTTTTCGCAACTTTAATAATTAGCCCTTATGCGTTATGCAAATTGGTTTTTATTTTGCGACACACCTTAAATACAGCTTAAGCATGAAACTTTATATCTATATATATCAGCAACTTAATAAAAACAAATTCTAGGCACGCCTATTGCAAACCTCTTATAAGTATTTTATTCATAGTGTTTTAAACGCTGTTTAGCAAACAGCCCTAACTTAGAGGATGACGCCAATGGACATCGTATGGATTAACGACCATGCAGATTTCACCGGAGGATGTGAGCAATACATATTCCAAACCGTAAGTCTTTTAAAGCAGCAAGGTGTTCACTCTACATTACTTTATCAGGTCAATGCGCCGATTAGTCCTGCCTTTACAGCAGTATTTGATCAAGCCTTCCCCATGGTAGATATAACAATGCAATTAAAAGAAATAGCACCCCATGTTATCTATATTCATGGCCTTGCAGATATCGCAAACCTTAGAAAAATTGCTTCACATTCCTGCCCAAAAATTCGTTTCTTTCATGATCAAAAACTTTTCTGCTTAAGAGAACATAAATACACCACTTTAGGACATAAAACATGCACTAAGACCTTAGGCATGCATTGTTATAGTTGTTTAGGCTTTATAAATCGAACAAATTCATTCATTGGGTTTAAGTTCAATACACTCAAGAAACAACGTAAAGAATTACTGATCAACCGTCAGTTTGACCAGTTTGTAGTGGGCTCAGCATATATGGCCAATCAACTTGAAGCGCATGGTTTTTCAGAGCAAAGAATTACAATTGCTAGTTTATTCAGTAAAACTAAGCAGACATTAAATGATAATAAGATTATTCACTTAGAAAATTTACCACAAGCTGCAGAAATAAAAGAAAATCAACTGTTATTTGTTGGCCAACTTGTTCGAGGTAAAGGTTTGGATACCTTAATCAAAGCCATCTGGCAAGTACAGTCACGGGTTCAACTGCTCATCTGTGGGACAGGCAGCATGATGGATCAGTACAAGAAGCTAGTTGAAAAACTCAACCTAAACAGCCAAATAACGTTTTTAGGTCAGCAATCACAAGCCCAATTAAGCAGGCATTATCAACAATCATCTGCGGTTGTTATACCTGCACGCGCACCTGAAACATTTTGCATGGTTGGGCTGGAGGCATTGCAACATGGCACACCTGTTATAGCAACTAATGTTGGGGGTATGAGTGAGTGGTTTAAGCCCGGTATTAACGGGCTCGTATTTAACTCAAATGATGATAAGCAGCTAACCAAACAAATCGATAAGTATTTATCTAAGAAACAGATTAGAGCCGCTCTGAGAAAGAATATTTCTCTAGACAAATTAAAGCAATTTAAACCTAAACATCACCTTACAATTATTCAATCCTTATTTGTTAAAGTTTTGGAGGCATCATGAGTCATATTCAGCATTTTACCTGCTCAGGTAATATAGCGGCAGAATCAATCATCAGCGATATGCTGGATAAAATCACCCAAGTAATCATTAACGCCACAAATAAAAAACATATAAGGTCTCTAGTATTATTGGGGGGATATGGAAAAGGTGAAGGCGGCGTGATTCGTGTTAATGGCTCCTTCAAACCCCATAACAATTTTGATTTGATGTTAATTTCTACCCAGCTTAATAACCACAAACGCGATGAGCTAAATCAGCGCCTCTCAGACACATTAAACACGTTTGCTGAACAACTGGGCATCGGTATAGATATCTCGGTTTTTTGTGAAAAACAAATCCGGGCTATGCCTACTCGTGTGCTTTGGTACGACATGAAAGAAGGTCATCAAACCATCTATGGGGATAAAACCATCATCCCGTCTATTCAGCACTTTAAGAAAGACATCCCTGCCTGGGACGTTAGAAACTTAATGGTCAATCGTGGCTCCCTACTGTTAATAAACCACCTGTGTTTAACCGCTGAAGATCTTGATGACGAGGGTAAATTATTAATTATCAAACACACCATGAAAGCTATTATTGGCTACGGTGATGCCATTTTATATTTTATGGGCTTATATCACTGGTCCTACGCTGAAAAAAGAAACCGAATACTGAAACAAAGCAATATCAGCGTCAGATTTAAACGTATTTACAATGACGCCATTAACTTTCGTTTTTCTCCTAAATACAGTTACTACCTTGAAACTGATTTAAAAAAATGGCAACTAGAAGTTAGAAACCAACTGGAGGAAATGCACCTACAATGTGAAGCCATTAGATTAAATCAACCGGCACTCAACTGGGACAATTACCTGTCTAACAGCCTGAAACACTCGTTATCAGAAAAAGGTTTTGGCCTTAAGTCATTTATCAAACTCTTGCTAGGCTTAAGACATTTTAAAAAAGGCCGCCTGCCTAGCAATTTAAGCGTCAAAGAAAAACTAGCCTACAGGCTCAGCACTGATGATGGAATTTTACCACTGATATTCCCCTATTTAGCGTTTAACCCAACACTTAAAAAAGGCAAGTTCGAAACCCTCGAGTTTTTAACATCACATTTCGATAAAGAGAAAAATGAATCTCTCTCTAATGTCATCAGAGAATACCTGAAGGGCTGGGGAGTTCAGTTTGATAAAAACTTATGGTCTGTCTTACGCAAAAACCAAGTAACCATTTAAGGGGCATTCAAATGATCTGTTTAACCTGTGACATTCACCATAAAAGCCTAAAAACCGGTAATCAAGAACATGCCAACCAAACAGAAACATCGATCGCTCAACGGTTCACAGAAATGTTGTCCGCTAACGCGATCAAATCAACCTGCTTCATCACAGGCAAAGCTTTTGAGGAAGAATGGGAAACCATCAAACCTATTTGTGCCAATCCAAATGTTGAAATCGGTGGCCATACCTATAATTGTTTTATGCCAGAGTTATGGCACCGCGGTTGCAAAAAAATTATAGGCAGTTACAACGGACCAAAATGGCAACAAAATTGGGATATACAAAAAACTAAACGCATCATTCAACACAAAACAAATATTGAAATTACCAGTTGGCGTAATCATATGTATATGCATGGCCCAAACACAGAAGAGCTGTTAATTAAAAATGGTATTAACGTATGTTGTGACGGCGTAAGCAAAAGAAGTACTGGCTTTAAACCACACTCTTCCGGGCTGCTCAATTTCCCATTAAACATCATACCCGACCATGAGCACCTCTATCATGCTGAGCGAAGTCCAGAATGGGTAAAAAACTGGATTAAACGCTATAACTGGTCTGACGATTATGGCAGTCAGTCCTATTACTTCAATGAATGGTTCGAAATTTTCAAAACAGAAGTGACCAAAAGAGAATCATTAGGCATCGTTTCTCATATTCTCATACACCCAATCACGATTTATTTGTGTCAGGGCGTCAGTGGGCTTTCCAAAATAATCAAATTCCTAGCGCAATTTGAAAGCTGTTTTGTTAGAGAGCTAGTCAATGAATATGCCTTAAAACAACGACTAGATAGATCATAACTGTCTCCTAAAGATAAAGGTTATTTGTATGAGTAGTAAAACGGTTTCAATCATTATGCGCAGTAAGAATAGCGACTGGGTCATCAACAGTGCGCTTGCCGCTCTTTTTGCTCAGGATTTTCAAAATTTTGAATTGATCATCGTCGATTCAGGCTCCACGGATTCAACGCTGGACATCATCAAGAATTATCCATGCAAGCTAGTTCAAATTGCTGCGGGTGATTACTACCCAGGAAAAGTACTCAACGACGCCATCAAGCTTACAAACTCCGAATTGATTGTCTTCGTTAATTCAGATAGCGTGATGTTATCTCCAAAAAGCTTAAGCAGCTTACTGTCTCCTTTCGAAGATAAAGCCATCTCAGCCACGTTCGGCAGACAACTCCCCCGCCCCGAAGCGGACACTTGGGTAAAGCGTGATTACGCAGCAAGTTTTCCTGAAACTGGCGACACGCCCGACTGGATAACACTTTCCCTACCACTGGCCGCCTTTCGGCGCTCTACGTGGGAGAAACACCCCTTTTATACTGACGCATGGGCTTCAGAAGACTCTGAGTGGGGACATTGGGCACAACGTAATGGCTATCAGGTGAAGTATGTACCAACCGCAAGCACCATGCATTCACATAATTACACCCATAAAGAAATCTATGGTCGTCGTTTTGTTGAAGGTGAAGCCGATGTTTTTATTTACAACAAACGACCTAACGCTTATCGGTCTCTTTTAAGTCTATTTAGGTCATATATTCAGGATATTCCTGAACACATCAAATCTCAGGACTGGCTAGGTTTGTGCGCACTGTTCTCACGACGATTAGTCTATCACTGGGCTTATTTTAAAGGCACTTGTGTAGGGTATAAACGTATCAAGCTGAATAATACCGATAGTAGCTACGGCCAAAACATTGTACTGAGAAGTACTGTTAAATAGACCTACAGAAAAACAGGAGCAAAAGATGTATTCAAATCTAAAAGTAGTGATCACTGGCGGGCCTTGCTCTGGAAAATCAAGTTTGATTAACGCACTCACAAAAAATGGTTTTGACACGGTACCCGAACAAGCAATTACGGTCATTGAACAATTGATTCAGACCTGGGGAAAAGATGCTTTCACCAAATGGAAAGCCTTGAATATGTCTGCCTTTCAACAGATCATTTTCAATACTCAGCATAAAATAGAAAGCCAGATACCCCATCAGCAATTCTGCTTCCTTGACCGTGGCTTGCTAGACCCCATCGCCTATCTCACCCATTATCAGCTCCCCATTCCACAAAAAGTGCTTAGTATCGCAAAACAAGCTAGCTACGATATGGTCATTGTATGTGACACGCTAGCGCATTTTGATCACCGAAAAGATACCGGTCGGACTGAGACACAAGCGGAGTCAAAACAAATAGCTCATACAATATCCCAGACTTACCTTCAACATGGGTTTCCGGTTATCCGTCTCTATGAAGACTCGCTTGAAGGCCGTCTAGGAAGTATATTGGCTCTAATTAAACAGTTATCTTCTAAGTCATTACCGTTTGATCAAATCCCGCTAGCACGCCACATAATCAAATGAAAAATGTGGAAAAGAACATAAGCCTTACCTATAAGGGTCTCTTAGGTAGTCCATGTAAACCACGTTCTAGTCTAAGCACAGTCTATATTTTTCTGCCTTTGATACTTGTGTTGAGTGCTTGCTCAACGCATCAATTTACTGCCAATAATAAGCTTTATCAATCACTTGAAGTGACGTCATCCCCCTCTACGGCTTTAATTTATTTAGATGGGCAGTTCAAAGGGCTATCGCCTATTCAACTTGATATCGAGAGGTTGTCACAGCAAAAACATACATTAACAGCATTGCCATATTATGCTCATCAGTTCAGGCAAGATATCAAACTTGAATCAGGAGAATTACCAAATCAATTGATCGTTAATATGGATATACCGAACAAACGAAGTATTCTTGCACTTGACAACACAAAGGTAAAAACAGCTTGTAAGGTTCTTGACCAAACCTTCCCTTCAATTTATTTCAAGACGAATTTGTTTAGCTTAGAGGCACAACAACTTAGCCAATTAGAGGAACTAGCCTGTCAACTTCTTACTAGTCCAATAGTACACATTAATATTTTTGGTTACGCTGACTATCGTGGCGATATTGAGGCGAATAAAAGTTTATCTCTTCAACGCGCCTTATCAGTCAAACAAGCATTAGTGGATAGCCATTATCCAGAAAGTCACTTACATGCCTTCGCGCAAGGTGAAACGATTATATTTAATGACAAACACCAGCCCTTAACATTGAAGCATAATCGTAAGGTCATGTTTGAAGTACAACTGCAAGAGGATGTAGGCACGTTAAGCAGTAAGCGCTAGAATTAAATTATCATTAACCTCTGTTATCACTCTACTCATTATATATTCCAGAATAGGCCAATATTTAAGTCAACTATTAATCTGATTTTCTAGTCTGCCGAAATTTATACTAAAAACAAAGCTAAGCTGCTCAGTTAACATACCCCAAAAATAATAACGAAATTTGCCCTAATTTGCCCGAACACGACCTAAATTACCTCGCGACAGACTCTCTTAAAGCATAGTGTTTTATAGACTTTAGTCTTTATAGCTTTCAATCTCGAATCAACACGAACGCTTTTAAACACTAAAAAGGAAGCTGTAATCAGCAGGATGCACCTAAACAAATACCCTTAGTGGTAAAAATAATAACATGTTGGAGCAACTATATGAGAAAACTAATAAGTCATTTAATTACTAGCTTAATACTAATAAGCTTTGCCGGTTTCCTTAGCGCGGGAGAAAAAGGCGAAGGTATTACCTGTATTAATAAAGGCAGCACAGTAACAGCTGTTTATGACAAAGGCTCAAACGGTACCGTCATCAACACCAATATAAAGGTAGGCAATAGCTATAAGGGCGGGAAATGTATGGGTCGCTGTGGCGGAGCATGCGGTAAGTGGTGGGCAGCGAGTGCATGGGCGAAAGATTGCCTAGATCACGACATTTGCATAGTTGACCAAGATGGCGCTAATGATCTTGCAAATGACGTAAACTGTGGCGATGAGTTCACGCATGCGGCAGATGATTATATCTTTGGTGTTGTTCGTGGGTGCAGTGGATAAATAAGGTTCAGCTAATTAATTAGAGGAAGAAGACTCGGTATAACCGAGTTTTCTTCTAGACCTGTGCATGAACTCACTTTAATCTCATTCGATTAACTGAATACATGTTAACCTCAAATTAAGGTTACCTGTATTAGCAAAGCCTATTGCCAGTCGATAAGCATGTAATTATATGAACGAACCTAACGCACTTTAAAGTAAAGCTAATGCGCGGTAAGGAGCTAACTGTCGCTTCAGCCAACATTGAACCAAGCAACAGTAATAGGTCAAAGAGTTACGTTTACATAATTTATCGTCTAACAGTTTTCTTGCCGCATCTATTCTGCCTACTCGCATATTCAAAACAACTAATCGCAGAATACTGACGGAAGTATATTCTGACATTGCAGTTCTTAAAAGTTCGTCAACACACGGGAGATTAGCTAACTTCATTATCTTTTGGCTAAAGAATGAATCTAGTTCAAGCGCTCTTTCTGTTAATGTATCTACTCTACTTTTAGTTTGGGACCTAAACACAAGCACATTCGTGTTGTAAGCAATTTTATATTGAATAGCTATTTTAGTTATTAAGTCGTAAATTGAATAAAGGTCGCTCTTCTCACAAAATCCACCGATTCTTACTATCAACTCCCGGTTACAACATAAACTCGACAGAATGAAAGGTTGACTCCCCCTAGCAGCTACAGAAAAGTAATCATCCATAATCGAACAAGGTTTTCTTGATGAGGAATCATTAATAATTGGGTCGACGAAATGATCCTTTCCAAAAACATACTGATAAGCGGAGCCGTAACAGAGAGCCTCAGACTGATTAACAAACATTTTTTGCATTTCTTCTACAAAATGAGGTTCCCAAGTATCACCTGAGTTTACGAATACAACAAAATCCCCTTTAGCTGACTTTAAGCCTACGTTTCTTGCTTCAGCATGTTTTCTATGAACACCTTTAATAATTTTCAACTCCTGGCCACATTGTTTTTCTAGGCGAACAGGTGATCCATCAGTAGACCCGACATCGACTACAATAATTTCGTAAACAGAACACGTTTGAGACAAAATACTATCCACTGTATTCAATACAGCATCTTTATCATTTAACAAGGTGATAATAACTGATATTTTTTTTCCCGACTTTATTGGTATCATTTCAACTACTCCAACTGTATCTTTTAGGACATCTTCTCAATCGTATGAACACACAACTGCGAAGCGTTTAGGTAGATAAATCAAGAACCTACCCTCAGTATATCCTGCAACACTCAGGCCAAAACCAATACACATAACCGATTGTTTTATATTGCTTTTTATAAAGCCTTCCATCAAATAAACGTAGCATTCTTATTATGAAAATCGGTTTACGGAAATGAGAAATACCCAAGCTGGCTTCACAAACTCGGGTATCATTAAAGGAGGCTATTTAGCGTAATACGGACGTATATCTTTACTCATTATGCCTACCATAAAAGTACTTTCTAATAGGCCCCTTTACCAAATATCACTGCTGGCACTGTCATCCACAGAATTCGAATATCTTCAATCAAACTACGCTGTCTTGCGTAGCGTAAATCCAGCTCAACTTGTTCATCAAACGTAGTATCAGCTCGTCCTGAAACCTGCCAAAGACCGGTTAACCCGGGTATTGAGCTCAATCGTCCAAAGGCTTTTTTAGTATAAATGTCGGTTTCCTTAGGTAAAGCAGGTCTTGGCCCTATCAACAACATATCCCCTTTTAACACATTGATAAGTTGTGGCAGTTCATCAATTGATGATTTTCTGATAAATCGACCGATAAGGGTAATACGCGGGTCTTTAAATAACTTTGCACAAACACCTTCTCGGTCAGCCTTTAATTGACTGATATCCACATATTTTGGGTCAGTCATCATACGCATTGAGCGAAATTTATATATTTTAAAACGTCTACCCTTAAGGCCCACTCGTGTCTGAGTGAAGATGGCATCTCCAGGGCTCTCTAGACGAATAAGTAATGCTGTTAGCAGCAGAATTGGGCTAAAAGCAACTAGCCCTGCTAAGGCTATTAGTTGCTGGATAAATTTAGGCAAGCCGCTTTTCCTGATTTTTTCAATATTGTTAGCAGGCACTTTTTGCACATTCATAATGCTATTAGTGCTCACCTTTGAAAACACTTCTTTAACTCGTTCAGCATTCATAACAGTTCTCCAAAATTAGTAATTATTTAAACTTGTGATTTACCTTCTTTATCTGAAAAAAACACTCTAAAAATAAATATAGGGTTACCAATAACGTAGCGATAGAATTTATTTCGGGGTTCTTTTATAAGTCTCCATACCCACTCCAAGCCTAACTCTCTAAGCCATATAGGTGCTCTGGATATACGGCCAGAATAAAAATCGAAAAGCCCCCCCACTGCCACGGCAGTATTTACTTGCAACTCAGATTTATGTGTTTGTAACCAGCATTCTTGATGGGGGGAGCCCAAAGCCACTAATAAAATATCTGTTTTAGATTGATTGATTTTTTGAATCACCGACGCCGTATCATCTTTGCTAAAATAACCGTGATATGTGCCCGAAATACGTAATCCAGGGTGTAGACGTTCTAGGTTTTTTGCCGTCTGAGCAGCTACACCAGGTTCAGAACCAAGTAAATATACTCGCTGCCCTTTAAATAATGTCTGGCGGCATAACTCTGGTAACAAGTCAGTACCATTTACATTACCCAGCAACCGAATTCCCTTCTTCTGAGCCGCCATGCGAACCCCAGCCCCATCTGCAAAAACATAATCGCTAGCATTAATAGCACGACACAAACTGCCATTGTGATGAGCCAAATTGAACGAATTCACATTCACAAAACAGACCGTCTTTGCAATGTGACTATGGCCTGGAGCCAATATTTTAGCCACAGCACCTTCAAGTGAGGTGTTATCTAACTTTATGCCGAAAAGGTTAAATGTGTTTTCTGGTTTTAAATTTTTAATACTAAAAAATAGACTAACGAATAGCATTCGAACAACAAGTAGGAAACGCTCAATTTGAGTATACTTTGCTTGTTTTAGTGTATCGGCAAGCAACTGATTATTTGATAAACCAGTCGATTGATGTAAACCGTACAAGCTAACCAAGCCTACTTTCATAGTGGCTAATGCTGCCAGGCAGGTGTTGTGATTTACATCACGAGGTAATCCTACCCAAGTCATATCACCTCTAGCGATCAAAAGAATAATTAGTGAGTGACGTAAAAATCCATGATTAAATTGAAGATAGCGATACTCTTTCCCTATCAAATCCTTGGTAGTTGCGTTACTAAAAGGGCTAGACAGTTTAAAACTGCTTATCAAAATATTGAGGCTATACACGGGTAGAAATAAAAGCATCATGCTAATAACACAGGTCCAAGCAAAACACTCTGATAAGCTAGGCAGACAAAGAGAGGTTTGTTTGTAAAAACGTGGTTGCTGAAATAACTTCATAGCATGCTCCAATAGGCGTCACCCTAATAAAGCAGACTTTATGCCAACATATATCCTATTGATATAGTTAAACTTATCGAACAATAAATATAAATATTACTTATTGTTTTGCAGTTTTAAAAAGCAAAATGCTAATTTTCTGAAATTGAGAAACGAATGACCGTACCATTTCCAATGTACTATTTACCGAGCGACCTAGGTGCGCGACTTGCTACGAAACAAGCTACGAAACTAAGTACTTCGGAATCACAAGACCCTTAATTCAGGGTCTATTTATTATGGTTTATAGGTGGCCAACTTAGAGCTTAAACTAAGCCCTTGTAGTTTCAACTGATTGACTCGTTGCAAATAAGCTGCGCCCTTAAGCAGGTGTAATGCGACGTCAACCGCCCCACGCGACTGGTAATCCTCAAGATAGGTTCCTTTTACCCAACTGTTGAAGGCCCCGAGACTAGGACCTGCCCAGATTTGATAATCCATTTCACGGCCTTTTTCACCAATATTTGACCATCGCGAAGATAGCCCTAGATACCATCGAAATATCAAGGCCATTTTACGTTTAGGGCTACTCATCGCCCGTTCTAACATCTGAGGGTCACGCTCTTTAAAGAAGGCAATCGTTCCTGCCCACACATCATCAAGGTTCTGCCTGAAGATCTGTTTTTCAATCTTTTCTCGGTCTTCGATAGGAATGTCTTCAATCGAATCATAACTAACATATAAGTCATAGAGTTTGTTGGCGCGCATGGCAAACATGGAACCACGCTTTAACACCTGTAACTTAACGCCCATCTCAAACATATCAGCGGCGGGTGCCATGGTGACATCTGCCATTTCAACTGTTGATAGTAATTTTTTTGTATAATCTGAGGCGCCGGCCTCAATGCAGCCCTGATTCACCGAACCAAGCACAATATAGGCTGCGCCCATATTAAATGCAGCGAGTGCCGATTCTGGTGTACCAATTCCGCCACCAGCACCTACTCTCAAAGCAGGTGAAAATTTATACTGTTCCTGAATTTCATTTCTTAAGGCAATAATAGAAGGCAACAAAGTCAAAAAGGGACGGTTATCTGTATGTCCACCGGAGTCTGCCTCGGCTGTTATGTCATCAGCCATCGGAACACGTTTCGCTAACTCGGCCTGCTTTTGCGTTATTTTGCCTTGCTGTAAAAGTTTATTTAATAGTTTGTCAGGAGCGGGCGTCATAAATCGACGCGCCACTTCGGTACGCGATACTTTTGCAATTACTTTATTGCCGATATTGACCGATCCATCCGCATTCTCAGTTAGACCTGCAACACGGTACCAAACGATATGTTCTGTTAAAGCCAGATAGGCAGATGCCTCAACCGTTTTAACACCGAGCTTTAAAAATCGTTCTACTGCTCCTCGCTCTAATGCCTCTTCTGAGGGTGCATGAATCAGGTTCACCGCAAAAGGTCCGTTCGGTAATGCTGCCTGAATACGAACAATAGCGTCTTCAACCACGTCGGGTACTAGTCCCGCAGCGCCAAATGAACATAATAAGCCCGCTTTACCTAACGCGATAACAAGTTCAACCGAAGCGATGCCATTGGCCATCGCCCCACCATGATAAGCATACTTAACGCCGTGCTGTTGCTTAAAAGCCGCATCGCCTAAATCTTCAGGCTTTAGCTTTTGGGCAAATGCCAATACGCTATTTTCACCTTGAGAAGATGACTTCTGAAGATCGTGACACAAACCAAAATCAACTTTGTTTTTGGCTAAATAGACAGGCTGTTCCAAATTCATTAACGCACGCTTAATTGCGGCATCACTGGTGCTTAAGTCGTTACTTACCGTCCAAGCCCAATCAATTGCATTACTTTCATCAAATCCTAAACTAGACATATTCAACCCTATGATAAATTTTCAATAATGCTCAGAACAATATTTTTAACGTGGTAAATGCGCAAGCCATCTTTTGATAAGTTAGCATCACCGACAATTCGTACTTCACCCGGCTCACGGATAATATCTGTAATATGCACATCTAAAGACATTTGTTTATTAACAGGCGTTATTTGACCTCGATACTTCCACTCCACTTCGGTTAGCGGTGCGACAAAACGAGGGTTAGTAAATTCAGCCCCTAAGTCATTTTTCAATGCGTAAGTTTGAAGTAATTCAATGATCGCCTCGACACCAAGAGAACCTGGCATCACTGGATCTTGATGAAAATGATAACGGAAGAACCAATCACTGGCGTCGACTGTGCGCTCTCCGTGAACATACGCAACTCCGCCATCGCCTCCGCCTTCAACAATTGATACTTTATCAATGAAGTTCATTTGCCCACCGGCCAAACGATAATGTGGCTTGCCTTCAGGCGCGTGATACAAATTACATTGCTTGTTATTCAGGTAAAATACTTCGATCTCAGACTCAGCAATACCGTTCTCAGCAAACCAAGATTGTTTTGTTTGGCCTTTATCCATCCCCAGCTGATTCGTTAGTGAGTCAGCACTAAAGTAGCCGAATACCGCTTTACCGGTATAGAAAATGACACCATCAACCGATAAATCAAAGGTGAAGCTTTGAATAATGGCACCTCCAGCAATACTGGTATTCACGAGTACAGATTTATTGACAATTGTTTTGCCTCGCAAGTCTATCTGCTTCAACAACTTACCTGTGCCATCCAAGTTGCGGAAGAACAGGTCTTTCTCAGGATACTTCAAAGTGGTGCCCATATAGCCCGAAATAAAGCCATTCGGTTGCAGTGCAATTTCCATGATTAAGGAATAAGGCATCCAGCTATCGTGACTATTCTTGGTAAAGTACCACGCGTCTTCAGGCACATAATATTCAGCAATACAGCTGGACGGGTTCTTTAAATCCAGACGCGTGCCTTGAACATCTGTCACGCGAGTCACCACTTGCAAATCACCACAGGGTGTTCGAGGTGGAATGCGCCCTTGATAGACATCAAAGTCAGGACCGAAGCAGTTGGAAATATTGCCCGTTGCAAATTCAAACATGTGCCAAGGCGTGAAAGGCACGGTATTTGGTTGACGATTATCACCGGGCACATCCGGTGCTGAAAAATGTTTTATCGGTATCACACCTTTAGTCAGTGGTGCTGTTAGATCAGACTCGACACGCATCAAAGGTCGATTAGGGTGCTGAAATGGAATTTTACCGGTCTCATCTACAAGTTCATTTGGGTCACTTTTGGGTGATATAGACACAATAGAAAGGTTCTTGTTAAACGCTGTATCATTTCCTGCCAATGAAGCATTGCTTAGACGCGCTACATTCGACGGCAGTTGAACCGGGTACGGTGACATCTCATCTTGCTCTGTAATTTGGATACAAAGATTCTTGAAATCCACCACTACTTTGCCGTCTAGAATAATATCGATATTTGCCTTCATATAAGGGTGAGGCAGCATCCCCATTTCACACACTTCCATTCGATATGTAAGGGTATTTGTTTGCGGTAAGACCTGCCCACGGCAACGAACTGTTTGAGACTCATCGGCCAAAGGCTGAAAGCGCGCATTGTTAACCTGGGTATGCATCCCCAAAAACAGCATGAAAAACATCGCCATCTGCCCACAACCTTCAGACATCAATGATCCCGCCATCACCTGGTCACCTTTAAAATGACAAGGAAAATACCAGTGTTCAGGATTCAGATCTTTTTGTCCTTCAAGTAAGCCCAATCCCCAATGGCCACCTTGAGGGTCAATTTTGGTGACGCGCTCAATCATTAGGAATTTTTCAGATGAGAACTTCAAAGAAGGGTTTCGACCACCTTGAAAATAGTTAGCGCCAAAGCAAGCCTCTATATCGCCATTAACTAAACAGAGCATACTATCGTAGCCGTACTCTCTTCTGTCATTTTCGATAAAGGGTTTGAAGTAGGACGGTTTTGCATTCGCCAATTGCGCTTTATCTTTATCGTTATGAATCACACCCTTTCCATCTGACAATTCTTCGTCGGTAAAGAAACCAGCACAACCATTGCGCATGATCAGTACCTTTTTACCGTCGACATAACAGTCATAGTGAAAAAAGAATAATAACTGGTCACCGTTTTTTGCGTAAGAATCAATATGAATTTCATAGCGTAAAGTCTGGCCGCCAAATGCCATATCTTCCAAGAAGGTTAATTCACAATCCAGTAAGCGATATACGCGCTCACCTTTGGCCTGAAAATCGATACCGATATAGGAAATCAACATCAAATCACACTGCCCTGATTCAACCGCCACCGACCAAGGAATCTGGCCATCAATTAAAAAAGGCGCATCTATAGGTATGTCATATTCTGTTGCCATATAGGACTTTTTATACTGATTAATTTCCGCGTCTAAGTCGGTCACACGGCTCACTAACAAGTAGTCTGTTGTCGGTAATCGCACCCGGCGCGCATAGCCATCAATGACACTATATTCAGGCCCAAACACCTTGGCGATATCACCTTCTGCAAACTCCACTAGCGCCTTAGTGTCGTAAATTACCTGAGTGATCGGTGCATAGTTCTCTTGTAACTCAAGAGGCGGATACTGATAACCTTTAGGCCCTTTTATCTGAAAACCTGCTGCACTTGAGTTTGTACCTTCAATGACATGCAGTTCAGGTGAAGTTTGAGTCTGGGCTTGAAGGTCAGCATTCATCAAAAATTCGGAGTTACTTCGGTTGACGGGCTGCCCTGAAACGATTTTCGCCTGCAACTCAATCATCTTTCCAAGTTGCTGTTGCGCAACCTGGCGAGATTGTAAAAAGGCTTGATGACACGCTGTTTGCTGTTCGATATTTTGGCTTGCTTTACTTTTCACATTAACTCCAACAATAGGCTTATCTTTCGTATGCGCTTCTTGTGTTTGATGTTTGGTTTGATTGTGCGTGTTAGTTTGTAGAGCTAACTTATTGCCTTTGACTTCTTGCTGAACATTCAAAGGGAGTTTACTAATATCAAGTGGTCGTGATACCGGCTTTAACGTCGGTAAATCAAAATGAGCTTTAATCGAGTCGAATATCGAAGCAAAAGGTTCAGAGCTTAAATTTTTAGTTATTGATTCTGCGATCAACTCACCCCCTAAGGTAATCGTTTTAATCAGACTTGGTTTCGGCCTTCTCTGGGTCAGCGGCTGCTGTAGATGAGCCATGCTTTGATGCTGTGAATCTGATGCAGATATAATCAAGTGGGCACTACAATTATCTCGCCCTAAGCTGTTTATCGCGATGCTCTTTCTCTGCATATTGTTCTTTAAGCTATCGAGAACTAATGCACTTTTAACGATACTAGCTAAGCCGGAGGCATTAAAGGTGTGACCTACCTGAGATTTTACTGACAAGACATTCACGCCCGGATACACCTTCGAGAATGCTATTTTCTCTGCCTGGTTTTCTTCAACAAAACCACTGGCATGTGCTTCAACACTATGAAGAGATGCTTGGGTAATACCTGCAGATTTAAGAGCTTTGTTTGCAGCTAGTGCTATCGAAGTGGACTCGCAACCGTTTTCAAAGCTGAGTCCATCAATGCTGGCGTAGACACTACCTTCAGCCACTTTTGATTGTGGCTTTACCACAATAGCTGCGGCGCCTTCGCCTACAAACCAGGTATTCTGATCCAACACTTCGTCGTGTGAGGGTGATGCTGTTTCTGAAACCTTGCCATAGTTTTGTCGTAAGCTGATATTTTCTAGAGAACCGGCCAAATCAACCGAGGCAATAATAACCGCATCAACCTCTGAGGTACGACACAAGTTATCAGCTACTTCTAAGCATCTAAAGACAGAATTTTCTTCTGCTGAAATAGTAAAAGCGGGCCCCGAAAAATCCCATAAAGCAGAAATTCGTGAGGCCATGATATTACCAATAAAGCTGGTGTACTGATTCAACTGCGCCGCAAAGGCAAGGCCGTCTTTAGCAATATTGGTTAATGTTTGCTGTTGCGCGTCTGTCAGCTGAATACCTTGTTGCTGAAGGCTTTCTTCTATCTGTGTGCTTAGATTCACCCGACCACGGTACTGATGTAGTTCAAGCTCAAGGCCCATTGCGACAAGAACAGCAACATTACTCCCCTCTTTCAAGCCAGCATCTTTGGCAGCATTATCGGCTACCTTCATCATCATTAGTTGTTGCGGAATAAGACAGTCTTGCTCATTTGGCGGGACTTTAAAGCGTAGGAAGTCAATCTCGAAATCTTCTACATATCCACCTTTAGGCGCGGTAGAAAGATTCAAGGCATCCATCACATTAGCGTCTGTTTCCATGCCCTTCCAACGATTTTTAGGCAGCGATCTAAAGGTAGTTTTCTGGGTATCAAGTAATGTCTTAAATTCAGCTAGGCTCTTGGCTGAACCAAAATGCGCATCCATTCCAATAATCGCTAAGGGCTCTGCTTTCTTGGCAGGTTCAAAATTTACTTGCCGCTCTTGACTGGCTTTCTGCTCTGAATTCGCTTGCTGCAGCACCAGATGCGCATTGCTGCCACCAAAGCCAAACACGCTGACACCCGCTATTCTATTTTGGTTCTGAGAGCTTGTTTCTTTGCTTGGCCACGCAACCGTTTCTGTCGGTATTTGTGCCGCACCAAAGTAAGCATTTTTTGAACTCAAGGCCTCTTTGATATTAATCGTAGGTGGAATGATACCTGCATTTAATGCCAGCACTGTCTTGGTCATACCCGGCATACCGGCGGCGGTTAATAAATGCCCTAAGTTTGATTTCACCGAACCCAGTAAGGGCTTATTTTCAGAGGCACTAAAAAAGCTTTCCATTGAAGCCAATTCTACTTTATCGCCTTTAGGTGTGCCTGTTGCATGGCACTCGATAAAGTCGACATCAGCAGGATCAACACCCGCATCATCATAAGCACGCTGATAAGCCAGCACTTGGCCTTTGGTATTGGGGCTGAGTACAAACTCACCCTTACCGTCATTTGTCAGAGCACCGCCTTTAATGATGGCAAGAATATTATCGCCATCTCGCATCGCATCACTTTCACGCTTAAGCACCATCATACCGGCGCCCTCTCCGGCAAAAAGCCCTTGAGAGTTTTTATCCAAAGGCGCATGAACATTATTGCCCGGATAAGCCTGAAATATGGAGAAGCCCATATTCACAAACATCGGGTCAGCAGCCGACACAGCACCAGCTAACATCATATCGGCCTTACCCGTGTGTAGATAATCACAGGCCAGTTTTACCGAATAACAAGAAGAAGCACAGGCAGCATCCAAAGAAAAGTGCGCGGCACCTAATCCTGAAGCTTGCGCAACAAGAGACGAAGGGTAACCAGCAACCAGGGCATTATCGGGATGTACCGCTTTAGCGTCAGTGAAATGACTTAACTGAAAATCTTTGTGCAGCAGCTGTTTTAAAGTGTTATCAACCACCTGATGATAAAGCGGCAAGAATAAATGGTTCGAAGATTTAGTCGGGAATGAAAGATTACCCAAAATCAAACCACACTGATCTAAAGCAGAGTGATTCCAATAACCCGCATCCTTCAAGGCCTGCTTTGTCACATACAAGGCCCAGTGATTTAAATCATCTAACTGCTCCAAGTAAGCACTGTCTATAGCATAACCTGATGCATCAAAATCAAACTGATTAATGTATCCGCCATGCACACAATAATACTTATCGGCATCTCCTTTTTGACCCAGATATTTTTCAGGTGCAACACCCATCTGTGCATGAGTCGCCTGAGTTCGACAATCCTGTTTGTTCAGCAATGCTTGCCAAAAATCCTCGGGGGCTTTTGACCCAGGAAACAAGTTGGCAATTCCGACAATGGCAATATTTTCCATATTCTTTCTCTTAAATTTTGACGACTTCGCTGTCTGCTATAAAGTAGTACTTACCCGAAATCTAGTATCAACAAACAGGCCTTAACGTTCACCAGCTTGCACCACAAGCGAGCCGTAAAAAATGCTCTCTAAGTCTGGTTTAACGCCATGACTGATGAGCTTAGCGATTGCTCTAAAATAGGTTAATTCATCCGGCGTGCCTTTAGCATTCACAGGAATTGAAACGTGCGTGCTTTCGCTTGTTAAGCTCTTATCAACCCAGCTAGATAATGACCTGCCGGGTCCCATTTCGACAAAAACACGTGCACCCTTGTCGTATAGAGCATTCACTAAACGAGGAAAGTCCACCGGGTCACACAAGCATTTTGCAATGCTATTGGCGATCGCTTTTGTGTGATGGGGCACAGGCAAATAACATGAGCTAGAGTACATTTTGGTTGATATCCGTTCCGTCACATCCATCGTATAAAGAGACACCATATGCGGGTATTCTTGATGCGCGGGTTCACTATGAATCGCGTTAGGCATATTCAAAGGCATAGACTTAACACCAAGTTTTTTGATGACTCGCTCACAATCTTCCGGA
>ENA-OSET01001178-OSET01001178.1-sediment-metagenome-genome-assembly--contig:-NODE-1178-length-27522-cov-21.513755_pt1 | contig 27522 bp, 22 predicted proteins | sample MGYA00237882_ERZ534229 | MGnify/ENA primary metagenome ERZ534229 (study PRJEB26408, sample SAMN06266212) | sediment metagenome | isolation source: Hudson Canyon methane seep mesocosm | place... | reverse complement strand
TTTAATATAATGTTTTAGAGTTGCAATGCTGTGTTTTTAATTTCAAGTAGAGCTTCATTGTTGTCGACAACAATGAAATTTATTGAAGTATCTCCTAATCCTGCATCCATAAAACATCTAACAAAATAAATTTTTCCAGCTTCAAAAGTGGTGGTAGAGATTTTATCTATTGCAAGGGTATCTGAATGAAGTTTATAGGTACCAGGGATCATTATAATTTTGAAAAATGCCCCATTTTCTAAAGATCCAATTTTTTTATATGCATAATTGTCTGATTTTCCAGCTTCAATATTATTAGCAATAATAGGAAAAGGTACTGCACTCCCTAGAAAACGGGAAGGCCTATAGAAAAAAACAATAGCATTCGTATTCGATGAGAGTCTTAACTCAGAAACATTAAATTTAGTTCCAACATTTGAACAGCCAGATAAGGTGAAATACACTAAAATTAAAAATGTTCTCATTTTTTTAAGAAAAAGGTAGGTAAATAAATGCTTTATATTGAAAGCCTTTAAAGGAACAAACAGTGTGTTTCATTAAAAATTAACGGTTTAATGGAAAGAATTCTTTCTATATCGCTTAATAAGCGAAAATAAAATAAAATCTTGTTAACGTTTAAAATGATTCTATCATATTTGGGGCGCAATCCTTTAGGTTGCCTTTAATATGCAGGCTAAAGAGACTGTGAAAGTATTAAGCTCTTATCCCCCTCTATCCCCCTTTTCCAACGGGGGAAGGTCAAAAAGAGAATACTTTCACAGCCTCTGAAGACCTGCGCCCGGAATAATTGCTTAAGTTACTCGTACACGTTCCTGTCAAAGTTTATCAGATGTATCATGCTGTTCTGTGTGTGGATAGGACGGAGTATATCAAAACAAAAAGAATTTTCACTCAAAGGCACCAAGAAGAGCTATTTCTTTTCTTTGTGCCTCTGTGACTTTGTGTGAGTATTAAACTTCTTAACTTAACGACATCGGGGTTTATATCCATCCCCTGTACCCAATAAAGCGGCGATAATATTTTTCTGAATTTCAGAGGAACCTGAGAACAGGCGGCTGGCAAGGGCATCACTGACCAATGTGGCCATGATATTGTCGCTTTCTAAGCCGCTAGTACCCAAGATTTGCACGGCATCCATACTCGATTGTAGAAAGGCTTCGGCAGCGAACAGTTTGACTTGTGCGCTGGCCAGGGTAATGCGTTGTTGATTATCTTTTAACCTAGCGCATTCATTCAGCCACAGCCCGATACTGTCCAGTCGTAATTTCATCTCGGCGATTTTATGGCTGATGGCCTGATTTTTACCTAGATGGGCGTCGTTGATCATGCGCTGACGACTGTGATCAATAACGGTTTGCAATTGCCAGTTCATAATGCCGCTAAGTCCAGCAAAAATAAAAGCCCGTTCCAGCTCTAGTGCTTGCTGGATCATCATATTTCCAGCTCCAGTTTTACCTAACTGTCTGGATGTTGGAATCACACAGTTTTCTAGCACCACATCACCCATAGTCGCAGTTTTGCAGCCTGTAACTTCTGGGCCGATTAGAAATCGTGCCCCAGGGTCATCGGCGTGGATAATAAAAGCACTTAGTTTTTCATCAAGTCTGGCATAAACAACCAGGATATCGGCAATAGGCGTATTGGTGATATAGGTTTTGTGGCCGTTGAGTACAAAATCTTCACCATTTTTTTCAGCGCTCGTGGTCAAGGCAGCCAAGTCTGAACCAGCCTGTGGTTCGGTGATGGCATGACCTCCAATAAATTGTGCGGACAGTAGTTTTTGCAGATAAGTCTTGTGTTGTTCAGGCGTACCATAATTGAGTAGGGGGAAAATAGAACCCCATAGGTGGGCGTTGATGGACAGGATCAGTCCGCTGTCTTGAGTCGACTTACCCAGTAGCTCATGTTGTTTGACCAGGTCGCTAAAATTGTCTCCGTGACCGCCGTTTTCTGTCGCTATGGCGTGGCGTAACAGACCTGAATCTGCACAGTGTTTTAATCGTCGTTTGGATGCTTCTTTATCACCCGCTGGAGGTATTGTTTTCATTGTTGTTCCAGTTGTTGTTGCAGGGATAGATAATCAGTTTTGCCATTGGATAAACAGGGTAGACTGTCCAATAGCAGGAATTTACAAGGCTGCATATAGGCGGGCAGGTTTTGTCGGATAGTTTTGCTGATATCGGCCAGACTGAAACCTGTTTTTAACACTAGAGCCGCAGCGGGTCGCTGCCCACTGGCACTGTCGCTGATGCCGACCACTGCGCAATGTTGCACTTCATGACTTTGTTCGATTAAGCACTCAATTTCTGCCGGCTCGACTCGATAGCCTGAGCATTTCAGCATTCTGTCCAGACGGCCATGGTAACAATATTCGCCGTGTTCATTAACAGAGACTTTGTCGCCAGTGTGATAAAAGCTTTGACTGTCTAAAGCAGGGGATAATTTTCCTTGTTGCCAATAGCCGGACAGATTATTTGTACTTTGTACCAGTAATTCGCCATTGTCATCGTTAATTTTAAGTTTGGCATCGCAGGCGGCTAGACCTATTGGTATAGGCTGGTCTTTTTGCAGGCGATTGCGCTCAACTGACCAGTAACCGCAAACATTGGTTTCGGTTGGGCCGTAGAGATTGTAAAAAGCGACTTGGGGCAATTGTTCGCAGAGTTTGATCAATTGTGCAGTGGGGAATACTTCCCCTGCGAATAAAACGGTTTTTAGATTATTTAAAGGTGTCGTTGCCAGAGCACCTTTTAAGGCAATAAAGCTAAGTATTGACGGGACGGTGTACCAGACGCTGATGTGCTGTTCAGACAGCCAGGCAGTTAGGCGGCTGGGTGATAGGGTCAAACGAGATGGAATAAAAAAAACACTGGCACCTCGACTGAGGCTAGTGAACAGATCGAAGACGCTTAGATCAAAATGAAACGGCGTTAATGAGGCGATACGATCCTGTTCATTAATGTTAAATGTGTCAGCAGCCCAGTCAGCAAAATGGCTCATGGCTTTGTGACTGAGTGCAACACCTTTAGGGTGGCCGGTAGAGCCAGAGGTATAGAGAATTGCCGCTAAAGCCTCCGGGTTTATATTGCTTTCCAGCCTGAGAACACTGTTTAAATCTATCTTATTTATATCTAGCCAAAGATTCGGCTTTGTCAGCCAGTCTGGGCAGGAACCCATGCCAATGACACACTGCACATCGGCATCTTCGACGATATAATTTAATCTTTGGGGCGGGTTCTTCAGGTCTAGCGGTACATAGCTAGCACCACTTTGTAACACAGCAAAAATAGCGATAACGGCATCTATGCCTCGGTCCAGTGCAATGGCGACACGCTGTGTACTGGGGCTACGTTGTTGTAGATGGCTACTTAGTTGCATAGCCTGTTGTTGCAACGCTAAGTAACTCAGCCTACGTTCGCCTTCGATTAAAGCGGTGTTTGTTGGCAGGGCCTGGCATTGTTGATGAAAACCTTGCAGTAAGGACATTAGCTTTGGTCCAGTAATTCAGCCAATACCGTTTGATGCAGGATTTCAATCTCTTCAGCTGTTGCCAGTGGTCGCACAAAGTTGTAACTCAAGGTTAGCTGGTTTTGATAAATACAGCTTAAAAAGGCCAGTCCAGGAGGGCTAGTGACCTGGCAGACATAAAATACAGCATCAATATTAGCACCAGGAAAACCGTCCCCAGGTATATCTAGCCTGCCGATATCGGAAAACCAGAAGGAACTGCGTTCTTTTTGCGAGCCATAAGACAAGCGCAAGGTCTTGCCATATTCAGCCAGTGACAACCAGCTTCCAGCCCACATCAGCGGTAGAAAAGCATAATCTTGTTGCTGGCGGATAACCTCGGTATTTTGTTGTTTCAGGTGGGCAAATAATGCCTGGCGGTCTTGTACAATGTCTCGCGGAGCCTGGGCAAACAAAGCGCAAACATGATTGCCTGTTATTGGGCTTAAAGCACGTTGTTTGCGCAGGTTAAAGGCATAAGGCGTGCAATAGGCATCACCTTCGGCTTGTGGATTTAGCTTATCCAGCGCCCGCATCAAACAGCCAATGTAATAAAGGCTAGTCCCCGTCAAACCAACGTGTTTTCTGGCCAGTTTTGTGACCAGCTCAGTTTGTTCGACCGTTAATCTTTGAATCGTATACTCAAGTTTTTCCGCAGCTGAGTCACTATTAATAAAGGGCTGAATGCTTTGCAACTGATCCACTTTATCGATATAACGTTTGCCTTTTAACAATAAAGTTATTTTTTGCCACCAGCGGTATTTATCCAGTTGTACAAAAACTAAAGCTTTGCTTTTGGGCTGACCAAATTTCTGCCGTTGTTCGGGGCTTTCGGTACATAGGTATTTCAGAATCAGATCGGCACCGCGAGCATCACTGATTGGGTGTATCCAGCGACAGAAAAAGGTGTTTTGAGTCTGTCCCGTGAGTAGATGAAACTCAATCGGGGCTATTGTTTCTCTATCTTCCTTATGGTTGATGATCTGGTCGATAGTGGTCTGATGAAAGTCAGTTTCGGTTTGATTTTCAGGGCAGGGGTGGTGATAAAAAAGCAGAGGCGCTAGCTCCCGTTTACACCAGTAAAAACGTCGTCCACGCTGTTGCAGACTGGCGGTAACAACGGGGAATTGTTCGGCAAATTCGGCGATGCGTTGTTTGAGGGTTTCTATATCAGGTGTTTGATCAAGTTCTAGAGCAACACAACCATAACTCCCGGGTAAGCCATCTTTTCGAATTTCCTCATCCATTGCCAGGGTAAAGCTGTCGGCGGGGTTAAGGATTTCGATGATATCATCGTTAGTATCTGTCATCCGTTTTTATGTTTCAAAATCCATTGTTCCAGTGCATTGAAAGATTGCACGTTTTCGGGTTCAATTTCTGTGTCGGGCAGGGTGATACCAAATTCATTTTCAATATGCATGATCAGACGCATGATGCCCATGCTATCCAGTCCTGCTTCCAATAAGTCATCATCGTCACTAAATTGTTCGGGGGCGGCTACAAAAACCAGTTCTTGAAAGATAAAGTCGCGTAGTTTCTTCTTCATTTAGGCTATAATCTGCAGAGTTCGGTGATTATATAATCACTCATAAAGCGCTGATACAGTTTTAATTTTCAGCATCCGTATTTTGCCTTTTAGGCCTGCTCAAGTCCTTATCAAGGATGTCTCGCGGCAATGGCAATGCATGATTATAGCGCATAAAACAAATTGAATGAGAAACAGATTGGCACAGACAAGGTATCGATAATGACGGGAAATAAAAGTATTGTTGTTATCGGAGCCGGACCTGCCGGAAGTGTGGCGGCAGCAATATTACAAAATAAGGGGCATCAGGTTACGATCATCGAACGTGATCTTTTTCCTCGATTTAGTATAGGCGAAAGTTTGTTACCGCAATGCATGGAGTTTATTGAGCAGGCGGGGATGCTAAAGGCAGTGGAGCAGGCAGGATTCCAGTTGAAGACTGGGGCTGCTTTTTTGTATCAGGACACACTCTCAGAATTTTGTTTTTCTGATAAGTTTACTCGTGGTTTTGATGCCACTTATCAAGTCCAGCGGGATCGTTTTGATGCTTTGTTAGCTTCCGAAGCCCAGCGTATGGGGGTAGAAATACGCTGGCAACAAACATTGGTCGCGGCTGATTTTTTATCATCAAAACCTTTGTTGACGATAGAAAATAAAGATCAAAGCAGTTATCAGCTGGAAGCCGATTTTGTGCTGGATGCCAGCGGCTTTGGTCGGGTTTTACCGCGTTTGCTGAATCTTGAAAAACCATCTGATTTTCCTTGTCGACAATCTCTGTTCACCCATTTGGAAGACCGTATTGATGATGAGCAATATGATCGTAATAAAATTCGTATTATTGTTCATCCTGAACATAGGGATGTCTGGTATTGGTTGATTCCATTTAGTAATGGTCGTTGTAGTCTGGGGGTTGTTGGAGAGCCCGCTATTTTTAAGGCCTTGGCTGAAGATCAGGAGCAGCTGTTTAGAATGCTCGTCGCTCAGGAACCTGGGTTGGCAAAGCTATTAGCGAATGCGGTTTATGATACGCCTGTTAATAGTATTACAGGCTATAGCGCCGATGTAACGAGTCTTTATGGTGAAGGCTATGCCTTGTTGGGTAATGCGGGTGAGTTTCTCGATCCTGTTTTTTCATCAGGGGTAACCATTGCAATGAAATCAGCCAGCCTGGCAGCAGAGGTATTGGATAAACAATTAAAGGGTCAGGCTGTGGATTGGCAGCAGGAATTTGTTGATCCTTTGCAAAAAGGTGTGGAAACTTTCCGTACTTTTGTTACTTCCTGGTATGAAGGAGGGCTACAGGATGTGGTGTTTTATGGACAGCAACAAGCCAATATAAAAGCCATGATCTGTTCTATTTTGGCAGGTTATGTCTGGGATGAAGCTAATCCTTATGTGAAAAACTCCCGGCCAAGACTGAAAACACTGGCAGAACTTTGTCGTGAGCCTTAAGTGATGACGTTTTATTTGAATGATGTAGGCATGTTGTCCGCGAATGGTCATAACGCTCAACAAATATTACAAAGTATGCAGGCTGGTGATCGTTCGGGCCTTGTTTTAAGTGATCAATATGGGCCAAGACCCGTTTATGTAGGGGAAATACAGGCCGAACTGCCGGAGATAGATAAACGATTTCGAGTCTATAATTGCAAGAATAATCGTATGCTATTGGCGGCATTAGAACAGATCAAATCCACTGTCGATAGCATGATCAGAAAGTTTGGTTCTGATCGTATTGGTGTGGTACTAGGCACCAGTACCTCTGGTGTGCGCAATACCGAATTGGCATTGGCTTCGGTGACTCAAACAGGAAAGAAACCTGCTGAATTTCATTACAAGCAGCAACAGTTGGGGGCGGGAGCTGATTTTCTGGCTAACTATCTGAATTTGAAAGGCCCAGCTTATGCAGTCTCCACCGCCTGTTCATCCAGCGGTAAGGCTTTTGCATCGGCACGCAGGATGATCTCACTGGATTTATGTGATGCAGTGATTGTGGGTGGTGCTGATAGTCTGTGTCGTTTTACCGTGCACGGCTTTGACGCCTTAGAATCGGTTTCTGCTGGTTTGTGTAAACCCTTTGGAAAACACCGAGATGGGATCAACTTATCAGAGGCGGTAAGTTTATTTGTATTAAGCCGCGAGCAAGGGCCGGTGGAATTGCAAGGGATAGGCGCCAGTAGCGATGCCTATCATTTTTCTGCACCCGATCCCGAGGCAGGAGCCGTTATTTCGGCCATGCAAACGGCATTGACAGAGGCTGGGAAAAAAGCAGAAGAGATCGATTATATCAATTTACACGGTACGGCTACGCCATTGAATGATGCGATGGAAAGTAAAGCCATTGCCGCCTTGTTTTCAGCTGAACAGGCGATCAGTTCCAGTAAAGGGATGACGGGGCATGCGCTGGGCGCAGCGGCAGCACTGGAGCTGGGCATGTGTTGGCAGTTATTGAACAATGAAGATGAGTCGGGCTTATTGATACCTAATATTAATGATGATGAATTGGACCCTGCTTTAGCTGAGCTGAATTTTGTCGAAAAAAATCAGCGCTTGGGTCGTAAAATAAAGACTTGTCAAAGTAATTCCTTTGCCTTTGGTGGCAACAATGTATCTATCGTGATTGGGCAAACAGCATGATCGAGGTGGCCGTAGCTGATTTATTGCCTCATGATGGTAATATGGTTTTGCTGGACAGCGTGCTGGAATATGATGACGAATCTCTGGTGGCAGAATTAACCGTGCGTGATGATGGGCTGTTTGGCGATGGACGTAAGATACCAGCCTGGCTGGGGATAGAATATATGGCTCAAACGGTTGCTGCCCATGGCGGGATGATGTGTTATCTGGCTGGGAAACCGATAAATTTGGGTTTTTTGCTTGGCACTCGACGATATAACTCCAGTGTTTCTGAAATTCCTGTTGGAGCTAAATTAACTGTTAGGGTTCAGCGTATTGTGCAAGACCAGGGTTTGGCTGTGTTTGATAGTCGAGTGACAGGGAAAGGTATTGAATTGTCAGCCAAATTAAACGTCTATCAACCTGATAGTGTTAATAATCGAGTTATTACAGAAGATATGCAGTAGAACTAGTTACTGTCTAAAGCGTAAGCAATTAATTAGTAAAGAATAAAAATGAATAAAACAGTTTTAGTAACGGGTTCAAGTCGAGGAATAGGAAAAGCGATTGCGCTTTATTTGGCTGAGCAGGGTTATGATATCGTGGTGCATTGTCGCAGCAGGCTGGCTGAAGCAAAGGCGGTAGCGGCCGAAATTATCGAAAAAGGTCAGCAGGCCAGAGTGTTGCAATTTGATTTGTCGGACAGGGAACAATGTGCTCAGCAGTTGAATGACGATATTGAGCAGCATGGCGCATATTATGGTGTGGTTTGTAATGCAGGGCTCAGTGCCGATAATGCTTTTCCTGCGTTGACTGGTGAGCAATGGGATAGTGTGATTCACAGTAATCTGGATGGTTTTTATAATGTGCTTTTTCCATTGGTGATGCCGATGGTCAGACGACGTAAGCCTGGACGCATTATTACCTTATCATCAGTTTCAGGGCTGGTTGGTAATCGTGGGCAAGTCAATTACAGTGCGGCCAAAGCAGGTATTATCGGCGCGACCAAGGCGCTGGCACTGGAACTGGCGAAACGAAAAATTACCGTTAACTGTGTAGCTCCGGGGTTGATAGAAACGGAAATGTTAGACGAACTGCCGCTGGAAGAAATTAAAAAAATGATCCCTCTTAAACGTGTGGGTCAAGCAAGAGAAGTCGCAGCCACGGTAGGTTTTTTGATGTCAGAAGATGCGGCTTATATTACCCGCCAAGTAATTTCTGTTAATGGAGGTTTGTGTTAATGAAACGTGTGGTGATTACAGGGATGTCTGCACTGACTCCAATAGGCAATGATTGGGAAACCGTTGCGGAAAACCTGAAACAACAAATCACTGGTATCCGGTATATGGATGACTGGGAAAAATACAATGGCCTGAATACCCTGCTCGCAGGCCCAGTTGAATTTACTCGTCCAAAACACTATTCCCGTAAGCAAGTTAGAGGTATGGGGCGGGTCGCCATGATGGGCACTTATGCTACCGAATTGGCTTTGATTGATGCTGGACTGCTGAATCACCCTTGTCTTAAAAGTGGGCAGACCGGGGTGGCCTATGGCAGCTCATCTGGCAGTTTTGATGGTTTGATCGACTTTACCAAAATGTTACTGAATTTTGATAAAGGCAGTTTGAATGCCACCTCCTATATTCGAATGATGGGGCATACCTGTCCAGTGAATATCGGCTTACATTTTGGCATAAATGGCCGCATTATCCCAACCTCCAGTGCTTGTACATCCAGTAGCCAGGGCATAGGTTATGCCTATGAACAAATAAAGTATGGTCTGCAGACCTGGATGGTGGCTGGTGGCAGTGACGAGCTATCGCCCTCACAAGCGGCAGTTTTTGACACCTTATTCGCCACCAGTATCCGAAATGATGAACCGGAAAAATCGCCCCGACCCTTTGATAAAGACCGTGATGGCTTGGTGATAGGCGAGGGTGCAGGTACTTTTATCCTTGAAGAAAGGGAGCAGGCCTTAGCGCGTGGTGCGGATATATATGCTGAGGTCGTCGGATTTGGAACCAATTCAGACGGTCTGCATGTAACCCAGCCCGATAGTGATAGTATGCAAGTGGCGATGAAACTGGCCTTGCAGAACGCCGAGTTAAACCCAACTGAGATAGGCTATGTCAGCGCTCATGGTACCTCCACTGATAAAGGTGATATTGCCGAGAGTCAGGCAACAGCAGAGGTGTTTGGTAATAAAATGGCTATTAGTTCGATGAAAAGTTATACCGGCCATACCCTGGGAGCCTGTGGTGCCATTGAAGCCTGGGCGACAATACAGATGATGAATGAAGGCTGGTTTCACCCAACCGCCAATCTGGATAATATCGATCCACAATGTGCAGAGCTGGACTATATCAAAGGGGGTGTCCGTCAGCTTGATTGTGAGTACGTAATGAGCAATAATTTCGCTTTTGGGGGAATTAACACTTCGTTGATTTTCAAGCGGAGTTATTAAATATTTCGTAACGCTTGAATAACAAAATGATAAGCGACTGATTTTATAGTCATAGTGTAATTCTCCTTTTTGTAGGAGTGCCCGCCCTCGGCACGATTTTTAAAAAGTTGTTACTCAATGATTGAAGGCTGAGTTTAGCCTGATTCGCTACTTTGTGAGTTTGGGGCTGAAGGTATGGGGAATCCTGGTTATCCATGAGTTTTCGCCATTTTAGAGACACCAGCAGCCTGCCAACTTTGGTTTGATTGAAAAAATCTTTCCTCGTTCTCTCGCTCTGCGTCACTGCCATTAAGTTAAGAGATTTAAGAAAATATTTTTTGCTCTACCCTCTCCTGATGGAGAGGGTAGAGCAATGCAGGAGCAATTGCCGAGAGGAGAAATTAAAAATAGATTCTTTTCGCCTAAATATTTTCATCCATCAAATCACGGGTAAAAGTTAATCATAAATCAAAGACCTGACCCTCAATTTTTCTCAATTTTCCGCTTACTCTAGTCGCTGATGAGTCTCCTCGTGCAGAGGGCGGGCATTCTTACGTGTGCTTTATTCAAATCAAGGTCTAGCCATTGGTGGAAAGTGATATCTAGCCGGGTAACTATAAATACTTTAGTCTCAAATAAGCAATGAAATATCCAATAGAGAGTACATGCGCTAGGGCGTAAAAACTTGCCACTATTAAGGACAATAAAAGGACTCAAAAACCCCATAAAAAAACTAAACTATGTTATTTGACGGTTTAGACTGGGTCATTTGCCTTATTGTCCGCTTTCTTGCTCGCAATTTCTTCTGCTCTAACAAGGTTGGGCTTACATGATTTAATCATATGATTACCTTTTGTTTAGCCGGTCTTTTCTTTGAATGATAATAATTATCAGTAATGGAACAAAGCTTGCTTTAACCTTTTCTTAACAACTCATTGATTAACATTGTAAAGATAAAGGCTTTTATGAATTATAAATCCACTTTAGCACTATTTTGCGTACTTCCCAGTATGTCGGTAGCTGCTGACATAGAGAAAGACATCCACCGTGGTGAAGATATGCTTATCACTACGGCCCACAAATTATTCCCCAATACAACCATTGCCACACCAAGTTTTAATATTTCAAAAGAAGACTTAGAAAAAACTAATATGACCAGTGCTGAAGATGCCATTCGTATGGCTCCCAGCGTACACGTCCGAAGGCGTTTTTATGGTGATACCAATGGTGTAACCGCAATTCGCGGCTCCACTAATTTTCAAACCAATCACTTCAATATGTACGTTGATGGTTTGCCATTACACAACCCAGTCCAGACCAAATGGAATGGTGCTCCTAAGTGGAATATGATTGCACCTAACGCGATTGAATCCACAACGGTATTTTATGGTCCCTATTCCGCTGAACATAAAGGGTCTTTTGGCGGGACTTTCGACCTAAAAACACGTCTACCAGAAAAATTTGAAATGAGTATGGAGGCGACAGGTATTATTCAGCCTTCTAGTCAAAACGGTCAAAAAGAAGAAGTTTTAACTGGACATAAAGAGTTTATTTCTGCTGGTAATCGCTTTGGTGACTGGACTATTTTCGGTTTTTATAACCATCTAGAAAATGAAGGTCAGCCCCAGTCATTTGCGACCAGCACACCTTCAACAGGCACAACTGGGACACCTGTTACTGGAGGCTACTCAAGTCAAACGATTGCTGGTGTCCCTAGTATTATTTCTGCCGATAAAGGCATTAATGAAAATATAACTGACCTTTATGAGCTAAAAGTTAGTTATGACTTTACCCCCGACCTTAGAGGTCTGTTTACTATTGCTCTTGAAGATACCGAGAGAAACAGTCAATCCAGAACTTATTTAACAGATGCAGCAGGCAACCCTTTTTGGGGAAGCAATGTAACCGTTACAGAAAATGGCCAGGATTTTAAGGCCAACCCCGCTTCATTTGGCAACCCAACCTTGACTGGAAGTGAAAATGAAAGAAAGACCCTGGCTTATGGCTTTAACCTTTCTGGCAAGCTCACAGATACATGGGATATAGATACTACGGCTAGCTTTTTTGATGCCTTTAAAGATCGAACAATAACATCGGATTTTAGCCAGAATGATCCCCGGTATGACAGCGATAAATCCGGTGATGCTAAAGATATTACAGTCTGGTGGGTAGATTACAGTGTAAAATTTGCTACTCAAGAACTGTTTGGGCGTGATGACCTGGGTATGATGTTCGGTTATCAATTCAATCACTCTTATTTGGATATTGATAAGCATACAGTTGATTCGAATGGAAGTATCACTGGCACACTTGAAGATGCGGATGGCGGCTCTACACAAACTCATAGTGCTTTTATGCAAGCGGACTGGGATTTTATTGATGACTGGAATATCATGGCAGGGCTTCGCTATGATCACTGGTCTACTTCGAGAGGCCATATTAATGACCAAAACGGCACTGGCGGCCTAGATGACCGTGATGCGGGCAGAATTTCACCAAAAGCATCTTTAAGTTTTACTCCAACTAATGAACTCACACTGCGCTACTCATTTAGTAAGGCTTACCGTTTTGCTGTAGCTGAAGAGCTATTCGACAGTTCCAGTAACGGTGATGCTGTCAATGTTTCTGATCCAACATTGGCGCCAGAATCTGGTTATTTTCATGATTTTAAAGTTCAATATGAATTGGATGAAGGTTATACCAGTGTTTCATTATTCTATAATGAAATTGAAAATGAGATTATGAATACTCAAACACTACGAACTAATGGCAGAACCAGCAACAGAACGCGTGGCATAGATAAAACCGAAACCATAGGTGTTGAATTTGTTTATCAGCAAGACCATATTATGGACCTGCCTTTAGGCTTAAATATAAATGGTACGTGGTTAAACAAGGAAATCAAGGAAGATGGCAACCTGCCCGAAACAGTAGGTAATGAATGGGTAAGGATTCCACAATGGAGAGCCAATGGTACTCTGACATACCATACTACTGAATACTGGGATAATAGCGTTGCTGTACAGTATCGTAGCAAACAACATACCGATGCAAAAAACAGTGATGTTGTTAGTCATGTATACGGCGCATCTGATGAATATGTTCTCGTAAACTTTAAATCCGCTTTCAAAGTGGATGTAGGCAATGATATGACAGCCAAATTTTCAGTGGGTGTTGATAATATACTTAATGAAAAATATTATGACTTTCATCCTTATCCTCAAAGAACCTATTTTGCCAGTATTGGCTTAGATATATAGGCCTGCATAAGTTCTCAGTATTATTAAAAGCCTTCTTGTCCGACAAGAAGGCTTTTTTCATTTAATAAACACAATAAAATGGTTCCGAAATGAACAAACTCTCGATTTGTCTTTCTCTTTTATTAATTAACCTTTCTGCTTGCTCAGTTACACCAAATACTGAAAGTTCAAGCAATCATTTGGCTGTAGTTACAGCAGAAAAACCGCAAAAATACCGCCATAAAAAATCGCCTGAAGGCGTTATCAGTGTAGATATAGTTAATAACAATAATCAACTCCATTTACTAACAGGAAAATTAACACAAGGGCAAAAATCACTGTGGTACCAATCCAGTAAGGATGGCGGAAAAAATTGGTCGACTGCAGTCAAAATTTTAAATGACGATAATCTTGCGGTAAAAATGACCCGAGGTAATGATGCTCAAATTACCGCACAAGGTCATCATATTGTTGTTAGCTGGACAAAATTTGATCCTGAGTCTCGCTTTAAAGCGGGGGTTATGCAAGCAGCCCGATCAAGTGATGGTGGTCAGCATTGGCAATATTCTATGGCGCCGCCAGACTGGAATAATGGCTCGCATGGTTTTATTGATATGAGTGCTGATCAATATGCCATGCATGCGGTGTGGCTGGATAGTCGGCTTGGAAGTACGGGGATTAATGCTACTCAAGGTTTGCATTATGCTAAATCAACTGATGGTGGTATCAGCTGGCAGCGCAATACAACCCTGGATAAAATGACCTGCTCTTGTTGCTGGAATACAATTAAAAGTGATGCCGATGGCAACAGCTATGTGCTGTATCGTGACAAACAACCTTCCGATATGTCCATAGGCGTGATCAACAACCAGCAACAATGGGCTCAGCTAAATTCTGTAGGCGGATTTAACTGGCAATTTGAAGGCTGTCCACATATTGGTGGCGGATTGGATTTTCAAGCTATTGCTGGCAAAAAACGCATACATGCAGTTGTCGGAACAGGCCATGAGGATCATCTTGGTGTTCATTATTTGTATTCAGATGATGCGGGTAAAAACTGGTCCAGCACAAAACAATTAGGTACAGAATCGGCTATTCATGCGGATATTGCGGCTCACGATGATGGTCGGGTTGTTGCCGTATGGGATATGATGACAGCAGATGGTTTGGCGATATTTAGCGCAGAATCAAAAGACCAAGGCAATACCTGGTCTAACTCAAAACAAATATCTAAACCAAAAATAAGAGGAGCTCACCCTCGCATAGTCAAAACTAAAGAGGGATTTCTGGCATTATGGACAGAAAATGTTGCTCAACATCTATTTTTAGCATATTTGCTCATTTAAATTGTTTAAACAAACAATTGTTAAACCTTTTCTGATTCCCCTTATTAAACCTCCGCTTAAAGGCAGATTTAGTTTAGCTACCATACAGGTACCCTTCGCCTTCCCTCTTTTGTTGGGGGTAGGAGGGGAAATCAGTAAAATCATGCCCCTCAGGTTTTACCCGACAGCCGCACCAAGTTTGAAGATTGGAAGATACATAGCAACAATTAAACCACCAACTAATGTACCTAGGATAACCATAATAAATGGTTCCATTAGGCTGCTTAAGTTATCAACCAGATTGTCGACTTCTTCTTCATAAAAATCAGCAACTTTATCTAGCATGGAGTCTATTTTTCCTGATTCCTCACCGATGGCGACCATTTGAATGATGAGATGAGGGAATATGCCTACTTGTTGCATGGAAAATTGTAAGCGTTGACCTGTTGCTACATCATCACGTATTTTTAACACGGCATCTGAATAAACAATGTTGCCACAAGCTCCAGCAACAGATTCAAGCGCTTCAACCAGAGGAACACCCGCGGCAGACATGGTGGCAAGTGTACGGGCAAAACGAGCAAGTGCTGATAGGTCAACAATCATACCGACAATAGGCAGTTTGAGTAAGGTCTTGTCAATAAAATGTCTGAATTTCTCTGATCGTTTTTTAAAAAAGATGAACACCTGTACAAAGATGAAGATGCTGCCAATAACAGCCCACCACCAGGCCTGAGCCCATTCGGATAAGCTGATAACAAATTTGGTAAAGGCGGGTAAGTCGGCACCAAAACTTTGGAATAGCTCTTCAAAGACAGGAACCACAAAAATAAGTAAAATGGCGGTGACTATAAAGGCGACTGCAAGTACGGCAATCGGGTAGGTCAATGCTTTTTTTACTTTCTTCTTTATGGACTCTGACTTTTCTTTATAGGTGGCGATTTTATCAAGTAGGGTTTCAAGTACCCCAGCTTGTTCGCCTGCTTCAACTAAACTGCAGAATAAATCATCAAAATAAATGTATTTTTTTCTCAGAGCCTCGGCCAGGGTGTCACCTCCCTCAATATCTGCTTTAACCGATAATAACATTTCAGCCATACTCGGGTTTTTGTGGCCTTTGCCAACAATTTCAATGGCTTGTACTAAGGGGACGCCAGCCTCAAGCATGGTGGCTAATTGACGAGCAAAAACAGCTATGTCACCAGGGAGAATTTTTTGAGCGCTTGAGCCAAATAAAGGTTTTGGTTTTTTCTTTATTTTTGTGACACGAATCCCTGAGCGGCGTAAATCAGCACGTGCGATAGTTTCACTTTTTGCACTGAGTTGCCCACCTGTTTTATTACCTGATTTGTCTTTTCCTGACCAGATGAAATCGATTTGTTCTATTTCTGCCGCCATAATTATTCCTCTGTAATCCTGTCAATTTCTTCAAGGCTAGTGACTCCTTGTCGTACCTTATCTAGTCCTGATGCTCTTAAGTCATTTACACCTTCACTTTTAGATAATTCAGCCATTTCCATGGCATTGCCACCATTAAGAATCATTGCTCGCATTTTTTCGCTAATGGGCATTACTTGATAAATACCAACTCGTCCTTTATAGCCTTCATTACAGTGTTCACACCCAACAGGAATATATACTTTCAAGGTACTGAGCTCTTCCTGTTTAAAGCCCGCATCAAGATAGATTTTATCAGGGTAGTCAGCTTCTTTTTTACAATGTTCACAAAGCCTTCGACCTAGGCGTTGAGCCATAATTAAATTAACCGCTGAGACTATATTAAAGGGTTCTATGCCCATTTGCATTAAACGGTTGATAGTTTGCGGGGCATCATTGGTATGTAAAGTTGATAAAACAAGGTGACCCGTTTGAGCCGCTTTAACCGCAATACTGGCTGTTTCTAGATCTCGAATCTCACCGACCATGATAATATCAGGATCTTGCCTTAAAAAAGCTTTTAGAGCTGTTGCAAATGTTAGTCCGGCTTTAACATTCATATTAACCTGATTAATACCTTCCACTGTTATCTCTACGGGGTCTTCTGCGGTGGAGATATTGCGTTCAATTTTATTTAAGATATTTAAGCCGGTGTATAGCGAGACTGTTTTTCCGCTACCAGTAGGGCCAGTTACTAGTACCATCCCATAAGGTCGGTGGATAGCATCTAAAAAAAGTTTTTGTTGTGCGGGTTCAAAGCCCAGCTTTTCGATACCAATTTGTGCGCTGGTCGGGTCTAAAATCCGTAATACAACTTTTTCGCCAAATAAAGTCGGGCAGCTGTTTACACGGAAATCAATCGCTCGGTTTTTTGATAGCTGCATCTTTATCCGTCCATCCTGAGGGACGCGTCGTTCAGCAATATCCATTTTCGACATGACTTTTATTCTTGATATTATACGGTGAGCTATATTGGCAGGAGGACTTGCTGCCTCGTATAAAATACCATCCCCCCTGAAGCGAATTCTGAATGATTTTTCATAAGGCTCCAGATGAATATCTGAGACGCCTTTTTTAATCGAGTCGAGTAAAATTTTATTCACATACCTTACTATCGGTGCATCATCAATATCTGATTCATTGTCAGCTTGTGCAGGTGCTTGATCGCCTCCCGTTATTTCCAGATTGTCCAGATCTTCATCCAGCATGTCTGTCATTGAAGTATCAGCAGCTTCAAGCGCAGTATCTATAAGGCGGGATAATTTATCTTCCTCAACCAATATAGTTTCAGTGTTAAGCCGAGTATGAAACTTGATTTCATCTAGCGCTTGAAAATTAGTTGGGTCAGAGACTGCAATAAATAAGCGATTACCTCGTTTGAATAAAGGTAGGGCATGATGTTGGCGGATTAGTTTTTCGCTAACCAGGTTTATGGGTAATGAAGCAGTGTCTATGGCAGACAGATCAAAAAAAGGAACACCAAATTCAACGGAGGCAATAGAGGCTATTATTTTGCTCTCGACGATTTTATTTGAGACTAAATGACTAATGATGGGGCGCTTTTTTTTCTGTGCGTCTTCGGTGTGGCTTGTTGCATCATTTTCAGTGAGAATGCCTTTTTCAACGAGGCATTTTGTCAGGCCACCAAATTGTATGTCCGAATGTGCTGTTACCATGGGTATAGTGAATTTAAATTCTTCAGTAATGCAAATAATAGATGAAATATGTTATTTGTCTATAGGGCTGTTCATCTAATTACGCTTTTAAGGAATGGGTTTTTAATGAAATTAAGTTCAGTAGCTTGGCTTGTTGATACTGATTCAAGCCGTACTAGTGAAATATCGGGTTTTCATTTAGAGCCATTCATTTTGTATAGCGCTAAGCCGATGTTTGCTTGTTGGGCGAAATGTTTTGCTACTTTAAAATCTTCTTCTGTTAAGGGTTTTTTACCAATGGAGCAGTCAGTATAAATTAGGCCTATAGGGTTATTGCTTGTATGAATGGGCATAAGAAAGCATTCTGTTTTCCCTATATTGTTGCTAGCACTAGGGGTGTATAGGGCACGGTCTTTTTTTGGGTCGGCCCAAAAGGCGGTGTTTGAGTTTAATGCTTTAAAAAATAAATTAGCAGGGAAGTTGGATACTTCGAGTTTAATCTTTGCAGTGTTGTTCTCTTTATCCCAGCCTATTGCTAGTTTCTCATTGAGTATTTTTTTATCTGGGCTGAGTATGCATAATAGAGATCTATCCATATCCAGGCCTCGATGAATGCCTTCTACAACCATTTCAAGCAGTAAGTTGAGGTTAATTTGGCCGTTAAGATGCTGGGCTATATCTTGTAGAATATGAAACTGGATTTTACTTTTTTCAGTAATCTCATGGCTAGGTTTGGCTGGTTTTTTCGCATGTGCTGCACTCTGGATAAACTTTGAAGCATCATGAGCACCAAATTTACCTGCAATGCTAATGGCGGAGGCTGTATTCTTTTTTAAAAAAGCTTTGCTTGTTGAGGCGTCTTTTCCAGTAAGCTTCTCAAGATTATTTAGACAATCATTCATTGCTTCTGAATGCCAGCCATCATTAATTGCCTGAATGGCCTGTTTTGCTAGATGAATAGTCTGGACTCGCTTATCAGACGAGTCTGGCTGGTCTATGGCTTGTTCAATTAAGCCGCCAAGGTTCCATGATTTGCATAAGCCTTTTCCTAGTTCTTCAAGCGTAAAGCCAAGTACTTTGATTTCTGCCTGTTCCTGGGTGTAATCACCTGTTTGCAATAGTTCTGAAATGTATTGACATTGTTTTCCTCCAAAACACCAGAATGTTATAGAGCCAATATTGTTAAGTAGCGTTGCAATAAAAACTTCTTCAGGAGAAGGGTCATTACAGACAATAGCAATTTCTTTTGCTTGCACTGCCGCATGAATTGCATTCGCTATCTCTTTATTGGCCTGGAGTTTGTTTTCTGGGGAAATAATGGATTCAAAAAATGAACAGGCAATGGTTAATTCTCGAACGATATTTGATCCTAAAATAACAAAAGCCCTGGATATAGTGCTCATTTTTTGCATCGAAGGGTTGTAATGTACACTATTACTTACCTTAAGCAGTTTTGCTGTCAGATTGGGATCTTGAAGAATAATGGATGCTAATTCCATTGCCCCCTGTTTTGTTGAATCTAATGAGCTGTATATATTTTGTGCAGTATTGGAAAAAATGGGCATTTCCTGATCACAAAGGACCCTGGTCCATTGTTCTAATGTTTGAGGGTCTTCGATCTTTGTGTCAGTGTCGTTCATGATTATAGTGCTTTAATTTTAACGAGTTGTTCTTCTAAGCTAACTAAGGAGGAGCGCAATGCGGCTAATTTATCTTTCTCTTTGGCGATAACCGCTTCAGGTGCTTTATCGATAAATTTTGGGTTACTCAATTTCCCTTCTATTCGAGGTAAGTCTTTAGTTATTTTTTGAATCTCTTTTTCTAAACGAGTAATTTCAGCTTCTTTATCAATTAAACCTGCCATAGGAATCAGGATTTTCATTTCTCCAACTAAAGAGATTGCTGATTCAGGTGCCTGTTCATCGTCTGCAAGTACTGTAATTGATTCCACGCGACCAAGTTTTAAAAGATACCCCTGGCTTGATTTCAAAAAATCCAAGTCGGCAGCGGTGCTATTTTGCAATAGCACAGGAATAGGTTTACCTGGAGCAATATTCATTTCACCACGAATTCTACGAATACCAAGAATAAACTCCATAATCCAGGCAGTGGCATTAATAGCTTGCGGGTCAATTTGCGAGCTATCCGCTACAGGGTAAGGTTGTAGCATGATGGTATCTGCGCTAATGCCTGCTAATGGTGAAACACGTTGCCAAATTTCTTCGGTAATAAACGGCATTAGCGGGTGGCTTAGGCGTAAGATATTTTCTAAAACATTGACTAGTGTTTTACGCGTGCCGCGTTGTAGCGCTTCGTTGTCTGATTGTAATGAAATTTTAGCCAGTTCCAGGTACCAGTCACAATATTCATTCCAGGTGAATTCATAGAGGGCTTGTGATGCTAAATCAAAGCGATAGCTCTCTATTGCTTCACTGGTTGTGGTGATAACCTGGTTTAAACGTGAGGTAATCCATAGATCAGCTTGTGAGTATTCAATCGCCGAATCGCCTAGACCACAATCCTGGTCTTCGGTATTCATCAATACATAACGTGCCGCATTCCAGATTTTATTACAGAAATTACGGTAGCCTTCGGTACGTGCTAAATCAAATCGAATATCACGGCCTGTAGTAGCAAGCGATGCAAAAGTAAAACGTAAAGCATCGGTGCCAAATGAAGGAATGCCGTCAGGGAAGTGCTTGCGCGTAGCTTTTTCTATTTTCTTTTGTAAATGCGGCTGCATCATACCTGATACGCGCTTTTCTACTAATGCTTCCAGGTCTATACCGTCGATTAAATCAATGGGATCAAGTACATTACCTTTTGATTTGGACATTTTTTGTCCTTCAGCATCGCGCACTAAGCCATGAATGTATACTTCTTTAAAAGGCACTTCGCCTTGAAATTTAATCCCCATCATGATCATTCTGGCAACCCAGAAGAAGATGATATCAAAACCCGTCACTAAAACGCTGGTAGGGTAATGTTTTGCCAATTCAGGTGTTTGTTCTGGCCAGCCTAAGGTTGAAAAAGGCCATAGTGCAGATGAAAACCAGGTGTCTAATACATCTTCATCTTGTCTAAGAGGATAGTCATCTGCAAGATTGTGTTTTTCACGGATTTCTTGCTCTGACCGCCCTACATAAATATTGTCTTCATCATCGTACCAGGCAGGAATTCTGTGTCCCCACCAGATTTGTCTGGAAATACACCAATCTTGAATATTGCGCATCCATTCAAAATAAGTGTTTTTCCAGTTATCTGGAACAAATTTAATGTCACCATTTTCGACAGCTTCAATCGCAGGCTGAGCTAAAGGTCCTACTTTTACATACCATTGGTCTGTTAATAGGGGCTCGATAATGCTATTTGAGCGATCGCCTCGAGGCACCATCAGTTTGTGGTCGACGGTTTTTTCTAATAAACCTTGTTCATCCAGGTCGGCAACAACTTGTTTACGCGCTTCAACGCGATCCATCCCGATATATTTTTCAGGGATTAGATTGTTTTCCTCTTCTTCATTATCACGAATGGCTGCATCTTTAGTGAAGATGTTAATTAAACCGCCGTGAGGCATGTCCTGAATGGCTGATAGCTCTCTGTGGCGGGTCCAGACGTCGTAATCATTGAAATCATGGGCAGGTGTCACTTTTACACAACCCGTACCAAATTCAGGGTCTACATGTTCGTCAGCAATAATCGGAATGCGACGGCCAGTTAATGGCAGCTCTACGAATTCCCCCAATAAATGTTTGTAGCGTTCGTCATCAGGATGGATGGCAACCGCTGCGTCACCTAATAAGGTCTCTGGTCGAGTGGTGGCAACAATCAAATGCCCTGAGCCATTAGACAGAGGGTAGCGCATATGCCACATAAAGCCGTTTTCTTCTTCTGATAAAACTTCTAAATCAGAAACAGCAGTGTGTAGTACAGGGTCCCAATTTACCAGACGTTTTCCGCGGTAAATCAGGCCTTCTTCATGTAGTTTAATAAACACTTCTTGTACGGAATCTGACATACCATCATCCATGGTGAAGCGTTCTTTTTCCCAGTCAAGGGAAGTTCCCATCCGGCGTAATTGCTTGGTAATGGTGTTGCCTGATTTTTCCTTCCATTCCCAAATTTTTTCGACAAATTGTTCACGGCCATAATCATGGCGTGTTTTACCTTCAGCATTAGCTAAGCGCTCAACTACCATTTGTGTAGCGATCCCAGCATGATCACTACCGGGTTGCCATAAAGTGCTACAGCCTTTCATTCTGTGGTATCGAGTCAAGGCATCCATAATGGTGTCTTGAAACGCATGCCCCATATGTAAACTCCCTGTGACATTCGGAGGGGGAATCATGATGCAATAGGATTCGCCTTCTGGCTTGGCTTCAAAATAGCCTTTTTCTTCCCAAGTTTGATACCAGCGTTGTTCGATTGAATGAGGGGCGTATGTTTTTTCCATGGAAAGTGAGTCTGTGTTAAATAGTGTGTATGTGCAGAGCGGACTTTAGTCCGCTCTACCGTTATTATTAAATTTTATGGGTTGCTATTTTAAATCCATCTTGCTGATATTGCCTATAACGTTGTCTTCCAGCTTGTTTTAAAGTTTCGTTGTTATCAAGGATCTCTAAAACCCGCTCTGTTTTAGTCAAGTCATCAGGGTATTTTGATGATAAATTAAAAATTAGTTTTTGCCAGTTTTTTGGTGCAGCCATATTTCCAATTAAAACAGTGTTTTCATTTTTAGGCGCATTATTAAGTTCATCATGTATTTGATGTGGAATAAAGCTATTTTCCCTAAAGGTCCATAATTGATCATCTAATTGTTTGCTTTGCTGCGCTGAATCAGTATAAACATAACAAAATTCACCGCAACGATAGGCTTTTTCTATTAATTTACAGGCAAATATAAACCGGTCAGATAAAGAGCTGGACGGTAAAATATAAAAGCTAGCCTCAGCCATTGGCTCTATTAATAAGGTATTGGCTTAATAAGGGGACAGGTCGACCTGTTGCGCCTTTATTGGTACCGCCTGAACGCCATGCTGTACCAGCAATATCTAAATGAGCCCAGCGGTAGTCTTCAGTAAAGCGGGACAAGAAGCAGGCCGCAGTAATAGTGCCCGCATCACGGCCGCCAATATTGGCGATATCGGCAAAATTGGATTTTAACAGTTCATGGTATTCTTCCCATATAGGTAAGCGCCATAAGCTATCGCAGGCTGTTTCACTGGCATCGATTAAATCATTGCATAAATCATCATCATTACCTAAAAGTCCGCTAGGGACTCTGCCTAATGCAACCAGGCAGGCGCCCGTTAAGGTCGCTAAGTCAATCACCACTTCAGGGTTGAATTTTTTTGCATAAGTCAGGGCGTCACAAAGAATCAAACGACCTTCTGCATCGGTATTCAGAATTTCTATGGTCAAGCCAGCCATACTGGTGACCACATCACCTGGTTTATTGGCATCACCATCAGGCATATTTTCAGAAGAGGGTACGATGCCGACAATATTAATGCCCAAATCCATTGCAGCTGCAGCTTGCAAAGTACCTAAAACACTGGCGCCGCCACACATATCGTATTTCATTTCATCCATGCCTGCGCCTGGTTTTAAAGAAATGCCGCCAGCATCAAAGGTTAAGCCTTTGCCGACCAGAACCACGGGTTTATCATCTTTATTGCCACCTTGATAATTTAACACGATGAGTTTCGCAGGCTGGCGACTGCCGCGAGATACGGAAAGAAATGAGCCCATCCCCAATGTTTCCATATCACTTTCTTCCAAAATATCTACGCTCATTTTGTCGCAATTAGATGCGATTGATGTTGCCTGTTCTGCAAGATAAGTCGGAGTACAATAATTACCAGGCAGGTCGGCAAGATGTTTGCTCAAATCCATGCCTTTGGCAATGGCTAGGCCTTGTTTTAACCCTGTTTCTGCTGCTGATTTTGTTTGATCAGTAACATTAATGATTATTTTTTCCAGCTCTGTAGCGGATTCTTTAATGCTTTTAGACTCTTGAAATTGATAAATAGCATCATTAAACACTTCAATGATTTGGCGTGTTTTCCACTGGCTGTCGAAGCCTTTAATCTCAATATCAACTAATGAGCAGTTGACTGATTTTATTTTCAACGCTTTAGCCGCTGAAATTGCCGAAGATAATGCTTTTCTAAATAGTTTAGCGGTAAGTTTTTGCTGTTCACCCAGACCAACTAGTAAAATGCGTTCAATTGAGCTGTCAGGTAGGTGATTAATCAGCAATGTTTCAGCATTTTTTCCTTTTATATCACCGCGCTCAATTAATTGAGTGATAATTCCTTGGTTTAGCTTGTCAACAGAAGCAGCCAAGGGGCTAAGTTGCTGGTTTTCGTAAATACCAATAATAATGCAATCAGTTTGTTGTTTGTCTAAAGCTAAGGTTTCTATAGAATAGTCCATAAGAATATCAGGATGAGCAAGTTAAAGGGATAATTAGGGTAGATTATACATGAGTTTTTTAAGGTGGGTCGCTTGAGCATTGAGTCGAAAAAAAAGGGTAGCGTAAGGTCTTATCGGTTTATTTCCGTTTTAGATAAAATGATCGCTTATGATTTGTTAAAAACAGTGACATCAGTACTATCAGTGCTGGTGATTATTATTGTTAGTCGTAAGTTTATTAAGGTGTTGGCGCAAGCAATTGAAGGAAATATTTCCAATGAAATTATTTTAAGCTTATTAGCTTTGAAAATAGTGATGGCCGTGGGCGCGTTTTTACCCGCCGCTATTTTTATGTCGATCTTAATGGTATTGGGGCGAATGTATAGAGACCAGGAAATGGCTGCTATTGCCTCAGCCGGTGGTGGTGTTTTTGTGATATACAGGGCTGTTTTTTTGATAACCATCCCTTTGACTATTGTTGCCGCAGCTTTGTCACTGCAAGCCGTGCCTTGGGCAGAAACAACAATAGAGGAGTTAATGCATGAAGATCAGAAGCAGGCAGATATAAAAGGGATTGCTGCTGGTCGTTTTAGTGAATATAGCCAGGGTGAGCTAGTTTTTTATACGGAAGATATTGTTGAAAATAATCGTATGAAAAATGTTTTTGTACAAAACAGGATGAACGGTGGATCAGTTGTTGTTAATGCAGATTATGGAAAAATTGAACATTTGCCAGGTGGATTATATTTAGTGCTAGAGCAAGGGGAGAGGATTCAGGGGCAAGCTGGAAAAAAGGACTTTATTATTGAAGAGTTTGAGCAGTATGCCGTGCGAATAGAAAAAAAAGAAACGCAATTGAGAAAAGAGAGGGAGGGGGTGTTGAGCGCTTTGTTATGGTCATCAGGTAATCTGTTAGATATTGCTGAAATGCAAAAAAGATTATCGATTCCATTAGCTGTGGTTTTTTTGAGTTTTTTAGCGGTACCATTGGCAAAAATATCACCCAGGGGAGGTGTGTACGGCAGTTTAATTGTGGCTTTTGCTATTTATTTTGTCTACGGTAACTTAAAAAGGGTAAGCCATAGCTGGGTTGTCAATGAAGTGATACCCGTCTCAGTTGGTTATTTTGGGGTGTATTTTTTGCTTATGTTACTGGCTGGTGCCTTGTTGTTAAGGCTATATGGGGTGAAATGGATCCTTATGCAGATTAAAGGGAGAGGTGTGGCGTGAGTGTTTTAACGGGTTATATTGTTAAAGAGATTTTGAAAGGTTCAGCAATAGCAGTGATTTTATTATTGACCTTGTTTAATTTATTTACCTTTAGTGATGAATTAAAAGATTTGGGTGAGGGAACGTATGGCTTAAAGGAAATATTTTTATATCTTGCGTTAACATCCCCTCGTGTTTTTTATGAGCTAGTGCCTTCGGCAGCCTTGCTAGGTAGTCTGTTTGTTGTTGGGGCAATGGCTAATAATAGAGAAATTGTTGCCATGCGTGCAGCAGGGTTGTCTCTTTTTTGGGTCATTAAGTCAGTCATGTTAGCTGGCAGTGTGCTAGTTGTTATTGCACTTTCTGTTGGAGAATTTGTCGCCCCAAAAGCTGAGCGAACGGCACAATTGATTAAAACCACAGCACAAAATAATGAAGTAGTTATGAAGTCAAAATATGGCTTGTGGCTAAGAGAAGGAAAGAAGTTTGTCAATGTACGTAAAATACTTAGTAAAGGCGAGTTGTCAGAGATTTACCTGTATCAAGTGGATGAGAAAGATCGGCTGGTTTCGGTAACAAAGGTCGAAAAAGCGAGTTTTCTAGGGGATGAGACATGGAATGTGGAAGGTATAACGAAATCAGAGATTTCTTCTAAACAGGTGTTTTCAAGTAATGAGGCAAGCGAGCATTGGAAAACAGCAATAGATCCTGATTTGCTCAATGTGGTGGTTATAAAGTCAGAAAATATGTCTTTATATGATTTGTTTATGTATATAGAGTTTCTTAAAGGAAACAATCAGAAGTCTCAGTCATTTGAACTGGCTTTCTGGAGTCGCTTGATAAACCCATTTGTGACTTTCGTCATGTTAATGGTATCTATTCCATTTGTAGTGGGGGTCGGACGTGGAGTCAGTACAGGTGGCCGGATGATGATTGGCATTATTATAGGGATGACTTTTAATATTTTTGACAAGATAGCTGGGCATGTCGGTCTGGTTTATGGTTATGACCCTATGTTAATGGCCGTGTTGCCGAGCGTGGTGGTTTTTTGTTCAGCGCTGTATGCTGTGAGCAGAGTGCGTTAGTTTGTACTGTCACCAATCTCATCGATTGGTGACAGCTAAAGAATTACTTCTTTTTCATATAAAAATAAAGGAATGGGCATTTTAATGTCATGTCACTTCCCTCAAGCTTAGTTACTTTACAGCTTTCGTATCTCGAGCCTCCTGCTATGGCCTGTTTTTTGATAGCGCCATTTTCAATAGAATATTTGATGTCAATAGAAGTCTTGCCTGTTCTTCCACGGGTATCTGTCGCTTCAGCATGGATAATGCCATTGTTTTTGAATTCCCATTGAATATCGACTTCTTTTCTATCTTTCTTTTTTCTAGTGGCTGATTCCGCGTAAATCTTCCATGTGCCAAGAAGTTGAGAGTTATCTTCTAATTCAATAAATTTATCTGCTTTTTTTGCATTTACGGGAAATGCGATAAAAACAATCGCGAGTAGAGGTAAAAGAGTTATTATTTTTTTCATTTTTTTCATGCTCCGGCCTGAATGGTTTTTGATGCTTATTAAGCAACAGATTGAGTATAGCATAGTAAAGCCTGGCTTCTTAACAGAGGCTTAATATGATATTTTTTTATCAAAACGCTTGTAAGAAACAGCTGGGTGGCTTTATTTTCCTCGTAGCGCAAAGTTTTAATGATTAATTTATTTGGCATCCATATGCTAAATACAAGGCTGCTTTCTATAATAAAGGATGTTTGTATATTCTAAAACACTTATTTTTTGATGGCTAAAGTATAATTGTTTTAAATTTAGGGTTACAATTGAAAACGAATCAATTCTAATAATGAAAATAATTAAGGAAGGGTGATCTATGAAATTTTATAAAATACTGTTAGTAGCTTTATTTTTTGTTTTTTCTAACCAGTGTTTTGCATTGGCTACAGATGAATGGGAATTCAATACAATTGTCAGTACGCTAAAGGCGACACCGGGTTGTAAAAGTAAGGAAAAGGCATCTATACAGGCCTCTACAGGAAGACGTTTTAAAAAATATGCCAAATTAGCCTGTAATTCTATGGGTATGGGTTGGGGCTATGATAGTGCGGTGGATAAGGGTGAGCTTGTATGTGACGCCTGT
>ENA-OSET01001177-OSET01001177.1-sediment-metagenome-genome-assembly--contig:-NODE-1177-length-27532-cov-5.840758_pt1 | contig 27532 bp, 33 predicted proteins | sample MGYA00237882_ERZ534229 | MGnify/ENA primary metagenome ERZ534229 (study PRJEB26408, sample SAMN06266212) | sediment metagenome | isolation source: Hudson Canyon methane seep mesocosm | place... | reverse complement strand
TTAGATAATGTGCAATACGCGCCCAGTCGTGGTCGCTATAAGGTCTATTTGATTGATGAAGTGCATATGCTATCAACCAGTAGTTTTAATGCTTTATTAAAAACACTGGAAGAACCCCCTCCACACGTTAAATTTTTATTCGCGACAACTGATCCGCAAAAATTACCTGTCACGATCTTATCGCGTTGCTTGCAGTTCAATTTACGTCGAATCGAACTCAAACAAATATCAGATCATCTTGCGTCTATTCTTCTACAAGAAAAGATTGAATTTGATGATAAGGCCTTAACGGCTTTAGCGCGTGCAGCGGATGGCAGCATGCGTGATGCTTTAAGTTTATTAGATCAAGCTATTTCATTCGGATCCGGTACTGTTAATGCACCCGATGTCAGCAATATGTTGGGGTCAATCGAACAACAGCAACTGCTCCATATTGTGTCAGCACTTATTAATCAAGATGGAAAATCTCTACTCGAACAGTCGCATGACTTATCTGTTCAAGGCCGTGATTTTAATGCGGCATTAAATGGTTTATTAGCCTTATTACAACGTCTAGCGACATTGCAATTAGTGCCTAATATGGAGTTGCCCGACGAGGATGATTTGGAGAAACTAACAGAAATAAGTGCGTTAGTTGATGCGGAAACAGTACAACTTCTGTACCAAATCGCATTACATGGTAAACGTGATTTACCCTATGCAGCTGATCCAAAAAGCGGCTTTGAGATGACTTTGCTGCGCATGTTAAGTTTTCAACCTAAACAGGTTCATGCAAATATAAATACCGGTTCATCTGGGCCAACACAACCTCAACCTAAAACCCATACCCAACAAATAACGCCACAAGCCATATCACAAGCTATAGAAACCAAACAAAAAGAAACATCTTCTCTGGAAATTAAAATAGAACCGCAACTCGCGCCTATACCAACATCTATAAATCAAGTTCAACACACTTCGCCTGACGCAGCATCTATCAAACAACAAGCGTCAGTGAATGAGAATAGACTTACTGCTAGCAACTGGACTGATACCATTTCTCAATTAAAATTAGCGGCCTTATCGCGTCAACTGGCTAATAATGCAGCCTTTGTTAAAATTGAAACTGATACCCTTTATTTATCACTCACTTCTGAGTTAGCTCATTTAGCAACTAACAAAACCAAACAAAAGTTAGCCGCCGCACTTGAGGCACTCTTGGGCACCTCTCTTAAAGTTGTCATTGAGCAAGGTGATGCAAGCACACATCAAACCAGTAAAACATTAGCCTCACAGCAAGCGGAGGAACGTACGTCGAGACAGCAGCAAGCCATAGACTCGATCCATAAGGATCCAACGGTCACTGCAATTACAGAAGCCTTTAATGGTAGAGTGATTGAAAGTACAATTAAACCAATAAATTCAGATTAGATTACAAGAGGAACGAATTATGAAAGGCGGAATGGGAAACTTAATGAAGCAAGCTCAACAAATGCAAGCCAATATGGAAAAGGCTCAGCAAGAACTTGCTCTAATAGAAGTCACCGGTCAATCGGGTGGTGGCATGGTTAAAGTCACCATGACAGGCAAGCATGATGTAAAACGCGTCAACATTGAAGATGCTTTGTTTGAAGATGATAAAGAAATGTTAGAAGACTTGATTGCAGCAGCTGTCAATGATGCTGTACGCCAAGTAGAAACAACCAGCCAAGAACGCATGTCAGGTATGATGCCCGCTGGCATGAAACTACCATTCTAATACTAAAATAGACGATACATTATGGCATCACTAAGTCCTAATATTGATCAACTTATTGAAGCACTTCGCTGTTTGCCAGGTGTAGGGCCTAAATCTGCCCAACGAATGACCTTTCATTTGCTTGAACGAAATCGTGATGGTGGACAGCGTCTAGCTCAAGCTTTGACTAATGCACTGGATCAGGTTCATCATTGCCAACGCTGTCGTATATTGAGTGAATCAGATTTGTGTAGTCGTTGTAACGATGAACATCGAGAGCACGATAAGCTGTGTATTGTAGAAATGCCAAGCGATGTGCTCGCTATCGAACAAGCTACCCACTATAAAGGCCAATATTTTGTATTATCAGGCCATCTATCACCTCTTGATGGTATTGGGCCTGATGACCTTGGCATTCCACAACTGATTAGCTTGCTTGATCAGCAAATTATTACAGAAGTTATCCTGGCAACCAATCCAACTGTCGAAGGCGAAGCAACCGCACATTATTTAAGCCAGTTAGCTCATGATAGAAACATCCACGTCACACGTCTTGCACATGGTATTCCTCTTGGGGGTGAGTTGGAGTATATTGATAGTGGTACACTGTCACATGCGTTTTCAGGACGGGAAACACTGTAATAAACTATTATCGATATGTAAAGAGTATCAACTATGGCTGAACGACTTAATAACCTTCCCCTATCTGAACAGTTAAACCAAGCACTACTTAACCATTCAGGAATTGCAGGTCTAGCTCTAAACGATGTTTTAAATTATGAAAATAGACACTGGCAAGCATTACAAGCCTCAGCATTACCTGTAGACATTATGGCTAAAACATCCCTAGATGCAATTAACTGGGTGAAAAATTGAACGCTCAGTTACAGGACTAAGATGTCGATCTCATGGCTGGCATTACAATCAGACTCTGATTTTCCTCTAATAGATCAAGCTAATGAGGATGGTTTATTAGCCGTCGGCGGCGACTTATCATCCACTCGTCTTATAAAGGCCTATCAGCATGGTGTCTTTCCCTGGTTCAATCAGCATGATCCAATTTTATGGTGGAGCCCAGATCCACGAATGGTGTTATTTACAAATAAGGTAAAAATAGCAAAAAGTCTGAAAAAAACACTTAGAAGCACTAAACTAATAGTCACTCTTGATCATGCTTTTGAGCAGGTTATGGAAGCCTGCTCGCTACCGAGAAAAAATGATGAAGGCACATGGCTCCATCAAAATATGATTAATGCCTATGTTGATCTACATCTACAAGGTCATGCACATAGTGTTGAATGTTGGTTAGATGGGAAGCTTGTTGGTGGACTTTACGGTATTGCCATTGGCAATATGTTTTTTGGTGAATCAATGTTCAGCCATGTTCGAGACAGCTCAAAAGTAGCTCTCGTCGCATTATGCAAACAACTGCATCAATGGGGCTTTCCACTCATTGATTGCCAAGTATATTCTAAGCACCTTGAAAGCCTCGGCGCAGAAGAAATTTCACGCAGTGATTTTTTAACTATAATGACACCGCTTTGCCATCAACACCATGCTGAAAATTCATGGCGAATGACGCTACAACTATCATGACTGAATTAGTCCAATTTTATCAAGACTCACCTCATGCTTGCTCTTATATGGAAGGTAGGGAAGCGCAAAATATATACCCAGACCCAAATAAACCGATGACAAACAGCTTGTATAGTCAGTTAATCGAGCATGGTTTTCGTCGCAGTGGTGATATGACCTACCGTCCTATGTGCGCTAATTGTCAAGACTGTGTTCCGGTACGTATTAATGTTGCCCAGTTTACATTCAGCCGTAGCCAACGACGTTGCATGAACCGTAATAAAGATCTTCGTATTTCTGTTCATCCTGCCACTTTTAACCCTGACCATTACCAACTCTATTGCAACTATTTAGCGACGCGACATATTGATGGCGGCATGGATGATCCAACCGAAGAGAGTTATTTACGCTTTTTAACAAGTAAGTGGTCTGATACGCAATTTATTGAAATTCATGATAAAGACAAGCTCGTTGCTGTCGCAGTAACAGATTATGTCAATCAAGGTTTATCTGCACTCTATACTTTTTTTGATCCGACTATGGGCAAAAGGAGCCTAGGTATATTCGGTGTCCTTGTTCAAGTCAATATAGCGCAATCACTAGGTTTGCCGTGGGTTTACCTCGGATACTGGATAAAAGACTGTAGAAAAATGCAATATAAACAGAATTTTTCTGTCTTAGAATGTTACGTAAACCAACAGTGGAGAGTACTAAAAACATGAAAAACTTTGAATAATCAGTAGTTTTACGGCAAAATAACTGCTTTATTTATCTTAAGAACTAATTAACAATTTTATGGCAAAAGAAGAACATATCGAATTTGAAGGCACTGTTATCGACACAATGCCTAATACAACATTCCGCGTTGAATTAGAAAATGGCCACATTGTAACAGCCCATATTTCAGGAAAAATGCGAAAAAACTATATCCGGATCCTAACGGGTGATAAGGTTACCGTTCAGTTAACTCCATATGACTTAAGCAAGGGACGAATTACCTATCGAGCGCGTTAATTACTTAATACTCTACCGGTATATGCACTGAATTTCATGGTTAGAGATTTTAGTTATGTATACATTTAAGGGTAAATCAAAAAGAGACGCAGCTGCTGGGATCACCTTTTCCGATGACGGTATAGCCTTAGCGATTGTAAAACGCGGCCCATTATCTCTTATTCTAGATGCATGCCCGTTTGTTCCATGTCTGCCTAAGGATCAAAAATCACAACTTGCCCAGCTCGTAAAACAGTATCAACTAGATCTTATTCCCTGTAATTGTGTTCTACTTCCACGTGAGTTCGAGCTAATCCAAGTCGATGCACCAGAAGTTACAAGCCAAGAGTTATCCATAGCATTACGCTGGCAAATAAAAGACCGTATCGATTTCCATATTGATGATGCCGTTATCGATCACATTGCATTACCAATTGAAGCTACCTCAGGTAATAAATCATTACTTGTAGTAGCAAGCCGAGAATCTGTCATTCGCGGTCATATTGAGCATATGCAATCGGCTTCTTGTAATATCAATTCAGTTGATATTGCTACCCAAGCCGCCCGCAATATTCTCAACATACAAATAGCCACTAGTACTCAAGAAAGTATTGGCTTGTTAAATTTATGGAATGATATTGCTAAGATAAGCGTCATTCATAATCAAGATATATGCATTAATAGAAGCTCTAATATCGGACTAGAATTATTAGAGATTGTCAGTGATAGAGATACAAATAATGAGCTAATTGTCGATTCATTAGCCCTAGAACTTCAACGTACTTTTGATTATTATGAAAGTTACTTAAGGCAATCACCTATATCCCAGTTGGTCATCATTTGCAATGAAAAACCATTGGAGAATCTGGCTGATATGCTACATCAACGTTTAGGAATTGATTGCATTGACATTAACATACCAAATATTCTTACCCTCAATAAGAGTATAGTTAATGTCGATCATAAATGTATAACTGCTATTGGTGGCGCATTGAGGGATTTTTCATAAGATGCAGCAAATAAATTTATATCAGGCACAGTTTAAGCCTAAACAGATTCCCCTACATCCAAAATTAATGTTACAAATAGTCGTTATTGTGATCGCTATTTTTACACTTATTAGTTTCTATAACGCTCAAAAAAATTCAGTGTTAGAAGGGTCGACATCACAGACCCAACGTCAAAACTCACCAGACATAGATACTAAATCCCTAGATACCCCATTTCTTCATGCCCAACTAGATGATTTTCTGAAAAAAAACAAACAAAAACAATCCTTATTACACTACCTCACTCAGCATGATCTAGGTAATCAACTCGGCTTTTCAGAAACATTAAGCAACCTTTCCCAACAGCGTATTCATAATGTCTGGTTAACGTCCTTTTCCTTTATTGGTGCTGGTGACACGATAACATTGGATGGTAAATCGGTAGACTCAAGTCAAATTCCACTGTATATCGATAAACTTGCGCGATCGGAACACTTTAAGGGCAAACAATTCTCCGTCTTTGAACTACAACAAGCTGATGATACCGGCATATATCGCTTTAAACTTCATACCAACAATAAGTTGGGGAAATAACAAGTGAGTAGAAATATAAAGTCTATCATCACTTACCTTATAGGTCTTAGTTTTAGAGAACGCTCTCTGCTTCTACTGATCATCTTAGCTGTTATATATATAGCATGGAATAGCCTTATCTACAGCAAACAACTCCAATATCATCAGCAGTTGGTTAAACAACAAGCCCTTGCAGATCGCCAGCTACAACAACAGCACGTACAATTAGCTGAAAACGTCGCTCTACTAATCGCTAAGTCTCGCTCTAAAGAGGAGCTCGAACAAGCAATAGTTGATGCCAAAAATGAATTACAGCAAAGCAGTGAACAGTTAGACCACGTGTTAGAGGGCTTGGTACCGCCAACTAAAATAACCGAACTACTGCATAGTTTATTATTGCAAACGCATGGCCTAAGATTAGTTGCTCTAAATAACGAGCCTGTTGAAGCAATCAACGTACTCGATGATAAAACAGTAAGTAACAAGCCATTGAACGAACAAGAGCAACACGCTAAACTGTATAAACACGCAACCAGTATGACTTTATCTGGTAATTATCAGCAGCTTTATCACTACCTTAAAATGATAGAACAATCCACATGGCGGCTCTACTGGGATAGACTTGAATACCAGGTCACCGAATACCCCGAAGCAAAAATTACAATACGTGTACATACAATTAGTTCAAATCAATATTGGATAGCCTTATGATCGTGTCTCGGTCGAATTCCATTATTATGCTGAGTATTACACTATTTTCTAACACGCTCTTTGCCGTGGAGAAATTAGCCGATCCAACTATGCCTGCTAATTATAAACAATACTCATATACAGCTCCCGTTGAACAAGAAATTACTACGGCTATGCCTTATGAATGGGTATTAAATACGACCATTGTTTCCCCTTATCAAAAAATTGCCATTATTAATGGTCTACAATTAAAGGTTGGCGAAGAGATTAATGGTGCAGAAATAATTCAAATATCACATCAACATGTTGTTCTTAAATATAAAAATAAGAAGATAAACTTATTAGTGCAACGTTCATTTATTAGTGAAGTAAACGCTGCTAGAACCAAATAAACTTTATTTGTTTATTTTCGAAGTGCTTGGCTTATAGATAGAAATGCTAAGGCAATAAAGGCTAACAATGTCCATGCTGGTATGCTCAAGCCCATAAGCGACCATGCAATTTCTGCACATTCTCCAGAACCACGCAGCACCATATTAATGGCGTCTGATAACGGGAAGTTTTCCAACATAAAGTTTAAACCAGGACCACAGCTTGGTACTTGATCTTCAGGTAAGTTTTGCAACCAAACATGTCGCATAGATATTCCTGCACCTAAAAGTGCAAACAAGCCCGCTAAGCTTCCGTACACTTTGGCCCCCCATCCTTTTGCGTTATGCACGACCGCTAACAATAAAATAATACCAACAAATAAAGTAAATACTCGTTGTAAAATACATAATGGGCAAGGCTCTAAATGATCTACGAATTGAAAATAACCTGCAATGCCTAACATTGAGGCACAAGTTAGAAAGCCCATAAAGAATATACTTCGCGACGATAACATTACTTTCTCCGATGATTAATTGTGTGCTAACTTACATTAAAGACTGTCAAGGATAAAGGAAAATCATTATGAACGAACAAGAACTAGAACAAAAATTGGTTGCTGCCTATGACAAAATGATGAGTAGAATCAATTCCCTTCTTAACTCTGCTGAACAACATGCATTACCAACATTACAGAGTAATATTGCAAAAGCAAAGAAACAAGCTATTGAATTAAAAGAAATTACTAAAGAAGAGGCTGAAAAAATTGGTACTTATCTGCAGCGTGATATACACCAAGCAGCAGATTACCTAAAGCAATCAGAACAAAGCTTTTCCACTTGGTTCAATTTCGATGTAGAACTTATTGAGGCCAGATTGCTTGAGGCTTTTTCAAATGTTGCAGATAAAACCAGCTTAGAGCTTGCGCGACTTGCCGTACAAGCCAAACTTTCTCAACAATATCATACCGGTGAAATTACAACTATCGGCACATTAACCTGCAAGGCCTGCGGTACAACGATGCATTTCAAAAAGACGAGTCGTATTCCGCCTTGTCCAAAATGTCATAAAACACAATTTGTTTGTACTAACTCAAAATAGCTAGTCACGCCAATACCAACCACCTTCAGCTATCAGTTGGCATAACAGATTCGCTGTTTGGTCACTTGATTTAATCTGTTGCCAATCAGCCAATGTAATCACATTGTGTTCTGTCAATAGCGGTAAATAAAAGCAATTTTCATCATCAACGCAATATGATTCACCCGCTAGGTACAAATGACCACCATCACCATCGGCTGACCATGCAAAACGATGATAAAGGCTACGTTGTAATTTCGCCCCCTTACCAAATAGCTCCTCAAGTTCTTGAGTCGAGGGTAAAGCCGTCAGGCTTTCTGCCGCTAATGTCGCCAAACTTGATTTAGTCTCAGAAACATACTTGCCCAAGGCCTGAGTTAATATCGGCTCTGCCTGATCTATAGTGTCGTGCAGTAACTGCTTTAAGCGGCTAATTACGTGTGAATCAATTTCAGTTTTCTTAGCTGAAATCTGTAAATCAGGATCAGAGTATCGTCCTGTAGCAAGTTGTTTTTCTAATAAAGTGTTAATGACAGAATCTAGTAGATCTGTTTGCAACGGTGCCCGAAAGCCAATAGAAAAAGTCATACAGTCATTATGTGCTACACCATGGTGAGCAAAATGAGGTGGTAGATATAACATATCACCCGGCTGTAAGTCCCATTCTTGAGCAGCTGTAAACTCAGTCATGATCTGTACTGATAAGCCTTCCATAAGTTCAGCATCATAAATAGCTTTATCACTTATTTGCCAATTTCTTGTGCCCATGGCTTGGAGTAAGAATACATCATAACCATCGGTATGAGGGCCAACAGTACCGTGTTCTGGCGCATAACTTATCATTAAGTCATCACGACGCCAATCAGGAATAAATCGGAAGGGATCCAGCAAATATTGTAAATCAGGTAAGTGCTTATCAACATCCTGAACCAACATTGTCCAATGTGTTTCGGGCAGTCGAGAAAAGTCATCATCCGATAATGGCCCATGGGTAACTTGCCATGTGCCTTCAGGCCCGTTTTCTTCTATTAATCGCGATTCAATTTCTGACTCGCAAGCCAGCCCAGCTAGATCATCAGGGCTTATAGGTGATTCAAAATCAACAAATGCTTGGCGAATCAATAAAGGCTTCTTTTGCCAATATTCATCGAGAAACTGTTGCTGACTGATACCTGTATTAAAAAAGTCTGCCATCGTACTAAATTGTTAACTCACTCTTTCAACATTAAAAACAACATTGTTCACGCTAATTATTTTTATCTTAGTGCCTACCGGACAATCTTCACCTTCAATCTTCCACGTTGAATCATCTACACGCACTTTTCCTTGACCATCAATAATTGGCTCTTTCAAGGTAATCACCCTACCAACGTATTGTTCACCTCGGCGGTTAAGCAATGGTTCATCTGTAGCTATTGGATTTCTACTATAGTAAGAGCGCCACGCAATAATGCTAAAAATGGAAAATACAGCGAATATAAACACTTGGTATTCCCATTGCATCTCTGGCATAAAGAACAATGCAACACCTGTTATAAATGCAGCAACAGCCATCCATAATGCAAAAAAGGTTGGAGCAAGCATTTCAACAATGACTAACACGACAGCGAGGATCCACCAGTGCCAAAAATCAGGTACAAATACTTCCATCACAGATTATCCTTCTTTAAATGTATTTTTAGCTAATTCTGCAATCCCACCTAGCGAGCCAATGACACTGCTTGCTTCTAATGGCATAAATATCACTTTACTATTTTCTGCAGATGCCACATCTTTAAGTGATTCGATATATTTCTGAGCAACAAAATAATTAATCGCTTGAATATCACCTTTGGCAATCGCTTCTGATACAACAAATGTTGCGCGTGCTTCAGCTTCAGCTAGACGCTCGCGGGCTTCAGCATCACGAAATGCAGCTTCGCGGCGACCTTCCGCATCAAGCACGACAGCTTGTTTTTCACCTTCGGCTTTTAGGATCTCAGCTTGACGAAAACCTTCCGCTTCTAAAATATTGGCACGTTTTTCACGTTCAGCTTTCATTTGTCGACCCATTGCTTCCACTAAATCCGCTGGCGGTGCAATATCTTTAATTTCGATACGAGTCACTTTCACACCCCAAGGTGTTGTTGCATCATCCACAACATTGAGTAAGCGTGCATTAATTTCATCGCGTTTAGAAAGTAGCTCATCTAAATCCATCGACCCCATTACGGTACGAATATTCGTCATGGTTAAATTCAAAATTGCATTATGTAAATTATTGACTTCATACGCTGCTTTTGCAGCATCAACCACCTGAAAAAACACTACGCCATCGACTCGAACCATTGCATTATCTTTAGTGATAATTTCTTGTGATTCGACATCAAGCACTTGTTCCATCATATTAATTTTAGCGCCAATGCTATCAACTACAGGCACAATAAGGTTTAAACCTGGTCGTAAGGTTTTGGTATATCGTCCAAATCGTTCAACCGTGAATTCACGCCCCTGCTGGACAGATTTAACGCCCATTAGGATAATAATTATTGCTAGTACTAAGAAAAAAAGTACAAACGCAGAAAAACCTTCCATTTTCTTTCTCCTAATCAAAATGATTGAAATTTATTTCTTAATCATACAGTAAATAGATATAAATCTTGGACATTTTGTCCTGCAAGTCGGACAATAGCTGCACATCAATTACTCAGTATATTTGACCATGAAATCTGATTTTTTAACACGACTACTTATTACATTTAACTTATTAATGATTAGCATGTCATCGTATGCCGCTCAGTGGTATCACGTTGAAATTATTGTATTTGAACAACTCTCTACTGTAACTGATGAACAATGGCCTTATATAACTGAAATAGAAAAAAGTTCTATAACACCTAGCTCAAACAATAACCGTATCAAGCCTACTAGCGTATCAACATTAATTGATAGCAAAAACAAACTATCTCGTTCTTCAAAGTATCGTGTTCACTATCATCATGCTTGGCAACAGCCAATTATGCGAAAAGGATCAGCAAAGGCTGTCACAATTGAAGCTGCTAATGGAATGCTCGAAGGTAATGTCCGTCTCTATAAATCAAGCTACTTACATGCCGCTGTTGATTTATGGCTATTGGAAAACAAAGTTCCTATTACTAATTGGCCTGATATATCACCAGGCGGTGAGAATATCAATTCAGTACGTAACCCGCACCTTAAGCAGTCACACCGAATTCGCAGTAAAAAAATACACTTCTTTGATAACCCAAAATTAGGTGCCTTATTGCAGCTTACGCCAATTGAAACACCGACTTCCGCCCAACAAAGTGCTAAAACACTAGAAACTTATTCTTTACCTGAAGAAGCGGCACCTACTGCGACTGAATAACATCAGCAAGTAACTGTTTTACTTGCACCATGCCACCAGCAAGCGTCTGTTCAATCTGGGCCATAGTAATAATGTCAGCTGATAAACCCGCAGCCCAGTTGACAATTAAGGCGCATGTTGCATATTGCATATTCAATTCGCGAGCCAAATAGGCTTCTGGCATCCCTGTCATTCCCACCATCGCACAGCCATCTTGAGCCATTCGTTTAATTTCTGCAGCAGTTTCTAAGCGTGGCCCTTGCGTTGCACCATAGGTTCCACCATCAACAATAGCAATATTTAAGCGTTTGCCTGCTTGCAATAAAGCTTGTCTAAGCGGCTCATCATAAGGGTAAGAAAAATCCAGGTGTTTATCTGGACTAAAATCATCGCTATAAAAGCTTTGCTCACGCCCATAGGTGTAATCAATTATCTGATCAGCTACCGCTAAACAGCCTGGTGGTAGATCCTCTCTAATGCCGCCAACTGCGGCAATAGCAATAATCTTTTCAACACCAACCTGATGCAGAGCTGAAAGATTAGCGCGATAATTAATCCGATGCGGCGGAACAGTATGCCCTTCTCCGTGTCGAGGTAGAAAAATAACCGCTTGTCCATGAAAGTCTCCAAATAATAATTCACTTGAAGGTTTACCATAAGGGGTGATTACAGCTCTTTTTTCATGAATATCTAAACCCTCTAATAAAGTCAGCCCTGTACCGCCAATAATTGCTAATGGTGTCATCACTACATTCCCTTTACAGCATAAATCCCCGGCGCATTTCGCCAGTAACCTTGATAATCCATGCCAAAACCAAACACATAGCGATTGGGCACGGTGAGTCCGATAAATTCTGGCTGTTCAGCTAGTTTATTATCATGAAGCTTCTCGATTAAAGTCAGGCAACTCACTGATGTAACTTCCTGTTCAATACAATATTTTCGTAAAGCGTTTACTGTCACGCCTTCATCAAAGATATCTTCAATTAAAATAACTGTACGCCCTTTCAGAACTGTTGCCGGTTGATGTAACCAATCAAGCTCACCACCGATGAGTTTATCGCCATAGCGAGTGACATGGATATAATCAAGTTCTAAAGGGAAACAAAGTTTAGGCAATAAATTCCCAGTGGTAATAACCGAGCCATTCATCACGCATAAGAATAGAGGGTTACTATCCGCATAGTGTTCGGTCAGTCTCTGTGCTAACTGATTTAAGGCATGATCAATCTCTTCAAGCGAAAACAATAAGTCTGCAGTATCAAAAATTTGCTGGATCTGTTGCATGGAAAATCTCATCACTAGGTCGAATAGGCTATTATAATGAATTTTTAGACCAATAAGGGAGTTAAGATGCGCCGTTTCTGGCCGCTTTTTATATTTGCAATTATTTTATCTGTTGCTGTGATGAGCATTCAAAACTCATCAACATTACTACCTATAAATAAAGGGCAAAGCCCGCAACGCATTATTTCCCTTTCACCCAGTATTACTGAAACAGTATTTGCTATTGGTGCTGGTTCACAGCTAGTGGGTGTCACTAAATATTGTGACTTTCCAGCGGCAACAGAATCACTGCCTAAGGTAGGTGGGTTTGTCGATCCTAATATCGAAGCAATAGTCTCTCTTGAGCCAGACTTAGTCATCTTATTGGCAAATCACAGCCGCGTTATTAAACAACTCAAGCAACTAAATATCGAGGTATTAACTGTTAGCAGTGCCAGCCTATCGGATATCCAACAAACGATCACTACCATTGCTGAACGCACAGGCCATCAATCACAAGCCGAAGAAATTATAACTGAGATCCATAATAGAATAGAACTTATAGCCGAAAAAGTAGCCGAAAAAACACCACCTCGAGTCATGATTGCAATGGGGCACAGCATAGGCACTGAGCAAGTTAAACAGGTGTTTATTGCTGGTAATCAAGACTTCTATAATGATTTAATTCAGCTTGCGGGCGGTGTAAATGCCTATCAAGGTGCTAACTTGAAAATACCCTCAGTTTCAATTGAAGGCATTATGGAAATTAACCCACAAGTGATCATCGATATTTTTCCTGAAGCAGATGATCATCACACTGATTTAAACCAATCGCTAAAAGCCTGGCAGAAACTAAAATATATTGATGCCGTGAAAAACAATCGCGTTCATATTGTTGAAGAAAATTATGCCACTATTCCTGGGCCACGCATTTTCTTGTTACTAGAACAAATTGCACGTCTTATTCATCCTGAAATTAATTGGCCAGTCAAACCGTCATGACCAGTTTCTTAGACGTTAACAATGTCAGCTTAACCATCGATAATAAAGCCTTATTATCGGATATTAGCTTTCAAATGCAGTCAGGCGATTACCTTTGTATTCTCGGCCCCAATGGCGCAGGTAAAAGTAGCTTACTCAAAATATTAATGGGTATTATTCCAGCCAGCTCAGGGACAATTCATCTGCAAGAATCTAATGTATTGGATCTATCGCAAAAGCAACGCGCCCAACAACTCAGTTACGTTCCACAATCACACAAAGGCTTACTTCATTTCAGTGTAGAAGAGTTTATAAAAATGGCACGCTATGCCTATCATTCAGCTTTGTCAGATTGGCATGGCCAAGATAAACAAGCTATGGAACGTGCCGTTGAAATTACGCATACGGAGGCATTTCTACAGCGTCAAATGAACACCCTCAGTGGAGGCGAAGCTCAACGGGTAATGATTGCAGCGGCATTATGCCAACAAACACCGTTATTATTACTTGATGAACCCACCAGCTTTCTTGACCCGCGCCACCAAGTTGAAGTACACCAATTAATCCGAGAGCTTAATCAACAACATAACATCAGTATTATCGAAGTAAGTCATGATTTTAATCATGCGGCTCAACACAGCCAGCATATTTTGGCATTTAAAAATGGTAAAACGCAGTGGTATGGCGTATCAAAAGATCTATTACAAGCGGCACACTTACAAGCGCTTTACGACCAAGACTTTGTATTTACAACTCACCCTCAAACGGGTGCAACCATTGCCCTAGCGAATGAATTATCATGAAACCAATCACGGTTCTTATCGTAGTCATAATCAGTACATTGGCCATTGTATGCATTAGCCCTTATTTAGGTTTGCAAAGTGGCTCAGCCGAAATCCAACACCATATTCTGACTCAACTTCGCATTCCACGTATCTTATTTACCTTTCTAGCGGGCTCAGGCTTAGCCCTGTGTGGTATGGTTTTCCAAGCTATGTTTCATAATCCACTGGCCACCCCATTTACCCTCGGCGTGGCCAGTGGTGCATCATTAGGCGCTGCAATTTACGTCTACCTGGGCTTCAGTTTCTCACTGTTCGGCCTAGATGGTGGTACTTTCGCAGCCTTTACAGGCGCACTACTCGCGATCAGTTTTGTTTATGCTGTAAGCCGTTATCAAAATGGCTTTTCACCTGAAACGTTATTACTGACCGGTGTAGCGATCAGCTTCTTCTTTTCTAGCCTCATTTTATTTACCCAATATCTCAGCAACCTTAACGATTCATTTGAAATAATGCGATGGCTGATGGGAAGTTTAACTACCGTCGGCTACCATGATGTATTACAACTTCTTCCTTTCGTCACTATTTGCACCGCTGTTATCTTATGGCTAAGTCGTGAACTCAACTTACTTATGGCAGGCGACGATATTGCCATTAGCCGAGGCATGCCCGTACATACTATTCGTTACCTCTTGTTTTTCGTTACATCACTCTGTGTCGGTGCCATAGTGGCTTTATGTGGTCCTATAGGCTTTGTTGGCATGATGGTACCCCATATTTGTCGCTTATTAGTTGGTGGCAATCATCGCTGGTTAATTCCTACCACGCTATTATTTGGCGGATCATTTCTTATTATCTGCGATACGATTGCTCGACTTATTATTGCACCGGCAGAAATTCCTGTTGGCGTGATCACAACCTTACTTGGTGGCCCATTCTTTCTTTGGTTATTGATCAAATCAAAAACAAGACTTTCTTGACCCTAACGTATACAACTGTGATGATGAGGTTTACTCAGCTTTAATAAGGAATTTTAGTTAAGTGAACAAAAGTAATAACATCATTTTTATCTCAATGATCATGATGAGTTTGTGTCAGTCTGCACAGGCGCTAGCTCAGCATTCATTCAAGAAAAGTAATGATCTTGATGCCCAATCACTGGCTGAAGCTTACCCAAACACTACTCATTTTATTTGGTTAAACAAACAACAACTCACCAATCATGCCCATGATGCAATTGATTTTATTAGTACTGCACCTAGACATGGGCTCAGTAGCAATAAATACCACTTAACTGAACTTAAACAATTCGATCCAAGTGCAGATAAATCTACAGCAGAGCGATTTGAATTCCTATTAACTGATGGTTTACTCAATCTCATCTCTGACTTAAAAATTGGCAAACTTAACCCCGCTCAAGCCGATCCAGATTGGTTTATACCTCAACAAAAATTTGATGCCGTCGCGTTCTTACAACATGCGGTATTACAAAAGCATTTAAAGAGTGAACTAAAAACACTCATTCCTAACACCCATGAATACCATGCTTTAACGCAAGCGCTCGCACTTTATCAACGCTATGTAGATCGAGGTGGGTGGAATACAGTTCCTAAAAGCCCCTTATTATACTTGGGAGATCACCACCCAAATATTATTGTCATTCGCACTCGGCTAGCATTTGAAGACCCACTACTACTGTTATCAGCTAAAAAGCCATCGATTTACTATAATGAAATACTCGAACAAGCTGTACGAAATTTTCAAACAAAATACGGTTTAAAAATAGATGGCGTAATTGGTAGCAATACCATCAAGGCTATGAACATCTCTGCACAAGAACGTGTTCAACAATTAAAAATAGCATTAGAACGTCGTCGCTGGATGCCCACTAATCTTGGCCCGCGCTATTTAATAATAAACCTAGCTAATTACAGCTTGTCCGCGTTTGAAAATGGAGAAGAAAAATTAGCCATGCGTGTCATTGTTGGCCGTAAGAGTCGGCAAACGCCTAGCTTCACCGCTAATATGAAACACTTAGTGTTTAACCCCTATTGGAATGTGCCCAAAAAGTTAGCACGATTAGATTTATTGCCTAAACAACAACAAAATTTTAATTATTTTTATAAGCAAGGTATACGAGTATTTAGCCGTGAAAATGGTAAAAAAATTGAACACGATCCCTACTTAATTGATTGGGAGTCAATATCATATAGAAATTTCCCTTATATTTTAAAACAAGATCCCGGTGAGCATAATGCACTTGGAAGAATAAAATTTATGTTTAAAAATCAATGGAATATTTACTTACATGACACACCGGAGCGAGCGCTATTTTCACAAGATATCCGTTCACTTAGCTCGGGTTGTATCCGAGTTGAAGATCCCATTGCACTTGCCGAGTTCAGTTTAAACACCACAGCCACAGAAAAAATCATAGCCCTCATTAATAGTAAGGAGAACAAAGGCCGCAGAGTAACAAACTTATTAGCAATATATGCCGTTTACTTCACAGTATCAATAGACCAAGATCAAATAAGATTCTCACCTGACACCTACCAACGCGATAAACGTATGGCTGATTTGTTGTAAAGGGAAACAAAATCCGTTTATACTTAAAAAGTTAAGTATAAGTACTGAAGACGCAGGGTGAAATAAAATTGTTTGAATTAGATCAGCAACAAAAAGATGGGTTAGACGTTCAACACACATCTAGACGCCGCTTTCTTCAACTAGGCCTCGGCGCAACTGCCTCTCTAGTGATGCCAAATGCGTTTGCTAACTTACTCACACAGCCCGAACGAAAACTATCCTTACTCAATCTACATACAGGTGAAAGCCTAAACGCAACCTACTGGGCTGAAGGTCAATATCAAAAAAGTGAACTAGGTGCTATCAATCGTGTACTTCGTGACCATCGCACCGGTGATATGCATGCAATGGACAATAGCTTAATCGATCTACTCAATCTTCTTCACCACCAAATGGATGGCAAACGCGCTTTTCATGTTATATCAGGCTATCGTTCACCAAAAACTAATGCCACATTAAGTAAAAACAGTGCTGGTGTCGCTAAAAAAAGCTTACATATGCAAGGTAAAGCCATTGATCTTCGTCTTCCTGGTCGTAAACTTTCCGATTTACGCAAAGCAGCACTCAAGCTAAACCTTGGCGGTGTAGGCTATTATTCAAAATCTGACTTTCTTCATCTTGATACAGGCCGTGCCCGCCAATGGGGCGTATAAGCTATTAGGCTTGATATATTGCTGCTAAATCCTTACCGCATACCTCCTTTTAGCTTGATTCTTCAATTACAGGGCATTTTTACTCTCGTTAATAACAAGTTAGGCCTTGATAAGATGATAGATTGAATTTGATTTTGATTGAAGGAGTAGCTGGTAGTGGAAAAAGCACTTTAGCTGAGAAACTGCATATCGCAGCGCTCGAAAATAATATAAGTGCCTCTTGGTATCTGGAAGAGTCAAAAGATCACCCAGTTCATCCTCATAATGGAAAGAGGACTTGCCTTAGCCCAGAGTATTTTCTCAATCAATGGGAAAATTTTATATCTTCAAATTTTTCTCGAAATCATTTATTTATATTAGAAGGTAGCTTTTTTCAAAGCACTATTCGGTTTATGATGGTACAAAATAATGAAAGAGATATTTCAGCCTATTTCAAAAAGTGCCAATCCATACTGGCAGGTGCTTCTCCTAAACTTATTTATCTTAGGCCATCAGAAATATCACCCCATATAGATTGGATTATGACTAAAAGAGAAGAAGTCTGGACGGAAAAAGTATCTAAATACCTGGAAAATACTCCATTTTTTTCAAACAGTAAGTCGAAAGGGAAATATTGCATGAGGGAATTCTGGTCTTCTTATGCAAGCTTATGCGATTCACTAGTTTCTGAGGCAGTCATTTCAAGTAAGATTATAAAATCTGGCTTGGGTAGTTTTGAAAACCAATTAAATGAGGCGCTTAGATACACTAACCTAGGTCAAAAGGCCTAACAAAGAAATCAAGTCGTTGGCTAGGCTCACTGGGACGCGCAAAAAAAAGCCGCGCGCCCCTTATTAAAATCGTTATTCGAGCTGATTTAAATTTAAAAGGTATCCTAATGCGTAAGAGAATTATTAATCCTGCCCTACAGAAAAGCAAGGATTCTGATCCTAATTGGTTGGATATAGAGAAACGTGCGATCGTTGAAGTCACCTCAGAAGAGGAGGCTTTTCCAATCGAGTCTGCACTGCTTCCTGACAAAGTATCGGGATGGCGCGCCTCAAGTTCAGGCAAACAGGTAATTAGGCTTCTGTTCGACAAACCTCAAAGGCTTCCGTGCATCAACTTAATGTTCGAAGAGTTAAATATTGAACGTACGCAAGAATATGTTTTGCGCTGGTCTTCGGATGAAGGTCAACCGTCCCAAGAAATCGTGCGTCAACAGTGGAACTTCACCTAATGGTGCAAGCAGTCAGGTTGAGAATTATTACGTAGATCTTCCGGCTGTCACTCTTCTTGAGTTGACTATCACCCCAGACATCAGTGATAACAATGAATTGGCGTCTATAGAGAAGTTTCGGCTGGCCTACAAGCGAATCACTATCTGTCGTTCTAGGTATTAGATAGCCCTTCAGGGCTAACATTCATCCAACATTTTTTTTGCTAAAGCTTTAAACTTTTTCATTTCTTGGCCATAGGTCTGTTTTAGCTGCAAATGTTGACTTCTCACTCGCTCATGCAATATTGATAAGCGGCTATGAAATTCTTCTTGCTTTGCCGATAAATTATCCGGGGGAGATGGTGGCATGCAGTGTGGCATTTTCCCACTCTCATAATCACTCATTAACTGCTCTCGGTTATCTATCTCTTTGGTATGAGCACTAAGTGCTCTTGAATGATCTGGTATTGCGCGTTCAAGCAAATATAATTGTGCAACTAATCTGTCGGTCTCAATCTGCCAAACTTTAATCTCTTCCATCCATGCAGAGTGTTCTTGATGCCAAGACTTATTTTTATATATCATTTTCTCGATGCTCATACATTCCTCCCTGAAATATATTTATCCATTAATGATAACACTCTTTTATCAAAAAATTACTAACCTGTTATCAGCTATAGTGTTTTTAAACTTATGAAAAGTAGTACTAAGGACAAATCTGCTATTTCAACGTAAAATACTGCTAACTAATTAAAACTCAGGAAATGTAATGTCGCAAATCGTCGTATGTGCAATATACAAATTTGTCACACTGGAAGATTACCAACAAATTAAGCCGCCTCTACTCGAGTTTATGCTTAAACATACTGTGCGCGGTACATTATTACTCGCTAATGAAGGTATTAATGGCACAGTCGCCGGTTCTCGTGAGGCTATTGATGCTCTACTTGATTATTTACGTAGCAACTCTCGTTTAGCTGCACTGAGTTATAAAGAATCCTATGTTGATGAAATGCCTTTTTTACGCACGCGTGTAAAATTGAAAAAAGAAATTGTCACCATGGGCGTTGAAGGCATCGATCCTAAACGTGTCGTCGGCACCTATGTTAAACCGAAAGATTGGAATGACTTAATCAGTGATCCTGACGTGGTATTAGTCGATACTCGTAATGATTATGAAGTACAGGTTGGTACATTCAAGAATGCCTTAAACCCTAATACGGTAAGTTTTCGCGAATTTCCTGACTATGTAAAACAAAATCTCGACCCAGCAAAAAATAAAAAAATAGCGATGTATTGTACTGGTGGCATTCGTTGTGAGAAATCGACGGCCTATCTTAAAGAACAAGGCTTTGAAGAGGTTTATCATCTTGAAGGTGGAATCTTAAAATACCTTGAAGAAGTGCCTGAACAAGACACATTATGGGAAGGTGAATGTTTTGTATTTGATGAACGTGTAACGGTTAATCATAGTTTGCAAAAAGGCGATTACGATCAATGTAATGCCTGCCGAATGCCGATCACTAAAAACGATCAATTAAGTGAGCACTATCAACCTGGTGTAAGTTGCCCCCATTGTTTTGATAAAACGTCTGAAGATCAAAAAGCCCGTTTTAAAGAGCGTGAAAAACAAATGCTGCTTGCTTTAGAACGTGGTGAAGCACATATCGGTGCCGAATCAGCAGAGACTATCGCTAAACATCGTGCTGAAAAACAGCAGTTAAAAGAAAATCAACGGCTCACTTCATTACAAAAAAGGCATCGTTAATATGTTTCATCGCATCGCTTACTTCATCATTAGTGGCTATTTATTCATAGCAATAGCACATGCAAATACAGAGATGCCAGCAGCAATTGCCACGGCACATCCACTCGCAACACAAGCCGGGTTTGAAATATTAGATCAAGGCGGTAATGCCTTTGATGCAGCAGTAGCCATTACAGCTGCATTAGCCGTCGTCGAGCCATCAAGCTCTGGGCTTGGTGGGGGCGGCTTTTGGTTATTGCACCGTGATAGTGATAAATTCCAAACCATGCTTGATGGACGCGAGAAAGCGCCTAGTGCATCTCATCGCGATATGTACTTAAATGAATCAGGACAAGTAAACCCTAAACTATCACTTGAAGGCCCATTAGCAGCTGGTATTCCTGGTGTTCCCGCTGCATTAGTTCATTTAACAAAACAGTATGGTAATTTATCTTTAGCTCAAAATTTAGCACCCGCTATTCGTTATGCTAAACAAGGTTTCGGTGTTTCTGAACAATATCAAAAGCTTGCTCAGTTTAGACTTGCAGTTTTAAACGCCTACCCTAACTCACACTCTATCTTCTTAAAAAATAAACACGTGCCTGAGCTCGGCGAAAAAATAATTCAGACCGATTTAGCTAATACATTACAACAAATCGCTGCGCATGGGCGTGATGGCTTTTATAAAGGCGAGATCGCACAAAAACTAGTTAATGACGTGCAAAAACATGGTGGCATTTGGACGCTAGATGATTTAAATAACTATCACCTTATAGAGCGACAAGCCATTGTGGGTAGCTATAATGGCTTCACCATCACATCAGCTGCATTGCCATCATCAGGTGGCGTCACTTTATTATCGATACTGAATCAATTGGAAGCCTTACCGTTTGAAACTGGCTCGCAATCTCAACGACAACATTTGATTATCGAAACGATGCGCCGTGCTTACCGTGATCGTAATCACTGGTTAGGTGATAGTGATTTTATTAATGCGCCTACTGAAAAACTAACATCGAAAGGTTACGCTAAACAATTGGCAAGCTCTATCGATTTTAATTCGGCCACACCCAATTTAAGCCTAGAAAAAGTACCATCAACTAAAGGCCAAGATACTACTCATTTCTCGATAATAGATCAAAATGGTAATCGGGTATCAGCCACTTTAAGCATTAATTATCCTTTTGGTTCAGGCTTTGTAGCAAAAGGGACTGGCGTGTTATTGAATGATGAAATGGATGATTTTTCAAGCCAGCAAGGCAATGCTAATGGCTACGGTTTAGTGGCTGATAGTAATGCTAATGCAATAGAGCCGAATAAACGACCTTTATCGAGTATGTCGCCGACGTTTATTGAGAATGACCAACAATTATTGATTATTGGTACGCCCGGCGGTAGCCGGATCATCACCATGGTACTCTTAGGCATTCTTGATTTCATTGATGGCAAGAGTGCACAACAGATTGTCTCTGAACCACGTTTTCATCATCAACACTTGCCTAATCACGTGCAAGTCGAATCAGTTGGCTTTAGTGACAGTGAAGTCGAACAACTAAAACAGCGTGGTCATGACGTTAAAAAGCTTAGTCGTCCATACGGTAATATGCAGGTTGTCATTCACAACAAGTCTACTCAACAAATATCAGCTGCAAGTGATCCCCGTGGTGAGGGTGAAAGTTTAGTGCGAGCTATCAAACACTAGGCCGGAAACTCACCTTGTCTTGCTAGTGATAATGCGATTGTATCCATCAAAAATAGTGCTACTACCATTACGTAAAATGGGTGCCTTGGCTATCCGAGTAAATACTATCAGCATAATTGAGTACATATTCTGATCAGTCTGTGGAGACTGATCAGCATAAACCAAAGCCACATCGGTGCTTACTGGTGATTTTGTAGTAATTGAAAAAATAATTGCTGCCGAACCAATTAATGATATTGTTAGAAATATACTCACATAACCACTACTTAATGCACAAGCAGGTAATAATAAATTGAAAATAGCCCCGTTCATCATTACTCTTTCATGTGCATCAGCTGCTCTTGCTTGTTCACTGTTCCTTCACCTTTAATCAAATATTAGTATTGAATAATGCATTTAATTGATAGTCATTGCCATCTTGATTTCTCACTTTTTGATCGAGACCGTGATCAAGTAATTTCTCGCTGTAATGACTTAGGTGTTAAGGCTATAATTATTCCCGCCGTGACAGTAAGTGGTTGGCCGCGACTGCTTTCAGTATGTGCTCAATCTAAAATTCTTCATCCTGCATTAGGTTTACATCCTATGTTTATGGAGAAACATAAACCTGAACACATTGATGAACTTAAACATTCTGCCAAACAGCACAAGCACACTCTGGTTGCTATTGGTGAAATTGGCTTAGATTTTTATCTGCCCGATCACGATAAACAAGCGCAGACTGATCTATTCACCAAACAATTAAAAATAGCTCAGGATACTGAATTACCAGTGTTATTACATGTCAGAAAAGCACATGATCAGACTATTAGCTGTCTTAAAAAGCACCCTGTCAGTGGTGGTATAGTCCATGCCTTTAACGGCAGCATTCAACAAGCGGATCAATATCAAAAGCTTGGCTTTTTATTTGGTGTTGGCGGAGCAATTACACACCCTAATGCCACTCGATTACGCTCGCTGATGGCTCAGATACCTTTGTCCAGTTTGGTATTAGAAACAGATTCACCCGATATGCCTATTGCAAATATGATTGGAACAAGAAATTCACCGGAAAATATTCCTACAATTTTAGCCACGCTGGCAGAGCTTCGTTCTGAAACGGCTGAAGAAATAGCACTAATAACAACTCAAAACTGCCAAGGTTTACTCAAGCTTTAAAACCATGTCATAAATGACTTACGTACTAACTCCGCTGATTTTCTCTGCCATGCTAAAATTAGCAGCATAAATTCTAACCTAGTGATCCCTTCCCCATGTTAAGACTCAACGAAATTAAATTACCCCTTGATCATACCGACAATGATTTATCGACAGCCATTATCGATAGGCTTGAGATCACCACCGAGGAATTAATCAGCTTTACAGTACATAAACGTAGTTATGATGCACGGAAAAAAGCTGAAATCTTGTTGATTTATCAAATTGATGTCACATTAGATATCGCCATCGAAGAGCGTGCTTTAGAAAAATTCGCCAAACGGAATTCTGTGATGCCTAGTCCTGATATGGACTACCACTTTGTAGCTCAAGCACCTGCTGGTTTCCCGCAAAAGGATCAATCTCGGCCAATCATCATTGGATTTGGCCCTTGTGGAATTTTAGCTGCATTGGTGTTGGCACAAATGGGCTTAAAGCCTATTATTTTAGAACGTGGTCAAGCTGTTAAACAGCGTACTAAAGACACTTGGGGCTTATGGAAAAAAGGTAAGTTGAACAAAGAGTCTAATGTACAGTTTGGCGAAGGTGGTGCGGGTACGTTTTCTGACGGAAAACTCTATAGCCAAGTAAAAGATAAACGCCATTTAAGTCGAAAAGTATTACACGAGTTCGTCAAATCTGGTGCGCCCGAAGAAATATTAATCAATAGTAAACCGCATATTGGCACATTTAAATTAGTCCAAATGGTCGAAAATATGCGTCAGCAAATTATCGATCTCGGCGGTGAAATTCGCTTTGATAGTAAGGTTGAGACCATCGAACGTGAACAGCATGAAAATGGTGATGGTAAAATTACTGGTCTAACGTTAAGCTCAGGTGAACGTTTGGTCAGTAACCATATTGTCTTGGCGGTCGGCCATAGTGCCCGCGATACATTCCAAATGTTATTAGATACTGGCGTGTATATCGAAGCTAAGCCCTTTTCAATAGGCTTTCGTATCGAACACCCTCAGTCAATCATTGATAAGGCTCGCTTTGGTGCTGAAGCTGGCAACCCGATATTAGGTGCGGCCGACTATAAATTAGTACATCATTGTAAAAATGGTCGCAGTGTTTATAGTTTCTGTATGTGTCCAGGTGGTACGGTGGTCGCCGCCGCATCAGAAGATGGTGGCTTAGTGACTAATGGCATGTCGCAATATTCACGCAATGAACGCAATGCAAATGCAGCGATTGTTGTAGGTATTGAACCTGAAGATTATCCTGGTCACCCATTAGCTGGGATTGATTTACAACGACAACTTGAACAAGCTGCCTTTCAATTAGGCGGTGGTGAATATCACGCTCCTGCTCAATTAGTCGGTGATTTTCTGAAGAATATACCGTCAACTGAATTAGCAAGTGTCGAACCTTCTTATAAGCCTGGCATTGCCCTAGGAGACTTATCGTCAGCACTGCCTGAATTTGCCATTGACGCTATTCGTGAAGCGATTCCTATCTTTGATAAAAAAGTAAAAGGTTTTGCTATGGCTGACGCTATTTTAACCGGGGTAGAAACCCGCTCATCATCACCGATTAGTATCAGACGAGATAAAGATTTTCAAAGTATTAATACTCAAGGTCTATTTCCTGCTGGTGAGGGCGCTGGCTATGCAGGCGGTATTCTCTCAGCCGCTATTGATGGTATTAAAGTCGCAGAAGCTGTTGCATTATCGATATTGAATAATGAGTAAATAATAAAAAGGGGCTCATCACTAAGTCCCGTTCATTATTTTGACTCAAAATGATCGACAATATTGCCTATCGATATAAATTTATACCCATCTTTAGGCTTATACATACTCAATAATTAAGTTATATTCCACTGCTTTGATAATATATAGACTTAATTTAATCTGATCTCAATCAGCTTAAGGATACTCGATGACAGAACCAAACCCATTATTTGAACGTAGCCATATTCTTATTGGAGATCAGGGTGTTGAACGTTTAGAGCAGGCTCATATTCTTATAGCAGGTATGGGTGGTGTTGGCTCCTTCACCGCTGAAGCTCTAGCAAGGATGGGTATAGGCAAACTAACACTTATTGATCATGATGTCATAGCAGCTTCAAACATCAATAGACAATTGATCGCGCTAAACTCATCTATAGGTTTAGCAAAAGCCGATGTAATGGCACAGCGTATTCACGATATTAATCCTGTTTGTCAGGTTACTATAATGAAACAATTTCTTACTCCTGAAAGCGTCGTAGATGTATTAACATCTGAATACGATGCTGTAGTTGACGCTATTGATAGTATGAGCAGTAAAGCTTCACTCATTGAAACAGCTTGGCATAAAAATCTAGCGCTATTTTCAAGTATGGGGGCAGGAGGAAAACTTGATCCAAGTTTGATTCGTACAGGTGATATTATGGATACATCTATGTGTAAGCTCGCTAAGCAGATAAGACGTCATCTCCGTCGACGGGGTGTTGGACGAGGCGTGCAAACTGTTTATTCAATTGAGTCACCCATGCCAGCATTACCTCCTGAACCGGTTGCTCATGGCCGCCCACGTGCTGTTAATGGCACAGTCAGTTATCTTCCTTCACTCTTTGGCTTAACCTTAGCCGGCATGGTAACTAATCATATTATTGGTGATGCCCGGCGTGTCTGATCCCACCAATGTTTTAAATTGTAATGCTGAAATACAAAAGCAACTGATTGAATTGTTAAAACCTTTTGATATCGAAATAGAATCCGTTGCTGCGGGTTCTGCAATTTCAGGTAGTTTTTTCGGCGAACGTGAGGCAGGATTAATAAGTAATAAACTATTATTACGTCACGACACCCCTATTCACTCTGCCTTACACGAAGCAGGGCATTATATCTGTATGGATCCCGACCGTCGCTCTAATCTCAATACTGATGCCGAAGGTGATTATGATGAAGAAAATGGCGTATGTTACCTCCAAATCCTGTTGGCCGACCATTTACCTCGTGTTGGCAAAGAACGGATGATGCTCGATATGGATCGCTGGGGTTATACCTTTCGTCTTGGCAGTGCTAAAGCATGGTTTGAAAATGATGCAGAGGATGCTTATCAATGGCTTATGGCCCACAATATAATTGATGCATGCAAGCAGCCTACATGGAAATTATGTCAAGCATAAAGTATGCTCAATATTAAACTTATTTTTCTTGACAATATAGAAGTTATTCACTTTCACGCGTCGCTGTAACTAAACAGTCACACTAATGTAAGTTAACTCACTCTCTCACCCACAAATACCATAACCTATTGATATTTATATTATTTAAAGTATTGTCTGTTTTTTAACCAATACCAAATTGCTCGTTATATAAGAACCACTTAGCGACTTTCACCATCTTTAACCACAGAGTTATCCACAGATAATGTGTGTAACTCCGTAAGTCATTGAAAGCATCACTATCAACACTAAAAACTGGTGTTTCAATCTCTAAAATCACCTATAGTTGAGGAATATAAAGTCATCGTGATTGTTGGATTAAAAATAAAAATTTTGTAGGATTTTATCTTGACATAATGAAAGTTATTCACTTTTACAAACCCTTGTTACTAAAGTGTAATAGGTAACTGCTCTAAGTCATTGATCTTAAAAAGATGAATACTAAGCAGTTGATTTGTATATATATTTTAATGACGGTTACTATTTAACCATTCTAAAGGCAGTTGTTAAGGAAGAATGACTTAGCGTTTTTTTAGGAAGTTACTCACAGAGTTATCCACAGATAATGTGAGTAACTCTGTAAGTTATTGAAAGACAATTTAATCTACTAGTACACTCAAGATTTTGCAGGCGTGAAAAATCACCTAATACCAAGCTTATACAGATAAACCTCTATTATCCTTAGAAACGCCTTCTCTGTCTAAATATCAAGCTGGCTTGTATCTTAGAAAAGGTGTAAATCATAAGCTATGTATTACACTATCCAAGGTGACTGGATAAAGGGGTAAAAACACTGTAACGAGGCTTAGAACTATAAAGTTCTGTGGGTCAGATTAGTGCCTACCCCTTACCTAACGTCTTAAAATGCGAACAGTATCTTGTGCACAGATTTGAGCTGTAGCACGTATAACGACAAGAATGCAGTTGA
>ENA-OSET01001176-OSET01001176.1-sediment-metagenome-genome-assembly--contig:-NODE-1176-length-27533-cov-3.202943_pt1 | contig 27533 bp, 17 predicted proteins | sample MGYA00237882_ERZ534229 | MGnify/ENA primary metagenome ERZ534229 (study PRJEB26408, sample SAMN06266212) | sediment metagenome | isolation source: Hudson Canyon methane seep mesocosm | place... | reverse complement strand
CATGACCCACCACTGCGACCGGGTATTACATTTGCAAGACGGTGCAATCCGTCAGGAGATCGCCCAATGCGCCGCATGAAACTCGCCCTGCTCAACCTCTTTCGCAACCGTCGCCGTAGCCTGCTGTCGGTGTCCATCGTCGCTATAGCAGTGATGGCGTTAATGGCCTCTGGCGGCTTCGGTTTATATACCTATCAGTCGTTGCAAGAAAGCGCTGCCCGCACACAGGGTCATCTGACATTTGCTCAGTCGGGCTACTTTGACAGTGATGAGGACTTTCCGCTTCAAAACGGTTTGGAAGATGCAGCCTCCCTCAGCCGTAAGCTATTAATGCGCGATGGCGTCAAAGCTGTGCAACCCCGCATCTACTTTACAGGGCTGATTTCTAACGGAGAGAAATCGACAATTTTTGTTGGACAGGGAGTGGAAGCCAGTGAATTTCGCTTAAAAGGCCCGTTCATGGACATCAGCAGTGGCAAAACCTTATCTCCGGATGAGGCTAAAAGTAATCCGCAAATCATGCTGGGTAAAGGTTTGGCGCGCAACCTGAAAGTCAATACTGGCGATTATATTACCTTAATGACCTCAACGGTTGAGGGCGCTCTGAATGCTATCGATTTTCAAGTGCGAGGAATCTATAGTGCGGGTGTGCCTGAACTGGATAAACGACAGATCTATGTCTCTCTACCAGCGGCACAATCCCTGTTGGACAGCACCCGTGTTAGTACTATTTCAGTCTACGCCTACGAATTGTCATCCACCGAAGAGTTAAGGCAGCAACTCTCGAACATAGCGCCAGAGCTAGAAATTACAAGCTGGGAGGAACGTGCCTTTTTTTATGACAAGGTCAAAGGCCTCTACAATCGCATATTTGGTGTTATGGGTCTGGTCATGGCTCTGGTTGTTTTTGTCGCGCTGTTCAATACCCTCACGATGTCGGTTACAGAACGCACTCGAGAGATAGGCACACTGTCTGCATTGGGCACCGCACGGAGTGAACTGCTGCTTAACTTTATGTGTGAAGGTCTGCTGCTAGCACTGGCAGGCGCCCTGATTGGCATTGCCTTAACGGCCATGATCAGCGTTTCATTAATGGTGTTAGAGGTAGAAATGCCCCCTCCCCCCGGCAGTACTAACGGCTACCCTTTGATGATTTATTTTTCAAGCAGCCTGGCTTGGATGATCACCCTGGGCGTGAGCATTATCTGCGTTGTCTCTTCTTTTCTAGCCGCCCGCAAAGGTGTCAATAAACCTATCACTGAGGCCTTGATCCATGTTTAATATTTCGCTAAAAATGACACTTACCGCTCTAAAACATTCATCTCGCTGGTCGGCAGTGGCGGTACTGGCCTTACTCCCGATAAACGGTTTTTCCGCCACGGTAACAGACATGTTAAAACAAGCCGATGCGTTCCGGCTCGCCGAAGGATCGTCAAAAGTGGTCACAGAGGTGCAACTGTTTGAGTCAGATGAATTAACGAGCCAACATCAGTATCACGTATACACTCGCCCCAGCCGGGAAAGCCTTGTCGTTTTCAAGGCGGCCTCCGAAGAGGGACAAAAAATGCTGATGTTGCAGGATAAGTACTGGTTATTAATGCCAAGAAGTCGCCGTCCGATTCGTATCACACCCATGCAAAAACTATTGGGGGAGGCTTCGGTGGGCGACATATCGACATTAACCTGGAGTCAGGATTACAACGCAGAACTTGAAGGGAGCGAAATCATCAATCAACAGCACACTCAACGATTGAGATTGCAGGCAAAAACCCGGGGCGCCAGCTATTACACGATCACGCTTTGGTTACAGCAAGAAGACAACTTTCCCCTCAAAGCAGAGCTTTATCTCAAATCCGGAAAATTAGCCAAAGTCGCCTGGTTTACCGCCGGCGTGCAAAAAGGCCTAAAAACCGTCAGTGAAATGCGGCTGGAAGATGCCATACAAACCAATAAGACAACACGCATAAAATACGTCGATAGCCGGGCCCACCAGCTTCCGGACAAGTTCTACAACCCTGCCTATCTAAGCAGGCAGTCAGTTGCTCATTTGTAGTTTTGTTCAATCAGCGGGTGCCCTAGTGGGCACCCAGGTGTGCGCCAAAATCCTGCAACGCAGTATCTATGGATATCGCCACGCCAAAACCCTGTGAAAAAGCATTCACTCCAGCGGTTTGTTTAAACGTATTTACACCTAGAACATTGCCCTGTTCATCAATCAAAGGGCCGCCGCTATTACCGGGTAAAATCTGTGTATCTGTCACAATCTCGTCACGGCTAACACGAGCCACCACGCCGGACGTCACATAGTCTTTTAAACCCATAGGGCTACCCACCGCATAGACTTTCTGCCCTTGCCTGGCCCGTGCTCCTGCGGAGACGGCCAATGGCTTGGTTTTGTAGCCGTCAATTTTTAACAGAGCCAGATCATGGGTTTTACTGAGTTCAACCAGAGAGGCATCAACGGTACTTTGGTCCTTTAGCACAACCTTAAAACGTCGCGCACTTTTGGCGGAACGACTGGCTTTTCTATAAGTCGACTGGGCCTTGGAGTATTCTTTTTTGCGTTTATTGACGACACGGGAGTCTTCATTAAAATCCCTTAAGCGCTCACTGTAGCGCTCCTGATGATCTCGCAAATCCTCATCGTCTTCGCGCCTTTCATAGGGCAATAAGCCCTCGAGACTTTGTTCAAATCTCCTAATATCAGCGGCATACTTGGAGAGATTTCGGTCCTCTCTGGCAATGATTTTTTGCGCGCGGCCCAAGTCGCGTTTCTGTTTTTCAAGACGCTTCTTCATCTCCTCAAGTGAAGGTCTGACAACATGTTTATTCGTAATGATATGCCCCTGTTCAGAAATAAAAAATCCGGACCCAAGTCCTGTTGCCGTCTCAATCGTGACAACTGACAAGGTAGCTCTTTCAATAGGGGACTGACTCTGGAATTTTTCTTGAAACGCAGCGTTTAAATCGACGGGGTTTCGACGACTGGGCTTGGGAACCTTTGGGGTCGCTCCCTTATCCGGATCAGGTTTGTGCCCCGCCGGCCGTTTATCGGTAAAATGCCACTTGCCGTTTTCGTCCTGATACTTATAGATCTCAGCGGTAGACAAGGGAGATGTTAGCATCAAACTCACTAACACAGCCGTGGCGTATGTCCGTATAGTCATATAAAAAACTCCAATTCAAATATCCATTTGATGGGGTTTTATAGCCTAACATAGACCCCGCGCGACGACCTATACTCAATAGATACACCACGGCAGAGGTAGATATGAGATTTTTCCTAAGCATTTTGTGTTTACTCGTAACACCCTACTCAATCGCGAACGACGCACAAAACAGCAGCCTGAATATCACTGAATGGCACGTAGAATGGGAGGGCCGCCCCCGTGACCCATTTGTGGATACACTTGGGCGCACGTGGTTCTGTGGTCAGGCGGGCAATTATATTGCTTACCTGCAGCCTGAAACCGGGGTAATGAAACGCTATGAACTGCCGCCCGACACACACCCTCACAACCTGATTGTCGATCCCGGTGGTGACGTTTGGTACGCAGGTAACCGCAATGCACACATTGGCAAACTCAACCCTGAAAACGGCGACATTACCCGTTTCCCAATGCCCGATCAGAACGTCAAAGACCCACATACCCTGGTATTCAATCAAGCGGGAAATATATGGTTTACTGCCCAGTGGGGCAATGCACTCGGCTTTCTTGATGCCCAATCCGGTAAAATCGAGCTACTCAAGGTAAACACGCCTCGCGCCCGCCCCTACGGCATCAAAATGGATTCTCAGGACAGACCCTGGGTTGTACTACTGGGGACTAATAAGCTCGCGATGGCTGACCCCAAGACTCTCAATATAAAAGAAATTTCTCTACCCAGGAAAGACGCCCGCCCCCGCCGTCTGGAGATCACCGCTGATGGCAATATCTGGTATGTCGACTATGCCGAAGGTTTTCTCGGAAGGTACACTCCCGACACAGAGACGTTCAAAGAGTGGCAGCTGCCCGAGGGCTCACAGAGCAAACCCTACGGCACTGCACTTGATAAAGAGCAACGACTCTGGATCGCTGATACCGGCGTATCGCCAAATCAAATAGTGGGTTTTGATACGAAACAAGAACGTTTTTTCTATCGTACACCAGTATCCAGTGGCGGTTCAGTTAGGCATATGTATTACCACTCGGTCGGGCATGCCTTTTGGTATGGTACCGACAGTGGTTATATCGGACGGGCTCAAATTATTGAGACAAAATAAGCCGAGGCCTCCCGTTTTTAAACATTCAATTCAAACGATGCCACTCCAGACAGAATGGTCCCGGCTAGAACTTCGACAGATATAAATTCAGGACGCTGGGTACAATCTCACTGGCGAAACTGGCTTCTGAATTGGATAAATACACTAAACCCATCTGCAACCGTTTATTAAACACTAATTCGGCTCGCACCCCTTTTACCCAGCCGCCATGATGGACAAACCCCTCCTCTCCTTTGAAATCGAAGGTGCGCCACCCAAGAGCATACTGGGTATTTGCAACCCCATTCCAGGCCGGATTTTGATAATGTGCGCGTTTGCGCGACGTGCGCACACGGGGTTCATGTAAATCTTTTAGTGCCTCGGAGTCAATCACATCGGGGCGTAATCCCAGCTGCACACGCAGCCAGCCCATCATGTCATTCAGGCTCGCATTTACCCCCGCCGCGGGTGCAAAACGGTAGTAGTTTCCACGTACTTTCACGGGGTCCCAGAGTTTGTTTGACCGATCCCAACGATGGGGGGTAGCCCTGTTCTCAGCACTCATAAAAGCCTGCAATCCAAAAGAACTATTACGCATTCCTGCAGGGTCGAATAATTGCTTTTGCACAAGAGATTCATAGCTTGTGCCCTCTCTCGCGGCAATTAAATCTCCCGCCAAGCTGTAGACAACATTTTGATACCCATAACACTCACCCGGCGCACAAATAAAATTGACCCGTTCAAGTTTGCCGATTATTTTTTTATAGGGCTGGTTATCCTGGATCAGATTTGTATAAGCATGAGGCATTAAACCCGAGGTGTGCGACAACAGATGCCCTAGCGATAGCTCCTGTTGGTAGTCGGCACGACTCAAAGAAACATCAGGCAGATATTCACTTAATTTGTCAGCCATGTTGACTGATGACAAACTAGCGGCGAGCCCTGAAGCAAAGGTCTTGGATACCGAAGCCAAGCGAAAAACAGTGTCTGCATTAACGGTATTCGGCGCACCTCGCTTTCGCACCCCTCCCGTATTGAGCATGAAAATATCGCCATCAACAATGACTCCCAGAGCATAACCCGGCGTACTTTGGGCAATCGATTGATCAACGTAATTCGTCAATGCATCCCTGAATTGAGCTGCACCACGTGTAGGCTCAGCACTTTCGCGCTGAGTGACACTCCCCAGCGCCTCCCACGAACAAACACTTGAAACCAGCAGGAAAGACAGTGGGCGAAAAACTGCCGTTATATTTCGAGTAAACCTCATAGACTTGACCTTAAATCTGAATCTTTGAACCGTTAACATCCGAGCAGTAAACCTTCACGTTATTATTCACTCCTCCAAATCATTCGAACTCAACGCAGCGTGACGTTGACGCCTTGGAAGTTTTGACAGGGCAGCCACTCTCTGGAAGAAGAGCGCCCAGTCGTTTCCGCATTCCCGAAACAATCGAATGAAGTGAGGAACCAGCGCCTCGTAATTAACGAGATTGGCAAGGGTGGCATTGTTGGTACTTGCAACCCATTGATCATAGCGGTTGTCCCAGCCACGCTGAATCTTCTTGCGCTGGTACGACTGCTGTAGGCTCTGCAGTATTTTATTTTTCCGACTTCGCTTTTCTTCGACGGAAAGTACATCGTCGATATAAATAGCGTTTAATTGTTGCCTAACGCCTAAAAGGAGCTCTGTAATTTCCTGCTGCGTGTTTAAACGTTCCTTATAAGCCTTATACAACCGTTCATTTTCTCTCTGTCGATACCATTGTTCTGAACCCAGCAAGGCGACGGCCGTAGCAAAATTCTCATTAAATTGCGTATCACTTTTAATATACATTTTTCTATGTGCGATTTCATGAATCAGCAGTTTGACGAGATAAGGTTCGCTTTTTAATAAAAATGTATTGAGGACCGGATCGTCAAACCAACCCACGGTGGAATAGGCCAGGATACCCCCGACCTTGACATCATAACCCTGATCGAGAAAAACTTGAGCATCCCGGTGGGCGCTCGACTCGTCAAAAAAACCTCGATACGAAAAACACCCGGCAATCGGGTAACACCACTGATGAGACTCGAGAGAGAGCTCGGGCGCCACATAAATATTCCACAGCGCGAAGGGTCGTTCCAAATCACTGTAACTGGAATAGGCCTGCCCAACGGGTAGATGCAAGTTGTCGCGAGCAAACACCCTGATTTGCTGAACCAGCGCCAGGCGCGCTTTAACCGCGGGGGCTGCGTCGGGATCCTGTAACACAGAATCGATCGACTGGCGCTTCATTAGAAGATCGAGCTGACCGGCCACGGCCTGACCATAAAAAGCCGTGGAACTACAACCGCTACACAACACCAAGCAGAGCAGAGCGCTAATCAATTTCATATCAAAACCCAGTAGTTCTAACACCCTGAAACCAATGACAGCCAGAGTGAGCTGACGCACAGGATAAATTAAGGTCCGGTTTACAGCAATACGGCTCCCACCTTGCTGAAAGCACCCACTACTTGACCTGACTGAACAGTCGCTCATTTTTTGTCAAAACTCGACTTTAAAGGCTGGAACGCCATCAAATATTCCGGTAGCCTTGCCTGCGAAAAATATGACCAGCTATGACCAGGCGGTCACGAAAATACAAAGATGCACCTTACGGTGGAAATACTGCGGTTTCGGACATTACTGAGAAACTGCAGGCTGAATTACACAATATGTAGAGAGAATCCTTATGAGTCAGTTCGTATCATCCCCCTCCGCGCCAGGCAAAAAACGTTCTTTATTAACCGTTGCCATTGGCGCCGCCATTGCTATGTCTTCCACGAACCTCACCTTCGCCCAGGACTATGCCCTGGAAGAAATCGTGGTCACTGCGCAAAAACGCGAACAGTCGCTACAGAGTGTGCCCATTGCCATCAGCGCCTTCAGTGCCAACCAGCTTCAGGATATGGGCGCTGAAAGCTTAAATGACCTGGGTGCGTTTACCCCGGGTCTGGAAACAGACAATACTGACGTCAACCAATCCAGCTACACCATTCGTGGTATCAATACCAATGACTTTGGCAGCGGCTCCGACCCGGCCGTCGCGGTTTATGTTGATGGTGTTTATTCAGGTCGTGGCGCCAGTGCGCCGGTCAACTTTTCCGATGTAGAGCGCGTAGAGGTTCTGAAGGGACCCCAGGGCACGCTCTTTGGTCGCAACGCCGCCGCAGGCGCCATCCACATTATTACTAAAGACCCGTCTGATGAAACCGACGGCTACCTGGGCCTTCAGATAGGTGACTACAACAAACGCAAAATTCAGGGTGGTTTTAACGTCACACTGGCAGAAGACGTTTATGCACGCTTCAGCTTCAGAGAGAACACCCGCGACGGCTACATCAATAACACGGTCGGCTCATCGGATTTGTCTCAGGAAGACGACAACATGGTTACCGCGGCTGTGTTATGGGAAGCCTCTCCCGACACCGAAGTGGTGTTCCGTGCAGAGTATTCTGAAATGGATAAAGACGGTCCACAGGCTACCAGCTTTACGCTGAGCGATGACCTGTATGATAATTTCGCGATCGACTACCCCGGCTTTGAAGCACGTGACCTTGGGGGCGCAAGTGTTACCGTTGCGCACGACGTAGGCGATTTCACTTTTACCTCAATTACCGCATTTCGCACGTTTAACGCACACCAGAGCGAAGACGAAGACGGCACTGACCTGGCTCGTTTTTACCTGACCACAGACACGATTGATGAGCAGGAACAATACAGCCAGGAGTTTCGCGTAAACTACGTCGGTGATCGTTTGAAGTACACCGTCGGCGCCAGCTGGTTCAAAGAAGATATTGAACAGACTTACCTCGTGGACGCTACGGTTACCACACTGGATACCTTTTTCCTGATCGACGCGGGCGTGCCGGTTGAACAAATTGAATTGCTGCCCGAAGGTGCTGGTTTATCCGGTTTCCTGGGCGCCGCTATCGCACCACAAATCAACGCCCAATTTGCTCAGATGGGTTTACCCATCGGCATGGACACAGCAGATGTGCTCGCCGCCACCGGCGCGAACCTGGGCCAGTCCTGGCACGAAGAAATGCACAACATCGGCAACTATGAAAGTATTGCCGCCTACGCCGATATGACCTATTCCATTACCGATCGCCTGGACCTGTCTCTGGGTGTTCGCTGGACTAAGGATGACAAAGACTTTCACATCGATACCAGCTGGATCAATGCCTTCCAAATTCCTACGCTGACCGGTCCCTTTGGCAGCCAGCCTACTGAAGCCTACCTGGGCGGCCCTATGGATGTGCCCTTTGGTCTGGTTTTCTTTGAGCAGATCGATGACGACAAGAGCGATTCCTGGAGTTCCGTCACCCCCCGTGTAGTGCTGGACTACAAACTCAATGAAGATGTAATGGTTTTTGCCAGTGTTGCCGAAGGTTTTAAAGCCGGTGGTTTCAACAGCCTGGGTGATGACCCCAGCTTCTCTCCAGAAGAAGTGCTCAACATGGAACTGGGTTTGAAGTCGACACTGATGGACGGACGCATGCGTTTTAATGCTTCTATTTATCAGTACGACTACGATAACCTCCAGATTCTGAAGCTCAGCGGCCCCGCCGGAGTGATTCCAACCTACAACATCAAAAATGCTGATGCTGAAGGCCAGGGCCTGGAGCTGGAATTACAGTGGCTGATTACCGAGAAATTGTTCCTCGCAGCAAATTACTCACACACCGAGACGGAATACACCAGCTACAGCTTGTTTGAGGGTGAGACCGCACTTGACGATCTGACCGGTGAACCTCTGTCGGATATGCCCGAAAACAAGGTCAACATTTCCCTGGAGTACACCACCGATCTCGCTGAAGCCTACGAGCTGGTCGTTCGCGGTGACTACAACTATACCGATGAGCGCACCTTGAATGCAGGCATTGACCCTTCTCGTGTAATTGACGACTACTCTTTGTTAAACGCCCGTGCTATTTTGCGCAGCAACGAATCAGATTGGGAAGCGGCTCTTTACATTAATAACGCCTTCGATGAAGAATACCTCTACGGTATCGGTGGCACCGGGGAAGGTATCGGTTCTCCCGTTGCCGATCGCGGGAAACCTCGTACCTTCGGCATCGATCTGATGTACCGCTTTTAAGCATTAGGTATTTCACCGAAAAAGCAGCGTCTCCACACCGGCGACGCTGCTGTCGGAAACAGTATCAACAATAGCGAGAATTGAGTATGAAGAAGATTGTCATTGTCATCTTGTTGCTGGTCTCTATTGGCGGCACCTACAGCTACCCCAACTTATCCAGCACTCTCAACATCGCTACAGGTTTCTCTGCAAAGAATCTTTGCTCAGGGCATTTCATCAGTGGATTTGATACCGATGCTATTGCAACCGAAGCCCTTCACCCCATTGACAGTTCCTTTCAATATCTCAGTTATGAAGTCGATGAAAACAAGCAGGAGGTTCAAACCTCTATTGCAGGTTTTTTTGTTCGCAAAGCGGTTTACCGACCAGGCACTGGTTGCACACTTTTAGTGGCGGGAGAAGACACGCTCAGCCCCGGCGTCACACCATTGGAGCCCGCACTTGCTCCCACAACTGAACCCTGGCCCCGTGGACTCGGTGAAATCAGCGGCCAGAAAGCCGGCGTCGATTATGCACGTTTGAACAGCGCGATTGACCAGGCCTTTAGCGAGCCCGAACAAAGTGGCAAGCGCAACGTGAAAGCCATTAGCATTGTACATCAGGGGAATTTGATCGCTGAGCGATATGCAAATGGCGTAGATAAACAGACTCCCCTACTCAGCTGGTCAATGGCCAAAAGCATCACCAACCTACATGTGGGCTTGTTGGTAAAAGCCGGGAAGCTAAACTTATTTGATGCCGCCGAGGTACCTCTCTGGCAAGATTCTCAGGATCCCCGCTCCAAGATCACACTAGACCAACTGCTGCGAATGAGCAGTGGGCTCGAGTTCAATGAAACCTACGGTATCAATACCGATGTAAGCAGCATGCTCTCGACAAAAGGAGATACCGCGGCCTTTGCCTCAAATAAACCATTGGCTTTTGCTCCCGATTCTCACTGGTCTTATTCCAGCGGCACCAGCAATATTATTGCAGGCATTATCAAACGTGCAGTGGGGGGTAATTTCCAGGATTACTACGAGTTTAATCAACAGCAATTACTACAACCACTGGGAATAAACTCCGCCATTTTTGAAACGGACGCCAGCAATACCTTTGTGGGCTCGTCTTATTTTTACGCAACCGCAAGAGATTGGGCCAAATTAGGCCAGTTGATGTTGCAAAATGGCAGCTGGAACAACCAGCAGTTGTTACCCGAAAACTGGGTTGAATACAGCACCACCCCCACCAAGACTCACCCCTTAAACGAATATGGTGCGCAGTTTTGGTTAAATGCCCAACCGCTGATCGCTGATGCGCCTCGCACCTGGCCATCCGTGCCCGAAGATACCTATTACATGGGTGGATACCAGGGCCAATACGTGATTGTAGTGCCCTCTAAAGAACTCGTTATTGTTCGCCTGGGGTTCACCCACCCCGGCACAGATCGAGGCATCGAGGCACTGATCAGCGGATCTATTGATGCACTCCCGCTCTAATCCGTGTGAATTCATAAAAGTGGACTATCAATAATAGTATTAGATATTTAACTCAACGGTATTGGCAACCCGACGACCATTTTCACTGGTCACATACAGTGAACTGTACTCGGGAATTTCCAACCAGGTAGACACTTCACAGGTGAGAGGCTCCGAACTAACAATCACCGAATCTGAATGACCAGCGCCCCCCACCATTTTCCATTCTCCATCATGGAAGCCATAGTCCCTGCCAAAGGTGAACCATAAACTTAGGTAACTCAGTTCATTTTCAGAAACAGAATCACCGTAACATCCAAAATCAAACGTGAATCGCGTGGCGACCAGATTGTGACCATCGCAGACAAAAAGATTGACCGAGGAGGACGTATTAATTCCTAAGCGGTCTCGAATTTTTCGCAGAACGGCAAGTGTTTTGGAAATCGCGTTGACGATATCCAAAGGGGCCTGATGGGCAGCAGGGTCTTTGAACTGGGATAAAAACAAGGCGTATATCCATTCACTATCAGTAGAACCCATAATTAATTTTGCAAACTCCGGCTTAATCGCGTCAAGTAGATCACCGCGCATCTCTCCAAAAGACACCAGGTCTCCGTTGTGGGCAAAGGCCATTGAAATACCCTCATAACGAAAGGGGTGCAAATTAGCGGGACCAATTTGCACCGCATGGGAATAGGGCACTCCGCGTACGTGCGCTAACAAACAATGCGAACGTATAATCTGACTCAGGTTATTGAGGTTGGGATCAAAAACAGGAATGTCGGTGGTACGATAGGTAAAGGGGATGTCGGGCTGGTCCGAACTTCGTCCCCAGGCGGTAATACCAAAACCGGCAAGGTTTAACATGCGTAACATCTTTGGATCATAAGTTTGTTTGATCAAGGAGCTATCTGCACTGTACAACAGATCCTTCAACAAAATGGGGGAACCCAAATACGCGAGCACTCGACACATAATCGCCTCCTATATCAGTCCACATTCATTCAGCACCAACCGTAAAACTCCCAAGCAACTTGTAAAGTTGGGCTTGGTTATTCAGCTTGCGGAGCAGTGAAACCAGCGCAGTGTTTACATTGGCACAAACATTGAAAGACACCGCTGAACCACTGTGACGCAGTTCCTCAAAGCGGGAGCGCGAGATGTATAGAATAGTGCTCCGCTCCCGGGTGGAGAGGTCAACCGGGTGGGGTAGCCCATCGATCAACGACACAACACCCGCCACGGTGCCGGGTCCGTGTAGAAAAATATGTTGCCCCCCCATACTGCGAGGCAACCCGGATCGCAATGCGCCTCGCAGTACAATCACCAAACCCTCCGGGCTCCCTCCCCGGCTGAACAACAAATGCCTGGCTGGAAATGACCAGGTTTCACCCTCTTCGATAAGAGTTTGAATATCAACATCACTAAAACCTGAAAAGATGGGGAGTTGTTTTAGTTGCGCGCGTTTGAGCGATAACTCACTGTCACAATAAGATCTGTCCCATTGTGATGGACCCGAGGGGCCCGCTGATTCTGCTGTGCGCCCCCCACTGATATCTTCTACCACTGCCCTGCAGCGGGAGGCCACCTGTCGGCCCAGTCGATTCATAATCGCCAAACCCGCCGGGCGCATATCTGCTCGGAGCATTTCAAATCGTTGCTGGCTGATCATATAACCGTGAGTGTCTTCCTCGGCGGTGGCACTCGCCGATCTTACCGCGGTGTCCATCAAAGCCATTTCCCCTGCTATGTCGCTTGGCCCAATTCTGGAGATCAACACATTTTCATCACCCGGTGTGCGCACCTCGATACGCACACTCCCCTGCTTTATCAAATACATGCCCTCGGCCGTTTGCCCCTGCTGGAACAATACGTCTCCCGCGGCACATTCGAAGGGCCTCGCGGCCAGGTTTACATCCGACAAGATGGCAGGCTCCAGCCCCTCAAATAAAGGCACTGTCAACAAAAAATCGTCAAACGAAATCAGCGGTGTATCGCCGCCCCCCGTTTCAGCATTGACACTCTCCAGTAAACGATCGGCGATATCTATGCCACTTGAAAGCGCTTGCTCATGCACAAAAGGCTCTCTTAAATAAGCACCGGCAAACCAGGTATTACGAGCGCCCTGAATGTGATCGAGTTGTTCGCAGGCCATATCGTTAATGGTGCCGGCCGCGGGGTGAACAAAAAACTTTTTATAGATCACTTTGTCGGGATCGGGTTCCCGAAAGGGGTTCATCGTCACAAACACACCAATAGTTTCTTCAGATAAACTGGCCAGGCTCCTGGGATAGAAAGTAATTGTCGGACGGATAGCAATCTCTTCCAGGGTGCCAACCGGGTAATTATAGGACCTCCAGGCAACTGGATCCGAAGGCATCAAACGCTCGTCGCGGTGCACCACCAGATGCGCACGCTGCCATTGAAAATCATTGAACAGACGGGTCTCCAATTGGGACGGATCTTCGAACAGAGGCAATACCTGATTGGAATTGGACGCGATAATCACGTGATCGAAAAAATAGGTGTGATTACACCGAAAGCTGTCTTCACTGCGTAGACGAATGCCCCCCTCTCGCCGCGAAACACCAACAACCCGAGTATTACAATGTAGCTGCCCGCCCTTCTGTTCAAACCAGGCAGCGAAGGCTTCACAGTATGAAAACATGCCACCCTTAAGCACCATTCTGGGTGCCGGTTTACCGCCGACAATACCGTGTATCCTATAAAAGGCCACCAGTGTTCTTATCATGTATTGCTGGGGAGGTTTATCCGGCATGGGGAAGCAACCCGAGGCGCGGGGGTAGAAATACAATCGTTGAAACTCTTCAGAATAGGCCTTTTCGTCCAAGTAGCGCTGGGTTGTCCAGTCCCAATAAATTCGATCGTTTAATACTTCCAGGCACTGAACATTAAATCGGGCAATTTCCTCTTGGAACCGAGACTCATTTTCAAGCGGTGTGACAAAGTGCGGCTTTCCACCGAGGGTATACCAGAGTGGCAAACGGTCAGGCGACATGAAGGAGGCATCTTGAACAACGGGGTAATACTCTAAACCTAATTCATCCAACAAGGACTTAACATGAACAAAGTTGTCCTGATTAAAATCACTGACTCCCGCATCCACATACGTGACTTCGCCATCTTCCCGGGGGACCGGCACAGCAAAACAATGCCCACCTAAACTGGCATCATTTTCGAACAAACTCACGTCTATTCCGGCCTTGATCAGGCGGTGTGCGGCACCAATACCCGCTGCACCTCCTCCCACCACCGCTATTTTCATGACGCCGTGACCTCCCTAGCCGCTTCGGAACAACATGAAACACCTACAAAGCTGCTATTGAGAATAGCGCAGAAGATCAAATCCGGGAGAAAAAATGAGCAGAACTTTTTAGTTGATCACCTTAAAAGGGATATTGGCATTGGCCACATGCTGATGACCGTCGACGGAATAGGAGAACAGGCGATATTCTCCCAATTGCACGGGCGCCTTGAATTCGATCTCTACAAACCCTTTGTTATCCGTTGTTTTACCCCTTGTTACCTTAGAGACATTCACCGGCAAGCTCTTTGGCTTAGCTTCAAAGTGGCCACCCTGACTACGTGTTTCAACCTCTTGCATTATCCGCCAGTCGGTAGTCAGTACATCGCCATCTGGATCGCTTACGACTAGTCTGGCAATTGAATCTTTACCTGCCTGCAAGGTCACGCTGTCTCGGGGTCTTTTCCCGTTGAGCGTAATACTATCGGTGAGTGGCGCCCGGTTATCCGGATAACTTCCCGTCCAAATTCGGGTAAGCTCGTCGATTCGCGCGGTTTGTTCTCCATTTTCGTTAAACATGCCATACCAGGTTGGCGTTCGCTCCTGTTTTTGCCCCCACAAAAATGCAAACGAACCGATAATTTTGCCGGTTTTATCATGCACGATATTGGCTTCCATCCGAGATGCCATGCCCGCGGCTTTGGGGCCACTGGGCTCTTCAATCTCTCGTCCCCAGCTGGTCGCTGGCACTTCCCAGTGTCCCTTGGGCCCAAACTCAGTAACCATAAAAGGTTTATCCAGCTTAAGAGACTCGAGAGTGTCCCCCAGAATTGCCAGGTCTCCGTAGACCTGTACTGAAACAAAATCGATCTGCGGCACTCTTTCCAGAGTCATATCGATATGTTTTTTCGAGGCGCCCGCAAGGGCAAATGTTACCGGATGATTGGGGTCGGTTTCGTGAATGTAATCAACGATATCAGCCAATGCATCATACACCTTTGGATTAACGTCTTTGAGTTTGCCCTCTTCATCAAACAGTAGATTGGGCTCATTGGCGATGACCCAACACAATACATTCGGGTGATTTTTATATCGGTCAATATAAGCAGTGATACGTTTGTACTGCTCTAGAACTTTACGTTCATCATTGTAGTCAAAACCCTGCAGCTCTTTTCCCGTGTCCAGCCCTACCGCGACCATCAGCCCCAGTGACTTGGCCAAAGCTAGTTCCCGATCCAGTTTGTCGGCGTGCCAGGTGCGAAAACTATTGCCACCAGCGGCCTTAAGCGCGCGCATCCGTTCACCGCCGCTATAACTCAAACCAACGCCCTTTACCACAAACGGTTCTCCGTTCACGAGCAAGTGATAACGCCCCTGATCGGACACAATCTCTACACTGGACGCCCCCACAATACCCGGCGGTGTGCCCGGTTTGTCGGCAGAACTGACGCAGGCAGCAAGTAGGAAAACCGAAGCCAACAAAATTCTATTAGTTATCATAAAGCCTCAAGCTCACTGGAGAGAATGAAAAAAACAATACACATACAAAATAAAGGGAAATAACATTGCCGATTATTCCCTAAACAGCATTTGGTTTCCATCTGTTATAAACATCCATTCTAGCGACCTGAATAAACATGATTCAAGTTTTGACTAGAATTGAATGAGAAGCAGAACAAAAAAGCCCTTACATCCTTTGACATTGACCCCGCGGGATAATCCTTGGCTTAAGGAGCATTTTATCGACGCCAAACGACAGGACACGAACGACACACTGACATGGCGCGACTATCGCCTCGGAGAGGAAATACTGGATGCTCTCTGTATTATCGACGCCCAACTGAATGTCGTACAGCTTAGCCGCCCATGGACGAACCTATTAAGAAAAGACATGAGCCAGGCCAAGGGGGCCCCATTTGTCGAACTGTTACACCCCGAAGACCGAGAACAAACCCAACAATCCTTTTCAGACTGTTTAAACAAAAATATCGCATTTGACACTGAGGTCAGGGTTTCAAACCTGAATAGCGACGTCCACTGGTTGCACCTGCGAGCGGTGCCCATGGTTGAGCGTCAACTCATCTTCATCAGTGCTTATAATATTACCCCGCTTAAAAACAGAATGGGCGACCTCGACAATTTTTTTACTTTATCGCCCGACCTTTTTTCAGTCATTGACTTTCGAGGTAACTTTATTCGAGTTAATCCTGCCTGGGAGCGGCTGCTGGGCTGGACCAATCAGGATTTATTGTCAAAAAACTTTTTAGAGTTTGTTCATGAGGAAGACAGGGATCGAACCCGAGCCCTGTACGAGAACATTCTGGAGGGGGCGGACACCGTTTTTTATGAACATCGCTTCAGAACCATCAATGGCACCTATCGATGGGTAGAGTGGAAATCTGTCACACTACCCGACGAAGAGATAATTTTTGCTACCGCCCGGGACATCAACAGCAGAAAATTGTACGAGAAGAAACAAAAAGAGATTGAAGTTGAGAAGTCTACCAATCAGGCCAAATCGGCTTTTTTGGCGGCTATGAGTCACGAACTAAAAACGCCGCTGAATGGCATTGTGGGCACCGCCAACTTGGCCTACGAAGACGCCCAAAGCCAGTCTCAAAAAGAACTCTTAATGACCCTGAAGAAATCCGCAGATTCACTGGTCAAAATAGTGAATGACATTCTCGACTACTCGGCCATGGATGCGGGAGATATCGAGCTTAAACAAAGAGCGTTTTCGCTAAGTTCAATGGTTTCTGATATAGAACACGAATTTAAAGAAATTGCGACAGACAAAGACATTCAGCTCTATTCGGAGTTCGACCTGTCACTGCCGGATTTGGTCATCAGTGATTCGTTTCGCATTACACAGGTCTTGCGAAATCTGGTAGACAACGCCCTGCGGTTTACACCTGAAGGGTCGGTGACTATTCGAGTAAAACCTTGCAACGGCCACAATCATTTCCGCAACAGCGCGGCTCGCAGCCGAGTCTCTGACGAACGGCATGTGTGGATCCGGCTGTCGGTGCTGGATACCGGTATCGGTATCTCCATGAAAGACCAGACCCATATCTTTGATATCTTTCGTCAGGCCGCAGAATTCATTAAAAGAAAAAAAGGCGGGCTCGGTATAGGGCTCACGGTTTCCAAACACCTGGTAGAAATGTTGGGTGGGCAGATGCATTTGCAATCAACCATTGGCAAAGGCAGTGAGTTTTACATTGACCTGCCGTTCTCGGTGACAAGTTATGGCGAGAGCAGCAACCACAACCCCCCTGTCTCTGACATTCAAGTGCCACCAATGAAGTTGCTGGTGGTAGAGGACAATGTCGTCAATCAGAAAATAGTGGTGCGTTATCTCACCAAGCAGGGCCACAACGTGGTGGTGGCAGAAAACGGTCACTTGGGCATTGAAGCATTTGAATCAAACCTCTTTGATGCCATTTTGATGGACCTGCAAATGCCCGAGATGGACGGTATTACGGCCACCCGCTACATTCGCGAGCTGGAGCAAGAGGGCACCTCAAGAATTCCGATTGTGGCGATGACCGCTCACGCGGCAAAGAGTGATGAGGAGGCCTGTTACGAGGCCGGCATGGACGAGTTCTTAATCAAACCTTTTCGGCCCGACAAGCTCACAGAGGCATTGCAGAAAATCGTGCTGAACAAAATGAAAAAAGATGCTGCACAATAAACCTTTGCCGGGTGAGATCTATTTATGATGGACCGCGTAAATGAATTTATCGGTTCGACAATAGGCCTGGCTTATTTCGACAACTCTTCCGTCAATATTAATACTGGAACGGTCTACCATTAACACCGACGCACCTGCTTTCAGGCCTAGTTCTTTAGCATATTCGCCTGGCATTTCAGTTGCCTTTAGCTCATCGTGAACAGAGACAATACTGATGCCATAACTTTCCTGATAGACAATATATAAGGGCCTGGATAGTTCCGATTGTTTGTCAATATCGGGAAATACCGACAGGGGCTGAATCACTTTTTCGACAATTACTGGCTCACCTTGCAGGAAACGAATGCGGACCAGTTCCACTATTTGTGCATTTTTTTCCAGCTTTAACTTTGCACACTCTTCTTGGTTTGCCGCCCGGCGGGATGAGGCTAGCACTTTAGTTTCAGGAATAAGTGTTTCGCCATTGGGTTCTCTCAATCTGAAAAACCGGAAAAGTGAACTCTCCTGGGTATGTTCAGCCACGTAGGTACCCTTCCCCTGTCGCCGCTCCAGCAGGTTTTCTGTCACCATCTGATTCAGGGCCTTTCTCACGGTTCCCTGACTCACGCCCAATTCCTCCGCCAGAGCCATTTCACTGGGCAGGGGTTCAGACGGCTTCCAATGCCCTTCAACCAGACGCTTTGTCAGCAGGTCGTAGACTTGTTTATACAGTGGCTGGAAACTCGTGCTTAGAGTCATATCTTTTCCCTATCGGTATACAACTGATGCGGCCTGGTGGAATCTTTCCGAGAACCGCTCCCTGACAGCGCTATTATCTGATTTTCGCATGCCGGGGTCAAAGGAAGAAAGAATAAACGCCTATACCCAACATTACTACTCTTAAGAGTCCGCTTTTGGCAGGTTTTAGGCAGAGAAAGTGTCGCTCGAGGTGGCGGTAGATAAAAAAAGGGGGGCTTACGCCCCCCAAAGACTGGATAGATTAAAAAGAAGCTTTAAACGCGGCACCAAAATAACGCTCTGCGTCTCTGGGTACCTGATAGCGGAATCCATCACCGCTGTAGGTGGTGACATACTGCTCATCCCCAAGGTTCTTACCAATCAGGGAGATGCGGTAGCGATCTTCATCAAAGGAGAAGGCGATGCTGGCATTCACGATGTCATACTCTGGCAGCACTGCGGCTGGATTTTCAGAACCGTCATTGCCTGGCAGTGTGGCCACCTGCTCGTCAGTGTGAACCAATGAACCGTTAAGAATAATGTCCATGCCGTCCATTGGAATGACGTATTCAGCCATCAATGAATATTTCAGGTCAGGTGCAAAAGGTACGGCTAAACCCGAACGAGAAGAACAGGACCTCGCCCCTACAGGACAGTTAAACTCATCAATTTCAGCATCAATTGAGGCAAAACCACCAAATACCGTCAGGTTTTCTACCGGTCGCCAGGTGAAATCAAGTTCAACGCCGGAAGTACTCACATCACCCGCATTTGTCAGGCGAGTAATACAGGTGCCGTCAGAACAATCGAAGTTATTCGCCTGAAAATCTGAAATATCCGTTTGGAAAATAGCCGCATTCAAAATCAAACTGCCTGAGGTGTACTTATAACCCAGCTCCAGTGAATCTGATGTCTCTTCAGAAATAGGTGCCGAATCATCGCCGTTGGCTTTGAAGTTATAATAAACATTAAAACCGGGGCCTTTGTAACCCTGAGCGGCGGTCGCGTATACCATGGAATCTTCATTCACATCCCACTGAAGACCCAGCTTTCCGGACACGTTGGTCTCATCGGCTTTGCCTTCAAAATCGGTATTTTCAGTGGCCGGACGAACACCCACGCCACGACGACCGTATTGATCGTTGCTTCTACGAGAGTGGCTGTAGCTCACCTCGTCATCGGTGTAACGCAAACCAAACAGGATACGCATGTCGTCACTGATGTTGATTTTACCGTCGCCAAATGCAGCCCAGTTATTGAACTCTGTGCTCATATAAGCGGTTGCAGAAACAATGTCATTCGCATTACAAGTCACGCCTTCTGAGGCAGCAAAGGCACCCAGATCGGCCAGTGCGTCATCCAGAGCAGTGCCAGAGAGTGTTTCATTGGCATACCAGCTCATGGCCTGGTCTAACTGACCACCGTTGTTCTGGCAGCTAGCGTCCCGGGTAAAGTTTCGTTCAGACTCAATGTTCCAGTAGAAAGCGCCCACTTGATATTCCACCAGACCACCGACAGGTGAAGCCAGTCTCAGTTCCTGGGAAAGCTGACGCCATTCCTGTGGACCCACGTCGTGAAGCTGGAACGGTACGCCAAACACGGGCTCAGTGCTGTCTCCGGCAATCGATGTGAAATCACCTTCACGAATTTCTGTATTGTCCCAGGCGCGATAGGCTGTGATAGAGGTCAGCTCAAACTCGCCCATTGTTTTGTTCAACTGCACAGAAAACGCCGTTGTTTCGTCAAACGTTTCAGTGGTCAGGTCGTGGTCAACTTTACGAAGACCGAGATCGAGGTCGGCAATACCGTTGACAACACCGTCACTGTCTGGAGCGGCAGGTGAATCCGGGTTTCTGCCGCTGGGCAATAATTCCAGATCCGTACAACACTCGTCTTTTGCTTCATAGTGCTCAACGATGAACAGCATTGACATATCGTCTGCCGCATCAAATTCAAGCATTCCGCGAAGGCCCGAACGGTCATAACCGTTGGTCATCTGATTGTTGAATTCATTTTTAACATAACCGTCAAATTGTTTGTCCAGCACGGTCAGGCTGCCTCGAGTGCGATCACTCAAGGGGCCTGAAACGGTGGCCTTGAGGCTATATTCATTGTCTTGATAAAGCTGCGCTTCCAGGCTGCCTTCAAACTCTGTGCCGGGGCGCTTGGTGGTCATGTTTACCACACCCGCAGAGGCATTTTTACCAAACAGTGTGCCTTGAGGACCGCGCAAGACTTCAACCCGCTCCAGATCATAAAGATCGCCAAAGGCCTGTCCGGAACGACCCAATACCACACCGTCTACAACGGTTGAAACACTGGGTTCTGCGGCAACACTGAAAGAGATAGTGCCGATACCACGAATAGTCAGGGCAGAGTTTCGCGTGGTATTACCTTTGCGATAACTGACAGAGGGAACCATCGCCTGAAGCCCTTCAATGTTATTCGCGAAGGCTGCGTCAATTTGATCTGCGTTCATCACCGTAACCGCGACGGGCACATCACTTAGCTTTTCCTGTCTCTTTTGAGCCGTGACAACGACTTCTTCCAGTTCCCAGCTAAGATCGTCGCCTTGGGCCAGAGCCTGGCCTTGCAGGGCAAATCCCGCCGTCAAGGCTATGGCAGAGGTGACTGCGCGATTTATAGGGTGTTTTGTTGGCATCATTGTTATCTCCTGAATATTTTTAATTATTACAGCGGGTAACGCTTTTTCTGACTTAACTCATCTCTCGGTTATCTGTCGCCAGTGTCACGGGTATGCAAATGCGACCTGTGGCCTCTAGCGATGATGCATCAACTATAATACAACTTATATCTTATACAAGACTTATTTAGACAAATTGCGGATCTTTTTGCGATCCCTTAAAGCAGCAACGAGTCTCTTTTATTTTTTTTCAATTAATTCAAGCAATTAAGACTGTTAGGAAGAGTATGTTAAGAGGGAAGGTATCCCTCCCCCCACCTCTATTCACTGTCATTAAAACTCGTTTTCCCGAGAAAACAGCGTACTCAGCTCTCATTCCAATGTAGTGTCTGACTGTATCGTTGCCGCCAGCGCCGCATACTGAAGGTACAAAGCACGACATTTACGATCAAAATTGTGCCCATAACCGGCCAAAAAGCCGCGCTTAAACCACCCACTAAGCCTATGGGTGAGAATAGTACATAGACCATCACTATGCCCGTAAACAAGGTGATGGCGACAGGCAATGCGTAGGCCCAGGGCGTCATATCCACTTTACTTTTTTGTTGGTAATGCCAGGCCGTTTCCATGGGCATTAGATAGCCGATGCCCAACATAATGGCCACTTCGGTAAAAAACAAAATGGCGTAAATGTGAATGAAATTGATCTCGACATCGAATACAAACTTCAACAAACCATACACAATCACGTGAAAAACAATGGCGACCTTGGCTGCAAAACCAGGCACCCGTTTGGTAAACAAACCCACCAACACCACGGCGATCACAGGGATGTTGTAGAAGCCGGTAAAGATTCGAATAATCTGAAAGAGACCTTCAGGTGCGTATTGCAGCAAAGGAGAAACAATGAATGAAAACAGAGCAATGACGATGCTCGCAATCTTGGCGACTTTAATGAGCTGTTCATCACTCACCTTGTCGTTTTTGAAGGGTTTATAAATATCCAATACAAACAAGGTGGCCGCACTGTTTAACAGGGAGTTAAACGAACTAAAAACCGCACCTAATAATACAGCGAGGAAAAAGCCAGACATGAATACGGGCAATACATTCTTCACCAGGTGGGGGAATGCCATATCAATAGATTGCAACTCTCCTCCGTAAAGGTGGAAAGCGATCACACCCGGTAGCATCATTAGAAAAGGCACCAGTAATTTAAAATAACCGGAATACAAAACACCCTTCTGTCCCTCTGCCAGATTCTTAGCGCCCAGTGTTCTTTGAATCACATATTGATTGGTGCCCCAATAAAACATATTGGCGAAGATCATACCGGTGAAAATGGTGCCAAACGGCGTTGGGTCTGTAGATGAGCCAATGGCATTCAATTTTTCGGTGTGAGTGGATAACACTTCATCGATACCCGCAGAGATACTACCGTCGCCGAGGGCTGCAAAACCAAACAGCGGGACCGTCACCCCAATGATTAACAAGCCGACTCCATTAATCGTATCGGATACGGCCACCGCTTTGAGCCCTCCAAATACGGCGTACAATGAACCGATTAATCCCACTGAAATAATAGTGATGACCAGCGCAGTGCTATAGCTGACATGTAATAAAGCCGGCACATCAAACAATTGCAGAACAGCAATCGAACCGGAATAAAGTATGGAAGGAATGGTGATCAGGCCGTAGCCCACCATGAACAACACCACCGTCATGCGCCTGACACCATCGTCGAAGCGACCACTTAAAAACTCGGGTAAGGTGGAGAAGGCTCCCGACAGATATTTAGGCAGGAATACCAGCGCCATGATGATTGTGGCAAGCGCAGCGGTGACCTCCCACGCCATACTACTCATGTTATAGCCATAGGCGGACCCGTTGAGCCCGATCAGTTGCTCCGCCGACAAATTCGTGAGCACCATGGAACCCGCAATAAATACGCCGGTCAGCCCCCGCCCTGCGAGAAAATAACCGTCTTTTGTATTTACTTCACCTTTAGTTTTTTGATACGAAACCCAGGCAACAATACCCATGAAAAATGCACATGACAGCAGCGTTGTTATAATAAATTGCAGTTCCACAGATACGTTCCTCTGGCTTTTTTCTGACTTTATTTACAGGGAAATTCGATTTAATACGGCCTAATCACCGCCGGCATTCCAGTATGATTCAGTTGATAATCCGGGTGCCAATGCATCGGTATGTTCAACAATTGGCCCTAGGGGAATACTTTTTCCCTCCGGTACAAATACGCCAATTTCATCCAGAGCCAAAGTGAGAGAATGGCTCTTGCCACCTTCAAATCGCTGACCGTCGGGAAACCTGCGCCAGTGGCTGGCAACAGACGAGGGCAAATAGAATTCTATTTTGCCACCCGGCGCCAGCGCGGGCGCAACCAACATGTCATCGCCAAACATAAATTGATCTTCAAAGCCCCACGCGGCTTTCTCATTGGGACACGTTAAGACCATGGCGCGCTGAACCGGAAGGCCAGTGACACTGGAATTTTCCATCGCTGCACGCAAATAAGGCAGAAGTTGATAACGTAATTTCAGGGCCTGATTGGCCGCCTCTCCCGCCTCATCGCCATATGACCAGGGTTCACGCTGGCCTATACCGTGCAAACGCATATGTGCGGAAAAAACACCCGCCTGGGCCCAGCGGACATAAAGCTCCGCATCTCTTTGATCACCGTAAAATCCTCCGACATCCGTTGCATAGAACGGCGCGCCAGACATCCCCCAGGACAAAGCACCCCGGACACTGCCTGCCAAGCCGCCCCAATCGGCCTGAGGGTCTCCACCCCATTGTGCGGGATAACGCTGGGAGCCAGTCCAAGACGAGCGACTGAATAAAAACGGTCCGGTTTTACAATAACGTTCGGCCGCCTCATAGACACAACGGTTGTAAAGCAAGGTGTAGGCGTTGTGCAGTGTATCGCCGCTATCGCCATTATGAGCCAGCATATCGCCCTCAACTTGCTCACCGAAGTCGGCCTTGATCATGTCCACGCCAAGATCAAACAGCGGTTTATGACTGTCGCGCCAAAACGCAAAGGCATCCGGGTGTGTAAAGTCGACAATGCCCGATTCTGGTAAGGGAGTCAGCACTTCACCAAAACAACTGGTGTCCCACTGGTAGCGATAAGTGTCTCCGGTGTTGCGATCTTTAAGCAGCCAGCCTTTTTCAGACATCGTTTCAAACAAGGGATTTTCGACCGAGACCAATGGGTATTCCCAAACACAGACTTTGAAATTGAGATCTTTAAGTTTTTTAATCACGCCAGCCGGATCCGGGTAGCGTTTAGGGTCCCATTCAAAAGCAAAACGAGTATCGGTATCTTGCCACGCCCTGCCGTCCAGCGTGATCACATCGCAGGGCATATTGTTATCCCGAACATCCTGCGCCGTTGCTAACAATTCTTCCACATCCTGATAATACGCTTTGGACAGAATGACACCCAAACTCCACTCCGGCGGGACCGGAGCCTTTCCCGTTAAATCGGTATAAATATTGAGAATTTCAGCCCCTCCCTCTCCTGCCATCAGAAACAAATCCATGGAGCTGTCTTCAACCAACAGGCCATAACTGCGCTGTGACCAGGGGGCAAAACCCACCCCGTGAGTAACTGGCGCGGGGGTGTGAACAAACGCTCCCCAGCCTTGCGGGCTCCAGGCAAAGGGCGTATTTTTATAGGAAATCTCTGCGTTGACCCCCAGTGCATCGTGATTGTAGGAACGTATCAACTGACCACGTTTATCCAAGCGCCCCCATTTTTCTCCAAGCCCATAGACCGGTTCACTCGAGCCCAGCTCCAAACCCACAAACCACCCTTCATCCACCCGCGCGACAGGCGGCAGGCGAAACTCGCGAACAAAGTGACCATCTGAAGGAGAGCGTTGAATACTTGACGACCCTTTAGACAATTCAAAAGCAAAAGGATCATGCCTAAAAGTCAGCGTATAGCCTCCCCCTTTAACAACACTTTTACCCTCAGCACTCTCTAGAGATAAATCCACACAGGAAGGTTCTTTAACCAACATTCCGTAATCGCCGAACTGGCATTGACCAAAACGAAGCCTGGCACCAAAGTCGTGCAAAGAAATAGTCAGCGGGCCTTCGCTGGTCTCAACAGACACAGCATGGGTGCCCACCTGAGAAACTTTGCCACTGACAAGCAAGGGGGTAATGTTATTCCAGTCAGGTTCGTTTGTATTAAAGTTCGCCATTTACTCTACCTCTAAAGATCTTTCAGTAATTGTTTCGTGTACCTGAGCACCCAGATATTCTTCGAGCTTCGCCTCGGCGTCATCTCCAAATAAAATTCTGCAGGCCTCTTTCAATCCCGGTGCGTGAATAATGTCTTCCCGGGAGATCACTTGCTCAATTTTGGACCGGCGCCGCAGGAAATCTTCCAGTTTGGTAATCATTTCCCTTCTCGCCGCCTGCTCCACTTCACAGCGTAGATATTCAGCATTTTTGATCAACAATTTTGCATTGTCGGGATCTTGTCGAATTGACTCCAGCATTTCCAGCGCACTGGCGCCATAACGCCGCCACAACCTCTGTGTCAGTGGCTCGGAAGACGAGGGGTCCGTCATTCCGTCCAGGTCCATCAACTTCGCTTGATGAAGAAATTCCGCTTTTACCGTGTCACTGGGCTCGCCATACCAAACCTTGTCTGCGAAGGGAATGTCGATGCCAAACCCACCCACAATATCGGCTACTTCATCACCAACGTTGATACAATCTGTGAGTTTGCCGCCAAAAATACTGAGATGATGATCTGCTGCATTGGTATCAATGGCGTGCCGACGAGACAGCTTGACCCAGTCCGCCACTCCGTCCCGGCCCTTCAGAGCAAGAGGACGCACACCACAGCGCTCGGCAATGACATCGTCGGTAGTGAGCGGACGCTCCAGTTTCAGCAAGCGATTTACGTTCTTCAAAACAAACTGGCGATCTTCCTCAGTTACCTCTGCTTCCGGAGTGTCCACTTGCGTATCCGTGGTACCAATGCAGGTTTTTGGGCCCATCGGTATAACAAAAAACAAGCGGCCGTCACTGGCAAAAAAGGCCAATACCCGTTTGTTTTCTGAAACACGGTCAACGATCAGGTGAATTCCCTTGGAAAATAGATGCCGGTGCTCCGTTTGTTGAGCCGTTATTTGATTGTGAGTATCGACATAAGGGCCACAAGCATTAATCAGCACTTTTGAACGAATGGAAAAGGTCTCCCCGGTACAGTTATCCCTCGCAGATGTCGTCCATTGCCCATCGACCCGCTTGCTGCCAAGAGACTCAACATAGTTGGCGGCGATACCACCATAGTTCATACTGGATCGAATGAAATTGAAAACAAATCGTGCGTCGTTGTCATAGAGATAACAATCGGAATATTCGAAGCCGCCCGCAACATCGTCAGTATTGATGACAGATTCTCTTTGCTTGAGCATGCCAGGGCTTAAGTAACGTGGCGATTGGGTAAAGAAGCGACCAATGATCCAATACAGAATGGTGCCCAGAAAAACCAGGAAAGGCGGAAAACGAAAACCTTTCTGAATGGTGGTTAAAAAACGAATTTCTTTTACTGTCGAAGGGTAGCTGCGCATTAAATGGTTACGGCTTTTGCACAGTTTATTAACCAGCAAAAACTCGTTGCTCTCCATGTACTTAATGCCGCCCCACGCCAGGTTTGACGAATTTGAACTGGTGGTACCGGCAAAATCCCCGCGGTCTATCAATGCCACTTTGACACCCTTTGCCGCCAGCGACGCTGCAGAAACAGCTCCATTAATGCCTCCGCCGAGTATCAGCACATCGTATTGCTCGGAGCGAAGTTTGTTTAAATTATTCTTTCTTAAATTCATAAGGTCTCACGTTTCCCTATTGCGCTCAGGTCGCCCGACGTACGGCGTCGCGCCAACCGCTCAGCAAGCCTTCTCGCTCACTGTTTGTGATGCGAGGCTCAAATTCTCCACCCGCCTGCCACAATCCGGTAAATTCCTCAAAGTTGCCATAGACATTCAACTGTCTTCCGGCGAGGTAGGCAGCACCCAGGGCCGTTGTTTCAAGCACTTTCGGTCGACAAACATCCATATCCAAAGTATCGGCCAAAAATTGCATCAACCACTCATTTCCAGCCATGCCACCATCAACCCGCAGTGAGCTGGGCCGGATACCATCCTGCTCCATGGCAGCAAACAAATCGTGAGAGAGATAACACACAGATTCCAAAGTCGCTCGCACAATCTCCGCCGGCCCAGTGTCCCGCGTTAACCCAAACATAGCTCCCCTGACATCAGGTCGCCAATAAGGCGCACCCAAACCCGTGAATGCGGGCACCACATAAACGCCATTGTTACCCGATAA
>ENA-OSET01001175-OSET01001175.1-sediment-metagenome-genome-assembly--contig:-NODE-1175-length-27535-cov-29.387501_pt1 | contig 27535 bp, 24 predicted proteins | sample MGYA00237882_ERZ534229 | MGnify/ENA primary metagenome ERZ534229 (study PRJEB26408, sample SAMN06266212) | sediment metagenome | isolation source: Hudson Canyon methane seep mesocosm | place... | reverse complement strand
ACAAGCAAGAAATCGATTTCTCTCAGTTTGACAGCTTTAAGTTTGTCGAACGTCTATCGCCAAACGGCGAAGCTTATTTGAGCATTGAAACGCAATATATTATCGAGGCAATTCGCGAACAACTATCTGCGCGTGGTTTAGTCGAATCTGAAGCGCCGCAACTGCTAGTGAATTTTAATATTAGTCAGAAAGAAAAATTGGTCACAACAGCGTTGCCTGCTGTACCCTCCGGCTATTACGCCTACCGTGATCGATCTGGTTATGGAACAAGTTTTGGTTTGGGCAGCCAAAATGTCACGACGCAATATACTGAAGGCACGCTTAATATTGATGTCATCGATGCGGCACTTAAACAGGTTTTGTGGGAGGGCGTCGCCGTAGGTCGTTTAAAGCAAATATCTTCCAACGAACTGAAAAGTTACGTGTATGACGTTGTTGAATCAGTTTTTGAAGAATATCCGATCGTTAAACCAAACGCCGATTTGACCGATAATAATGGGTGATACTTTTTACGTGCTTACTTGGGGCAGAAATGCTCGTCTAAATCGTTAGGTCGTCTAGTTCTTTTTCTAAGCGATGCGGAATGCTTAGGATAAAGGTACTGCCGTTCTCTCCATTCGATGAAATATTAATCTTTCCGCAAAGTGGCCCGTTTACTAAATTATGCACAATATGCATGCCAAGGCCGCTGCCGCCTTTACCCAACTTGGTGGTAAAGAAGGGTTCAAAAATCCGTGCCTGAACGTCTGGAGACATGCCCATGCCGTTGTCAGAGACGCTCAGGGCAACGTGGTGGTCTGAGACTTTCGTTGCGATGGTGATAAGCCCCTGATTGTCCTTGTCCAAAGCAGAGTCTTCAAACGCATGACGAATTGCATTATTGATAAAATTATCAATAACCTGGCTGAGGGCTCCCGGATATGAGTAAACCTCAACATCACGATCCAAGTCGAGAAAAACCTCAATGGGCATATTTTTGGTACGGTGATGAACCGTTGACTCAAATTCACGAATGAATTCATTCAAGTTAAATTCACGTTTTCGGTCGCTCGTTCGATCTACCGCTACTTGCTTAAAGTTTTGAATAAGCGTCACGGCTTTTGATATATTTCGCTCAATTAATTTGCTGGAATCAACAATATTTTCCGTTAATCGCTCAAATTCGCTTTTAGTAAGTGAATTTGAGTCACTTTTACTTTTCAAATTATCAGCGTCCGTTTTTAGGGATGAGGTAACCAGTCTTGCATTCCCTATGGGCGTATTCAGTTCGTGGGCAATCCCCGCGACGAGGGAGCCCAATGCCGCCAGCTTTTCATTTTCGACTAACGTTTTTTGTGCCTGCTCGATGCTGATTAATGCATTCTCGAGTTCTTTATTTGTCGTTTGGAGGGTTTTGGTTCGCGCGGTTACTTTGTCTTCAAGCTTCAAGAAAGAGCTCTGAAGCGCGTTTTTCATCCTGTCGAGCGCATCGATCAGTTTGGCGAATTCTTTGTGCTTAACGGTCGGCGATAGCGCATCAAATTTTTGCTCGGCGATTTTTGCTGCGAAATCTTGCAGCTCGCCTAGCGGGTGCGTCACATGGTTGCTAAGTATTTTCAAGATAATAGAAATACTAACGATCAACTGAGTCAGTATGATCATAAAGATTTGCAGTGCAGAGCTTTGCAGCTCTTTTAGCGCATTGGTGTTACTGTAGTAGAGCGCAACGGAACCGACATGTTCCGTTTCATAAATTACATCTGCCTTTAGATGAATAAATTGCTCAGATAAGTTAGTGCTCTCCTGTTCATATTTCGCGAAGTGTTGGCCGCTTGAGTCGATAACAATAATCGCTTTGACTGAGGGATTCAGAGCAACGCCGCTGATTAGGTCCATTGCATTCTCTGGCGTGAACGTCCAGAGAGGTGACACCAAGCCTTTTTGCAAAACCGAGAAAAGCGCCTCCGCCTCGTTTTTAGGGTCAGTGACCACCTCTTTTTGGTATTGTTGATAAACATCAAAGCTGCCAACTAATACCGCAGGAAGAACGATCGCGCTAAATACCGCGATCGTTAAGAATAAGCTGAGTGACTTTTGCGTTTTCTGGGTTAATTTCTTGATCATAGGGCGCTTTTACAAGGACTGCTTGTCTTCTAAAAATAAGAGAAACTTATCTATATTCCTCTTTTCAATCGCCGCTCTCGTGCCATCCTTGAGCATCGCTTCAAGTGCTTGATTTATTTTTGGTATGAGGTGTGATTTATTCATACTTTTAGGTAAGCCTAAATAATTTGCATCTTTTTTATATGCAGGCTCAAGTATTTCAAACCGGTCTTTATTTTTTTTAAGCCAATCATTCTCGGCAAGAATGGCTTGAAATGCCATGTTTCCGGGACTTAACAAGACCAGGTCGACCCTTCCGAGCGCAAGCATACGCATTTGACCAGGTCGATCTTCCGTGCCCTCCAGAATAATATGGCCGTTAGCGACGGCTGTGTCAAAATCGTCGCCATAGGTTGAGCCACGCTTTATCGCTACGCGTTTTCCTTTGAGGCTTTCTAGCCCTCTATATTCGAACCCATCTTTTTTTTGCGCGACAAAAACAACTTCGTCGAAGTACATGGGCACCGTATAATCCCAGATCTTTTCTCGCTCAGTTGTTTTTGAAAAACCGATAATCGCCGCGGCACCTGCCTTGCTGTTTTGCAACGAGCGATTCCAGGTTGATAGTTCATAACTGAACGTGATCCCGGTGCGCTTAGACACCTCCGAAAGTATATCGATCATAATTCCTTCGGGCTGATAATGCTCATTGATCCAGTTTTTAGGTTGAGCTTTCCAATCACCAGCCACAACGATATGTTCAGCTTTAATATGATTGGAAAATAGACAGCAGGCTAAAACAATAAAACGAGCGGTGTAATTAAATTCCATTTTTATTCTCATCACGTTATTTTTCAATCGCGTAATTTTAAGCCCAAATCTCGGGCTTCATATCGCATCCATGGCAGCTATTATGGTTGCAAAGTCGATAAAGACTATGACGTACCTTTGACGCTAACTACGTAGTGCCTTCAAAAGAAGTTTTCAGAGTTAACGACTCTCGTTGAGGGTGACCCAAGGCACATTCCCTTTATAGTTCAGAGTGCAAAAAATAGCAATGGTGGCAGCTTAATGCAGGTGTGTAGTGATTTAATAACTTAAGCACCTATGCGATTGCTACATAAGAAAAGCATCTCAATTATTTTTTTACTGCATGCTTTAAGCAACCACTGTACGGCTTGCATTTTCGCTTTTTAAATAAAGCGTCATTAAATGAGTGAGCGCCATTGGGAATCTTTAAATTGCATAACTAGTATCCAATTCCTAAAGCAAGAAAATCGATTGCGTTTGTTGATTGACGAGCACCAGTGGATTTGGCAAAAAGACAGCCGAGTCTTCTGATTGGTTTGATGCGTTAATGCGCGCAACTTGCATGCTTGCTTGAGCCGCTCTCTATCTGTTTGGTTTGAAGGGAAGAAGATGACGGAAGGGCTAATGATTCATTAATGATAATCATTAGCATTAAGAGATAGTTTAAGGTACCATCCAAGCATCGAATCAAAAGGCAGTGTTAAAGCGAAAGGTTAAAACGTCGAGTCTAAGGTTTCGCGCAGGAAGCGCTTAATATAGTGGAGCAAGATGATGGATGAGTGGAAACAACTGATTTCGGTTGGCAACAAGTATTTTTCTTCTGAAAATTATGTATCAGCACTCTCTGTGTATCAGCGATCGCTCAATTGTATTGTTGCTGATTTTCCGAAATTTATACGACATGATCCACATTCGGCGATCAGCGCGTTGCTCGTGAGCCATTTCAATCTTGCCGAAGCCTTTCAACGCGATAAGCGCCTTGATGAAGCAAGTCAGCAATTTTCCGCTGCTTTTTACTTCATGAAGCGGCTACTTGACGTTTGCTCTCTGGGAAGTGAAGCTAGCGAGGCACTCTTAAGAGGTTGCCAAGAACTCCAGTTCGAATGGACCTTTTTTATAAGTAATAACGCTAAACGTTTAGCTGCATTGCGACTCCAAGAATTCGCGACGGCTAAAACAAGTTTAGGGGATTTATTTGGTGGTCAAATGGCCCTGCATTAGAGGGATAATAGTGGTTTGACGACTAGGCAAATAATACTCGTTTTTTAATGAAGGAGATTTCATGTTACACAAAATGCTTACCCAACTCGATTCGCTTATAGGCTTTGATGTAGCCTCCGCGCATTGTGACATTCCCTGTAAAATCTATGATCCCGCGACCGCACAGCTGAATGCGTTAACGGTCATTCGCTTGTTTGATCTTATCGACGAGCTCGCCCAAAAAGAAAGTTTGACGATTGCTGATCAAGCGCAACTTGCGCGATTGGTGATGCAGAAAGAAGAGCACGCGTTAAAAGTGAAGCAAGACGTTGTGGTTATTTGGGGGGATTATTTTAAACAACCCCAGTTTGAACAAATTGCTAACGCGCACGATCTCGTGCACAGCATCATGTTGCAGGCATCAAAATGTAAGCAAGGTATTGCGCGTGAAAACGGGGTTGCATTACTTAACCTAGTGAACGAATTCGCGGCTGCGTTTTGGAAGACAAAAGGCGTAGAGACGTTCAATGCTGAATGTCCTTATCCACCCTCTGAAATAGTTACTTATCCCAAATTAGGCTAAGACTGTGTCAAGGGTCAGATTGGCCACTCTCGGTAATAGTGAGTATTCAGACTCATTACAAACGCTCAGTAATTTACCGCTAGTTACTGAGTGGTTGTTTTGTGTTTAACGTACCTTCTATGCTCGCGTTTTATAGAGTGCAGGGTGACAGCATGAGTCCCGTTTTGTTCGATGGTGACTTTGTTTTAACAAGTAATTTTTTAAAAGTGCACGAAAACAGTTTAGTGGTGGTGAAACACTCTCAGTTTGGTGTGTTGGTTAAGCGTGTTAAGGCGCTTGGTTCTAAACGGGTATTATTAGAGGGTGAAAACAATGACAGCCTCTCTAGTAACCAAATGGGCTGGGTTGAGCGGGATAAAATTTTAGGCGTCGTACTTAAAATGATTAAAAAAGGAGGAGTTAAGTTGTGAAAACTATTAATTATATGGTCGCTGTTTGTCTTTTTGCCTTTTTAGTTTCATTTCATGTTTATTTCGCAGTCAGTAGTCTAGTGGAAGCGGTAGCGCAAGGGCCTACCCAGGGTGGTAATCTAGTAGCGATGTCTCAAGTTTCTTTCGCGGCATATTTGAACGCGACTTAGCCCAAAAAGACCCTTTAAATTTCTCTTCAATTAAGTCAATTGGTCGATTCTTTTTTCTGCATTTGTTCAAAACTTCATCACAAAAAATAAAATAATGCTTGATGCTTAAATAATAATGATTATTATTTATATTTAGTGTTCTTTGTCCATGCCAACAAAGAGGAACAAGATGAATAATATATCGGATATACCTGTTGCGGAATCTGGTGCGGTGATTGAGAAGCGTCTGGGATTTATGATTAGACGCTATCTTTCAAAGCCAACAAAATCGCTTGCGCAAAAGGTCGTGAAACAACTCGAAGATTTGCTTCGACATCCTGATTGTATCGGTTACCCGGACGATCGTTGCGGCTATAAAAAAATGCTTCAGCAGTGGCGGGCAATGACTTAGGTTTTGGCGTGAAAAAACTCAATCAGTTGGCCAGGTGAAAAGGTCTTTGCTGGCCTACGCATTGCTCCTCTTACGTGAGCGTCCCCCTTTGATAACAACTATCGATTCTGCTCACTGATATCGCCTTGGTATCGTGCCCTGGTATAACTGAAAAACCCTTTACGTGCGGATGATTTAATACAACGTTGGGTCTCGTTATTGCTGAATGAAACTTAGTGCGCACTTCCAAAACGTTAACATTCTTTCCTTCTTGTCCGAAATTGACAATTAACTGCGTTAAATAAAACATATCTTGATTGAACATCTAGCGTCACAATTAACTCGTGTTAAAAAACATACAATAAATAGGGGGCTATTATGTCCAAATCAGCTTTTGATTACATAATTGTTGGGGCCGGTTCGGCTGGCAGTGTTTTAGCTAATCGCCTGAGTAAAGACCCGACGACGTCCGTCTTATTGCTTGAGGCTGGCCCTGAAGACAAAACTCCAATGATCAAGATCCCAGGCGCTTTTGCCTATTTCATGTTTAGCAAAAAATATAATTGGCTTTATGATGCTGAGCCTGTTCCGGATATCCGCAACGGCGAACCCGTATTTTGCCCCCGAGGAAAGACTTTGGGTGGAAGCAGCGCCGTTAATGCAATGGTTTATATTCGTGGCCACAAATCAGACTATGATCGTTGGCAGGCTGATGGGAATGAGGGCTGGGGGTATGAGCAACTTCTACCCTATTTTAAGAAATCTGAGACTAATCAGCGTGGCGCAAACGCTTATCATGGCGACAAGGGCCCTATGTACGTATCTGATACGAAAAATTACTATCCTCTCAACGAGCGTTTTTTGAAAGCCAGTGAGAACGTAGGATTCCCGTTGACTGATGACTTCAATGGAGAGAGCTACGAAGGCGCTGGATACTATCAGTTTACGATCAAGGATGGTGAGCGATGTGGCGTTGCTCGTGGCTATTTAAATCCTGTACGTGATAGACAGAATTTACAGGTCGAGTGCGAGGCTTTCGTCAATCGGATACTGTTTAACGGTAAAACCGCGTCGGGGGTCGAGTATACCCAAAACGGAAAAACAATCAGCGTAAAAGCGACTAAAGAGGTATTGCTTTGCGGTGGATCGTTTAACTCGCCGCAAACGCTCATGCTGTCTGGTGTAGGTGACAAGGAAGAGTTGCAATCTCATGGTATTGGGGTTGTACATGATTTGCCAGGTGTGGGTAAAAATCTGCAAGAGCATGTCGATGCTTGTGTACTGGTTAAAAGTAAAAAGAAAGATGGTTTCAGTTTGACGGCATCAGGACTCATGAAAACCCTTCCTGATACGTTGCAATATATACGCTCGAAGACGGGTAATCTGGCCAATTCAATAACGCAGGCGGGAGCGTTCCTAAAATCAAATCCTGGTATAGAGGTACCTGATATTCAGATGCACTTTGTACCGATTCTTTTTGATGATTGTGGCCGGAACATCGGTCTGTTGAGGCAGCATGGTTACTCACTGCATGTTTGCGTTTTACGCCCTGAAAGTCGCGGAAAAGTGAGTCTGAAATCAGCTAATCCACGCGATAAGATCAAGATAGAATTTAATTTTTTAAGTGAAAAGAAAGACCAGAAGACGTTGGTCGATGGGATTCGCGTCGCACGGAAAATTTTAGAAAATGAGGCCTTTGATGAGCACCGCGGTGAGGAAATGCACCCGGGAAAAGATGTTCAGTCTGATGAAGGGCTACTTCAAGCCTGTAAAGATCGTCTTGGTCTGGTGTACCACCCGTCTGGAACATGCAAGATGGGTAATGATCCAATGGCGGTGGTAGATGCGCGGCTCTGTGTTCATGGGCTAAAGAGTTTGCGCGTAGTTGACGCGTCGGTTATGCCAACCTTGGTGGGGGGAAATACCAACGCGCCAGTCATCGCAATGGCAGAAAAAGCAGCAGACATGATTCTCAAAAAGCCTCAGCGCGTGTTGGCAGGTAATGAAGAGCAGGAGCTAGAGGCAATAAAATAGTAGAGCCCTCGCTATGTCGATCGCAATGCCTTGCTTCAAGCCAAGACACCAAGCACTGTAGATTATGGCTTTGGCGACGCTCTGGTTTCGGCAACTTGATAACCGGCCTTTGTCGGCTGAGCGTTAGCGGTACTTGTTATGAATGGTCTCATAAGTGCCGTTCTTTTTTAAGATAAACAATGCTTTGTTAAATTCATCGACGAGCACTTCGTAACCATCATATTGTTTTGAGAAGCAGAAGAAAAAATCTTTTTTTACAATGGGGTAAAACTCAAAGTCATAGGTTGCCCCGATTTGTTTAAGCATGAAGTCAGTAGATTGTTTTGCCAGATATAGGTAGTCAAAGCGGTCGTTTTGAAGCATTTGGATGGCACTTGCTGTATTGGGTGCGGGTATTGGATTTGCGCCGATATCAACAAGGGCTCGATAACTCTCATAGGCTTCGACCGAGCTAACACGTCTGCCCACAACATCTTCGATTAGTGCTGGCGCCGTTTCATTGTGGCCTTTTCGGGCATAAAAACCGTTTATAAAGACACTGATCGGATCAGAAAATGCCATAAATTCAGCACGCTCTTTCGTGTACGCGCAGGTGAGTATACCGGCTACTTTCCCGAGTCGCGCATAGGCTAGGGCGCGCTTCCATGGTAAAAACTCTATATCGACCTCATAACCCAGTAGCTCAAAGGCAGCGGTCGCCACTTCAAAGTCAAACCCCCTTAAGCCTTTCACCGCTTTTTCCATTTCGTAGGGGGGATAGTTTTCCGTTGCGATAGGAATGACAAATTTCTCTCTTGAAAAAGCTGCATCAACAAAAATGACACAGAGGATGCTTAGCATGAATAAGCGCTTGCGGATCATGGTTGGTTCGTGCCCCCTATTTCTCAAAAATAATGTTTGTATCGTTTTTAGTATCGACAAAGTTTAGCTGGTGATTTTCATTTCCTCCAATTTTCGCTTACGTGAGCGGCGATTATCTGGATTACTACACGGCAACATAATAGTTGATAGTTATCAATATTAGGAGTTTGATCGTTATTAATGTTGACCTTGGGAAGGCAGAGGCCAGCGAGCTCTAAGTATGTTTTGACAGATAAATACTGATATTGACGATTGAAAGATGCATTGTTTATTTGACTAGACTGCTGCGTCATTTGAGAGCTAGTCATATGACCATATGACTAGCTTCACTCTTGGGATTGAGAGGCGAACGGTTTGCAAATAAAACCCTCCCCCTCTCTCCGCAGCCTTAAAACGCGTATTGATAACCGAATGTTAGCATGTCTTGCATTTCGAGTTGTACGCCGCGAACGGATTGATCAACCGCTGTTAGCCATTCGAAAGCAAAGCGATGGCCGCGCAGTATCCCATGTGAACTGACCAGGTTAACGCCAACGCCCAAATTAGTCGTTTTTCTTCCTGTGTTGTCAGGATTGGCACCCACCATCGGTGCAAATATGCCTGAATCACGTCCATTAATCTTGCCCTGTTTTTTGTGTTGTAAGCGCAATGAAGCACTCAACGCAGGGATAAAGCGATAACTTGCCCACAGGTTCGCGTCATAACCTGTATCGCGTTTGTAATCGTGTTTATTGTTGTTTAGCGCCAGCGTCGCTTTAGCTTGACCGCCCCACGCAATTTGACCGGCTGAGCCGGTATACGTAATGCCTGGAAGAAAGTCATAAGTGCCGGTACCAAGCTGCATACCATAACCGGCACGGCCCATCATGCCGTTTTCATCAATAGACCCCGAGGGCAAGCTAAGCCCTATGTTTGCATGAAGGTGATGTGAAGTTTGTTCGTAAAGAGAAATTAAGGCCTTCACTTTCGTATCACCGATGCCGCTCGTATCCATTTCAGAAGCGGGCATTGGATTGTTCATCATGTTGAACATGATGCTCGTCATGGTTTTTTTCAGGTAACTTGTGCCGAGCGCAAGCGTCACCGTGTCGCTCGGTGCGTACATAAAGCCTAGCATGTGCATTGAGGTATCCATTTCGGTTGGCACCATCCTAACAAGTGATGGTGGACCGTATGGGTGATTGGTGCTGGTGGCTACCTCGCGAGGGCTTAAATCTTGGCCATCACGAATATTACCTTTCATGTCCATTTTCATGAAGCGGTAGGCGATCATCCATTCGCCTTTTTGGTGCATATGGTCCCCCATGACACCAATTGGTGCGTGGCCATCAGCAAGAATAATCGAGTTTTTCTGTTTGTCTGTTTGCTCATGCTTTGCGTCTGCAAAAGTCTTTAGCGAGCACAGGAATAAACTCGCCATTAAGGTTGCCATCGTTAATTGTATTTTCATTTCTCAACTCCACAGCGTCGTCCCGCAAACGCTCTATGAATTTTTAAAGTGGCGCCGCAGAACAGTTTTAGTTCGTTATTTTGTAGTGTTTGCTTGGTTTATGAGAGTGGCTTAGGAGGCGCTCGAATGGGTCGCTGAACTTGCCAATTTGAAGGTCTATGTGTGGCATCGGGTAAGCGCGTCTGGGGTTCGGAAGTAACAACATAGCGGCTCGACAGTGAAACATCCAAAAGTGCCAACGTTGCGCTAAGCGAGATTAAGCAGGTATCGCTCACTTCGATAGCGTGATGTGAATAAGAAGATTTACTGTTTTGGGCGCGAGTATTGGTGGTGTCAGCGATAAAAATGCTTTGCGGACCGCTCAGCTTGCATACCACTAACCATTCGCCTTCTGCGCTATTGCCGAGCATGTAGCCTGCTGGTACCGATGCTTTACCCAGCACGAACGTTATCAGCATCAAACGAATGATGAGCCGCCGAAATCGTCGAATGAAAAACAGGTCTTTCAAGTGATGGGCTTCCGTATTCCGTCTTCGTGCACACACGAACGTTTACTTAAAAACAGCCCATAGGCGATGTTTATGGGCGCTTCAACATAGGTGTCATTTATTTTAATTAGCAATGTGCGCGCCAGCTTCTGTTTAATTTTCATGCCTGAATCTAGCCATAGGCCCTTACCGAACTCGGTAAAGGCGACTAGTTAATAATCCTAAATGGTTTGAGTTATGGCTTAATAATTTATTTAATTGTTATATGGTCGCCCTTTGCCTATCGCTATGGAATTTCCGATCACTGTTTCTACTGAGCGTGTATATGAACTCAAAAGGTGCTCATTTTTCGATAGCTACCTGCTTCAAGACTTATTTTAGGATTAAAGGTCTTGACGATTAGTATTCGGCGCTGTGATAAACATTCTGAACATCGTCTAACTCATTCAGCATATCGAGAAACTTCTCGAACATTTCAATATCATCACCAATAATTGGGTTAGTGACTTGTGGTACAAATTGGATTTCATCTACGTCAAATTCAATATCACCTAAAGCATCTATTAATGCTTGCTTTGCTTTAAAGAATTCGGTGTGCGGAGCAAAAACAATGATTTTACCGGTTTCCGCTTCCACATCGGTGACATCGACATCAGCGTCCATAAGCGCCTCAAGTACGGCATCTTCATCATCGCCTGTAAAAGACAATATCGCGCTGTGATCAAACATATGGCTAACGGCGCCTTGTGTACCAATTTTTGCTTTTGTCTTAGTAAAGCATTGGCGCACATCACCAAACGTTCGGTTTGGATTGTCGGTAAGGCACTCAACAATCACCATGCAATTTCCGGGGCCAAAGCCTTCATAGCGTGCGGGTGAATAATCTTCACCACCGCCACCTTTTGCTTTCTCGAGTGCTTTATCAATAACGTGGCTTGGTACCTGATCCTTTTTGGCCTTATCAATCATGCTGCGTAACGTTAGGTTGCCGTCTGGATCGCCCCCGCCTGCTTTTGCACAAACATATATCTCTCGGCCATACTTACTGTAGACCTTGGTTTTCGCTGCGGCAGTTTTAGCCATGGAGTCTTTTCGGTTTTGGTAGGCTCTGCCCATTTTTATCGTCCAATTACATTTAAAGCTGCATAGTCTACAAGGATTTTGTGTGAACTTAAATTTGCGAGCGTCTCATTACATCAGAAATTATGTGCGCTATTTTCATTGAGCCTGCGTAGAATACCCAGCCAAGTTGCTTTTTTAGGTACCGCCGCGCAATGGAAGTAAACGTGCACAAGCTCGCCTCACAAGAACATCTCTTTCCTAACGAAGCGGCGTTCGCGTCAGATAGGCAGACTGCGATTGTTATTGGGGCCGGGTTTGCTGGTTTGTTTAGCGCGCGTGTTTTATCCAAGTATTTTAAAAAAGTATTGATCGTCGACAAAGACCCTTTACCGACTGAAGCGCCCGCTTTGCGCAAAGGCCAGCCGCATGCTGCGCATCAGCATCTGTTGTTAGTAAAGGGGCGAGAATTACTAAGGAGGTATTTTCCAGAATTTGAAAGCGCGTTAGACCGTTACAGCGTATCTGCGCTCGATTACGGCAGAGATGTCATTTTACAACTTGAAGAAGGTGATTTGCCGCGTTATGAAACAGGTCTTTCTTTGCGGCCTTGCCGGCGTGTGCTGCTAGACTTTATTTTGCTTCAAGCCGTCAAAGGGCTTGAAAATGTCGAGTTTTCTGAGCCCTGTCGCGTGTCAGGGTTGCTTTCAAAGAAGCAAGGTGGGGTCCCCCGAGTGACGGGGATTCGCCTCGCTACACACCAGACGATACTGGCAGATCTTGTTGTTGATGCGAGTGGGCGTGGCAGTAAACTTGGGCAATGGCTTGAGCCAATGGGTATCGCGGCACCGCCAACGATGAGAGTGGATGCGAAGGCTGGTTATGCATCTAGATCTTATTCATTATCCGCTGAAAACGCAGCTAAATTAGGTTTTTCTGGTTTAGATATTGCGCCGCATGCGCCGCGCTCACCAAGGGCGGCGGGACTCTGGAAGCTGGAAGGAGATGAGTGGCTCTTGACGCTTATTGGAGTGAATGCGTGTTACCCGGCTAGTGACGAAGAAGGGTTCCTGAACTTTGCCAAACAATTGAACTCTGCGCCGCTTAATCGCTTTCTATCGCTCGCAACCCCAACTGATGACATCGTCATACACAGAGCAACCAGTAACGTTTGGCGCCAGTACCACAAACAAGGCTTGCCAAATGGTTTGTTGGCGATTGGTGACGCTTGTTGCGCCTACAACCCTCTGCATGGACAAGGATTAAGTGTAGTCGCGCAGGTAATGGAGCGACTCGATGCCGCACTGCAGAAAAAGCCAACTGAACAGAATTCTTGGCAGACTTGGTTCCATAAACGTTCTGCCTTTATCTATCAACAGGCATGGTACCTTTCATTAACTGAGGATATTGCCTGGCCTAACACCCAGACCGAGGGCTTGCACAATCGATTCTTATTGAAGTTGGCGCACGGCTATGGCCAGTTGTTTTTGCGTGCTGCACAAAAGCATCCGGCACTGGTTAAATTGGGTTTGGATGTGACGAATATGGTGCGTAATCCACTGGTATTATTGGCCCCTAGTGTATTTTTTAAAGTAATGGCCCAGCTTGGTCGGTCACCGGTTAAACATCTAGATATACCGGCTGCTTGTAAGCAGGATATGCAAATACACTCAAAATACGTGGAACGGTTAGATGCCTACCAAAATGAATGGGGTCTGCAGTCGAGTAGTTATTTTGGACATCAGTCTGGTTGTCGATATTTTGAACTAAAAGACATTGGCTATGCAGCTTTCCGCGAGGTTAGATTGGGGTTTCGTAAGCTGAATGTAATGCCCTGTGACCCGATTTGTCAGCCACAAATGCTGCCGCGGTTTCTGCGAGCAATGGAGGCGTTTACGGGAAATAAACATCTACTTCTGGGCGTAACAGAAGGCTGCAAAAATGAATTATCTAAAGAAGGCTATCGCTTCAGTCAGCTTGGTCGAGAGTTCCAGTACCCGATAAAACGGTTTCAGGTCGCGGGTAAAGCGAAAAAGTATCTGCGCTGGGCGGCCAATTTTGGGGAGCGTGGTTTTGAGGTGTTAGAGCAGAAGTGGAACGAAGTTGACCAGGCGCGTGTATTGGAGATTTCAAAGCGATGGCGAAAAACTAAAACCTTCAGCTGGCGTGAACTTGAGCTGCTAACGCGTCCGCCTGTTTTTGCAGAAGAGGGCGGTGTTCGAAAATTTTATTGCTACTTAAATGGTGTGATGGTCGGGTATGTTTTTTTTGATCCGTTTTACGAAGCAGGTAAGCTCAAGGGGTATTGCGCTAACATTCTGCGATCGGATCCCCGTGTGAAGCCGTCTGGTTTTTTAGACTATGTTATTTTGCAGGCGATTGAGATGTTTCGGGCTGAAGGGGTTGAGGTGATCTCCTTAGGTATGGCGCCCTTAGACGGCATAAAACAAGAGCCGGGTGATGAAGCGTCGGTTCGAAAATTAGCGCAAGGCATCTACAATCAGGGTTCTTGGTTATATGCGTTCCGGTCGCTGGCGTACCACAAACGAAGATACCGGTTGGATGAGTATCCTTGGTATATTTGTTACCAAGACCTGAATGTGGTGTCGGCGGCGTATGCGACGGCGAGAGCATGTCGCGTTCTATAACCAAATAATATAAACGATTGAGTCGTACAAAGATGACATTAGCTAGTTCAAACCGCTTCTCTTTCGTCGCGCCTATTTATGATTTTCTGGCTCGAGCATACAGCTTCGGCATGATCGCTGAGAGTAAGCGTTGGCAGGTGCAATACCTCAAAGAAGGAGAGCGCGTGCTGTATGCAGGCGCGGGCGCAGCCGAAGATGCAGTGCTGGCTGCCAAGGCAGGTGCCAGGGTCACGATTGTTGAGTTGTCAGGCGGTATGCTCGCGCAAACTAAAAAGCGCATCAAGGCGTTAAAAGTTGAATGCGCGCATCCAATTGTACTGATTCACGCTGATGTTATGTGTCACACACCGGAACACCCCTACGATGTTGTCGTTGCTAATTATTTTTTGAATGTGTTTGAACCGCGCTTGATGCAAACCGTGTTTTCACACTTGAATACGCTGTTACGGGTGGAGGGTAAATTTTTTATAGCCGATTTTGCGCCAATGAAGGCCAATAAATGGGCGGCAATGTGTCAAAAACTCTACTTTTATACCGCGGTTACCGTGTTCCGTGTTGTGGCAGGTAATGGTTGGCATCCACTTTATGATTATAGCGGTATGCTCGTTAATAACGGTTTTCGGATCGATCAAAAAAAAGATTTCAGATTGGGTGTTTGCGGCCCCGCTTGGTACCGTTCAATTATCGCGAGTAAACACTGATCTTACTCAGGTCACCCTCGTTTTGGTTAAAATATTGAGTGGTATTGGCAAGCGCATTGAGGTGTGAAATCATTTTATACGATGCCTCGAGGCAAGCGCTCTTTTAAAGGTAGTAAACATTTTCTGAACCAAACCACCCGCTAGCCCAGCGTTTATTTTCGAGTACGCTGTCGCGGTTAGGCAGTGTTGCAAACTGCCGGTATTCCCTCGTAAGTTCAAACCTAGCCAATTATAAGCCGGGGCTTAGTTCTTGCCCTTCGTCGTTTTTTAATGCCGCATGCGCTTGTGTTACTAACCTTTATCTCTGACTCATAGCGTATTATGACAGGGCGAACACAGGGGCTATCAAACGGATACAATGTTATATCATAGACTTTTAGGTTTAAGGGGTAGTGGGGATATCTTCGGTAATTTCTATCGAATATGAGGGCTCTATGAGTTCTGCGTTCACATTTTTCGTGAATTTTATTCGACCGCCCACTCTTAACCGCGTGCCATTACCTGTCGTTGGATAGGGTAGCCCACTCGTCGGAAATGTTTTGATGGTTGTTGACCCATACCGAGCTTTAATATTGTCTAGCGTTACGCCTGGAATGTCTTGGTTTGAATAAATGTTGATGGTAATGGTATTCGACGAACTCTCGTCACTGATCACTCGAAAGTCAGCGTTTTGAAAAAAATCTCCAACGACTTGAGTATTCCGCACACCGCTTAATCGGCCTCTCCAATTGACCTGCATGCGCCCAGTTTTTGAAGGGTTGGACACAGCATCTGGAAAAGTAAGCGCCTGATCGGATCGAATTGTTATGTCCGCATGCGAAAAAGAAGCAGGCACACACGCTATCGTCAAAAAAAATGAAAAGAGAAAAAAACGCTTCGTTCGAAATACTCTCATAGTGCTTGTGCCTCGCATTACCGCCGATAAGATTGAGCCAAAACAGCATGTAAAACAATTGTCTACGATTAAGATGCAGTAACTTGTCGTTGTCGCCCGTTGTTTAGCGCAGTAAATTCGATAGCTTGGGGTTTGGTTTCGGATTCTTTTTAAACAGAACCGCCATTTTACCAATAGTCTGTACAACCTCAGCATGGCTGGCGGAAGCCATCTCAGTGATGAGTTTGGCGCGTTCATCTCGATCACCTACGTTGAGTTTAACTTTAATCAACTCGTGATCATGCAGGCTACGTTTTAATTCTTCGAGAAGTCCTTCACCCAAGCCTTTGTCGCCCACTATAATGATGGGATTGAGGTTATGAGCAATGGCGCGGTATTGTTTTTTTTCAGCGGTGCTAAGTGACATAAGATAAAATCCAACTCTTTTAATTGATCTAAGTTTAACGCCTCTTGAGGGTTCGCCCTAGGTTTATTTCGAGTAATCAGCGGTATTTGGCAGGAAGAAAAGTTTATGGCGCGTTCAAAGTCAAGTGGTCAGTGGTTAAAAGAACATTTTGATGACCCGTATGTGAAGCGATCACAAGAAGATGGTTATCGGTCGCGTGCGAGCTATAAACTTATCGAGTTGCATGAAAAAGATAAGCTCTTCAAGCCTGGCATGACCGTTGTGGATTTGGGTGCGGCGCCAGGCGGATGGACGCAGGTGGCAGCTCAGTATATCGGTGGGTCCGGTAAAGTTATCGCGAGTGATATTTTATTGATGGATCCATTGCCCGACGTGAGCTTTGTCCACGGAGATTTTACAGAGGATGAGGTCTTTGAAAAACTGTTGCGCGAAATTGATGGTAGGGTAGACCTTGTAATTTCGGATATGGCCCCCAATATGAGTGGTAATGCCGCGTCGGATATTCCAAGCGCAATGTACTTGGTTGAACTAGCGCTTGATATGGCCCAGCAAACCTTGAAACCTGGCGGTAATTTCGTTGCTAAAGTGTTTCAAGGCGAAGGTTTTGAAGATCTGATTTCTCAGATGAGGAGTATGTTTAATAAGGTGTACTCACGAAAACCGGACGCATCGCGCGCACGGTCTAGAGAAATTTATCAGATTGGGATCGGATTTAAAGGCTAGCCCAAGACAGATATTGTGCGGTGATAAATGGTATATTTATAAAACTGATTGTATATTCAGTCACAACGATACGCGCGTATTGATCCTATCAATCGCGCTACAACATTTTTGAGAGGGAAGCCCCTTGAACGATATGGTTAAAAATCTGGTACTTTGGTTAGTAATCGCTGCGGTTCTGTTAACGGTATTCAACAACTTTAGCACCGAGCAGAAAACGCAACCTATGGATTATTCGCAATTCATTGAGTTGGTCCAGAGCGGTCAAGTCAAAGAAGTGTTAATCGATGGCTTGAGCTTTGATATTCAAACCGCCGACGGTCGCCAATATTCCACCGTCCGTCCTATGGTTGAAGATCCGAAGCTTATGGACGAGCTAATCAACAACAAAGTGCGTGTTGTTGGTAAAGAGCCAGATAAACAAAGCATATGGACGCAATTGCTGGTCGCTTCCTTCCCTATCCTTGTCATTATCGCCGTTTTTATGTTTTTCATGCGTCAAATGCAAGGCGGGGGTGGCGGTAAGGGTCCGATGTCGTTCGGTAAGAGCAAAGCCCGATTAATGAGCGAAGACCAAATTAAGACAACGTTTGCTGACGTAGCTGGCGTAGATGAAGCAAAAGAGGACGTGAAAGAGCTCGTCGAATTCCTGCGAGATCCGAGTAAGTTCCAGAAACTGGGTGGTAAGATCCCGCGTGGCGTTTTGATGGTCGGGCAGCCGGGCACGGGCAAAACGTTGCTAGCCAAAGCCATTGCTGGTGAGGCCAAAGTTCCCTTTTTCTCAATTTCTGGCTCCGATTTTGTTGAGATGTTCGTCGGTGTCGGTGCGTCGCGTGTGCGAGACATGTTTGAACAGGCGAAAAAACAATCTCCTTGCATTATCTTTATCGACGAGATCGATGCGGTGGGCCGCCACCGTGGTGCTGGTCTAGGCGGTGGTCACGACGAGCGTGAGCAAACCCTTAACCAATTATTGGTCGAAATGGATGGGTTTGAAGGGAATGAGGGCGTCATTGTGATTGCTGCGACAAACCGCCCTGATGTTTTGGATCCCGCGCTATTGCGGCCGGGACGCTTCGATCGTCAAGTCGTTGTTGGGTTGCCGGATATTTTGGGTCGAGAGCAAATCTTAAAAGTGCACATGAAAAAAGTGCCGCTTGATGATGATGTAGAGCCTGCTTTAATTGCTCGTGGCACGCCAGGTTTTTCTGGCGCAGATTTAGCAAATCTCGTAAACGAAGCTTCATTGTTTGGTGCACGGTCCGACAAACGCGCTGTGTCAATGGTCGAGTTTGAGTTGGCAAAAGACAAAATTATGATGGGCGCGGAGCGCAAATCAATGGTGATGTCTGAGAAAGAAAAGTTGAACACTGCTTATCATGAGGCAGGGCATGCGATTGTGGGTCGGCTAATGCCTGAGCATGATCCAGTTTACAAAGTGAGTATCATTCCCCGAGGGCGGGCGCTGGGCGTAACGATGTTTCTGCCAGAAGAAGATCGCTATAGCATGAGTCGCCGCCATCTTATTAGCAACATTTGCTCGCTTTACGGTGGGCGTATAGCAGAAGAGATAACGTTGGGTGCTGAAGGCGTCACAACGGGTGCGTCTAATGATATTCAACGTGCGACAGAGATCGCGCGTAACATGGTCACGAAGTGGGGGTTGTCTGAAAAGTTGGGGCCGCTAATGTACGATGAGGCTCAGGAGGAGGTTTTCCTCGGGAAGTCTGCGGGCGGCGCGTCGTCACATGTATCTGCTTCAACGCGCAGCAGCATCGATGATGAGGTGCGTTCAATTATTAATGACTGTTACAAAACAGCTGAAAAAATTCTTGATGACAATCGCGATAAGTTAGATGCAATGGCTGATGCGCTCATGAAGTATGAAACCATCGATACGCTGCAAATAGACGATATTATGGAAGGTAAAACACCGCGACCACCGAAAGGATGGGGTGGCGATGGTGGTTCGGGTTCAGGCGGTTCGACAGTGAGAAGTGAATCGAAGGCAGATGCCAACGAGAAACCGGCCGCAGAATCTAAAACCTATGGGCAAAGCGGTGATAATCTTGGTGGTCCCGTCGGCGACGTATAGTTGGGCGGTTACAATGAAAGGCGCAGTGTTTACTGCGCCTTTTTTTATGTGTGTAAACTTAGAAGGACGATATTTAAATGATTTCCACCTTGCGGTGTGGCAAATATCAACTGGATCTGACAGCGCCCGTGGTGATGGGAGTCTTAAATGTTACGCCTGATTCCTTTTCCGACGGTGGTCAATTTAACCGCGTTGATAAGGCGCTAGCGCATGCGCGCCAGATGTTAATGGACGGTGCAAAGATTGTTGATGTCGGGGGAGAATCGACAAGGCCTGGCGCGGCGGCCGTGAGTTTGCAGGAAGAAATGGATCGTGTGTGTCCTGTGGTTGAAGCGCTGGTGGCAGAGCACAATGCCTTGGTTTCGGTTGATACGAGCAGTCCGAAATTAATGGCCGAGGCGGTTAGACTTGGCGCGGGCATCGTCAATGACGTTCGAGCATTTCAGAGAGAGGGAGCTATTGAGGCGGTCGCAGGCTCGGATGCAGCCTTATGTATGATGCATATGCAAGGACAGCCAGTTTTCATGCAGCAAGCACCATTATATGAAAATGTGATTGAAGAAGTGGGAGCTTTTTTTGAGATGCGGATTCGGGCGATGTGGCAGGCAGGGATTCCATCGTCGCGCTTAATTCTTGATCCAGGTTTTGGGTTTGGTAAGTCGCTTGGACACAATCTAACGATTCTCAGGCAGCTTGCGGATTTTTTGAAATTTAACGTGCCTGTGCTGGCAGGATTGTCACGAAAGTCTATGCTGGGTTTAATCCTCGATAAACCAGTAGAGGAAAGGTTGATCGGGAGCGTGAGTGCCGCGTTATTAGCGGCGCAGAATGGCGCAAAAATTTTACGAGTGCATGACGTTGCAGAAACAATGGATGCGCTTAAAGTTTGGCAGGCGGTGTTAGATCGATGAGTTCGCGTCGTTTTTTGAGTAGATCTGAGGATGGGTAGATAAGCATGAGCAATAGGAAGTACTTTGGCACTGATGGGATACGCGGTCGCTTAGGTCAGGGCGCAATTACACCCGAGTTTATGCTCAAGCTTGGATGGGCTTGTGGACAAGTCTTTAAAAAAGAGGGATCGCGTAATCGCGTGATCATCGGAAAGGATACGCGTATTTCTGGTTACCTTTTTGAATCAGCGCTAGAGGCAGGACTATCTGCGGCTGGTGTTGATATTCGCTTGTTAGGCCCAATGCCTACGCCTGCAATTGCCTACTTAACCCGCACTTATCGTGCTAATGCTGGAATTGTAATTAGTGCATCGCATAATCCTTATCAAGATAATGGCATTAAGTTCTTTTCGCCTGAGGGTATGAAGCTAGACGATGACGTTGAGCTGGAAATTGAAGATTGGCTTGATAAAGACTTAGAAGTGGTTTCGCCGGACAGTTTAGGTAAAGCCAAGCGGATTGATGATGCGGTCGGACGTTACGTTGAGTTTTGCAAGAGTACGATCCCTTCACAAATGAGTCTTGAAGGTATCAAGATTGTATTGGATTGCGCGCACGGGGCAACGTATCAAGTAGCGCCATACGTTTTCAAGGAATTAGGCGCGGAGATTGTCTCTATTGGTGTCTCCCCAGATGGTCTGAATATCAATCGTGGCTTTGGTTCAACCGAGCCTCAGGCGCTCGTGGATAAGGTTCTCATTGAGGAGGCGGATCTTGGTATTGCTTTTGACGGTGATGGCGACCGAGTTACCATGGTAGACGCGAGCGGTCGCTTAATTGATGGCGACGAAATGCTTTATATCATTGCTAAAGATAGGCACCAGAATCAACGATTAGAAGGCGGTGTGGTCGGTACGTTGATGACAAATTTTGGTGTTGAGCTCGCACTGAAAAATAGAAATATTCCTTTCGAGCGCGCGAATGTAGGTGATCGTTATGTGATGGAATTGTTGAAAAAACGCAACTGGCAGTTGGGTGGCGAGGGTTCCGGGCACATTGTATGTTTTGATAAGTCATCGACAGGGGACGGAATTATTTCTGCCTTGCAAGTGTTGAGTGCCACATGGCGCCAACAAAAGAGTCTATCTGAGCTTTTGGAAGACTTAGACAAGCTACCACAAGTATTAAAAAATGTTCGAATTGCCGAGCGTTGTGCGCCGATGGAGAACCCTGTCGTCGCGGAGGCGGTAGCGAGACAAGAAGCTAGGTTTGCGGGGCAAGGCAGAGTTTTATTGCGCGCTTCTGGTACCGAGCCACTGATCCGTGTGATGGCAGAAGGGACTGATTCTGCGCTGGTGAATGAAGTGGTAGATGAGCTTGTTCACTGCGTCGAATTAGAGCTTGCTTAGCCTGAGATAAAAGCAAGGCTTTTTGTCTTGTAACTATGTGCCTTCTCAGTTAGTATTTGCGCCCTTCTGAGGCTAAGGGCAAGACGATGCGTCGTAAATTAGTGGCTGGGAACTGGAAAATGAATGGTGACTCGGCTTTCGTGTCAGCGTTTAGTTCGGCGATAGCTCCTAATATCCAAGCTTTGCCCGAAGGTATTGATGTTTTAATTGCGGCACCCACTATTTTATTGCCTCAATTGTGCCAAGAATTCGCATTAACCCGCGTTTTGGTTGCTGCGCAAAATGTTAGTAGCTATGCTTCAGGCGCATACACGGGCGAAACATCTGCAGAAATGCTCAGCAAAGCGGGTTGTGATGCATGTTTGGTGGGCCACTCGGAGCGGAGAGCGTTATTTGGCGATACCGACGAGGTGATGTTGTCGAAAGTAAGGCGCTTACTTGAAGTGGAAATTCAGCCAATATTTTGCATTGGCGAAACGCTTGAACAGCGAGACTTGGGGCAAGCGTCGAATGTGGTCACGAGTCAGCTAGCTTTACTGTTAGACAACTTAAGTAGTGAAGCGCTAGGAAAGATTGCGGTTGCTTATGAGCCTGTTTGGGCGATTGGCACAGGACGCACAGCGAGTCCTGAGCAAGCACAGGCGATGCACGAACGTATTCGTGATCATGTGCGTCAAAAAGATGCTGAACTGGCAGAGAAAATGGTGCTACTTTACGGTGGTAGTGTTAATGCCGATAATTCTTCTGAGTTGTTTGCGCAGCCAGATATAGATGGGGGCCTCGTAGGTGGGGCGTCATTACAAGCAGATAATTTTGCTCAGATCTGTAAATCGATAGAGTGTCGATAGGTTTAAGTTATGGAATTTTTGGAAACATCAGTCGTCGTCGTTCATGTACTAGTATGTCTGGCGTTAGTAGTTCTGGTTTTGTTGCAGCAAGGCAAAGGTGCTGAAGCGGGTGCATCATTCGGGGGCGGGGCGTCACAAACCGTTTTTGGTAGTCAGGGTAGTGGTAGCTTCTTGACGCAATCAACCAAGTGGCTGGCCGTTATTTTTTTTGCGACAAGTATGTCTTTAGCATACATTGCGAAAGAACAGGCAGATTTGAGTGCGGTGGCGGCTACCTCTCTTGCGCCGCTACTGAGTGAGGACGGTGTGCCGGCGGTTGTTGATGATGCAGTGTTAGAGCTTGAATCAACAAACGCTGCTGATGAAGCGCCTGAACTAGAATAACTGTTTCGATTAGCTTCGGTCAGTGAAGAAGCTAATCACCAATGCCGAAGTGGTGGAATTGGTAGACACGCCATCTTGAGGGGGTGGTGAGCTAATGCTTGTGCCGGTTCGAGTCCGGCCTTCGGCACCATTTTTAAGGCCCGCATATTTTGCGGGTTTTCGCTTCCTTGGCTTAGAGTTGACCAAGCAAGGACGCGTGCCTATAATGCCGCGTGAAACAGGAGCGACTCTGCCGATACATTGCAGAGAGTGAGTGCCTTAATACTGTTAAGCATTCGCCGTTTGGGCTCTCCTTGCAGCAGTTTTGTAAAGAGCCCCTCTCGCAGGGGCTTTTTTATACTGATGGGCTTTTAGGCCCATTTTTTGTTTCTGAAACAGCCATCAATGAGGCTTTGCCGCCTTGGAGAGAAATTTGTCAGCGAAGAAAAAACGCTTAGAAGAAATCATTTATCCAGTCGTTGAGGGTTTGGGTTACGAATGCTGGGCGCTTGATTTTTTATCGCAAGGGAAGCATTCGGTTCTGCGTATTTATATCGAAAGTCTTGCTGCTGACGATATAGCGAAAGTGTCTGAATCGAACTCAGACGATGTGAGTTCAGCTGAACGTGAAAGCGGGATAGAGTTGGCGGACTGTGAAAAAGTAAGTCGTCAGTTGAGTGCTGTTTTAGATGTTGAAGATCCAATTGTAGGTGATTACACCTTAGAGGTATCGTCGCCGGGGATGGATAGAGGGTTGTATGAGCTGACTCATTATGAGCGGTTTAAGGGCCACCAAGTAGAGATGAAGTTACGTATGCCTTTCGAGGGTCGGCGTAAGTTTAGTGGCCTTTTAAAGGGGACTGAAGGGAATGATGTCATTCTCCAAGTGGAACAAGAGGAATATCTTTTTCCATTTGAGGGAATCGAGAAAACGAACATCGTACCGCAATTTGATTGATTTATAGTTATTGGAGCAAATGACGCGATGAACAAAGAAATATTGCTAGTTGTCGAAGCGGTTTCAAATGAGAAAGGCGTTAATAAAGACGTAATCTTTGAAGCTATCGAGTTAGCATTGGCAACCGCAACTAAAAAGCGTTATGAAGATGAGGAAGAAGCAGACATCTTAGTAAAGATTGACCGTAAGTCCGGCGAGTATGAGACATTTCGTCGCTGGTTAGTTGTTGATAACGACGCGGTACCGGGGCTTGGTACTGAATTAACAATGGAAGAAGCGGAAGAGATAGACACCAAGCTTCAGCCGGGTGATACACACGTAGAAGAAATTGAATCAATTGCCTTTGGTCGCATTGGTGCGCAGGCCGCTAAGCAAATAATTGTTCAAAAAGTGCGTGAGGCAGAGCGCGAAATGATCGTAGACGGCTATCGAGATCGTCTCGGTGAGCTTGTCTCGGGTACGGTTAAGAAAGTGACGCGAGATAATGTCATTGTGGATCTTGGCAATAATGCCGAAGCGCTGCTGCCTCGCGAAAATTTAGTCGGGCGTGAGGTCTTCCGCATGGGTGACCGAGTCAGAGCATTACTGGAAGAAATTAGGCAAGAAGTGCGCGGTCCGCAGCTCATTCTAAGTCGTTCTGCGTCGGCCATGCTGGTAGAACTTTTTCGTATTGAAGTGCCTGAGATATCAGAAGAAGTAATCGAGATCCGTGGTGCGGCACGTGACCCTGGCTCTCGGGCAAAAATCGCGGTGAAAACAAATGATAAGCGCATTGACCCTGTCGGGGCATGCGTTGGTATGCGTGGTGCGCGAGTGCAAGCGGTATCAGGTGAGCTTGGGAACGAGCGTATTGACATAGTTTTGTGGGATGACAACCCCGCACAGTTAGTTGTGAATGCAATGGCTCCAGCGGAAGTGGCGTCTATTGTTGTAGATGAAGATACGCATTCGATGGATGTCGCGGTCGCCGAAGACAATCTTGCGATGGCGATCGGTCGAGCGGGTCAAAATGTTCGCCTTGCAGCTGAGTTGTCAGGCTGGGAATTGAATGTGATGACCGAAGATGAGGCGGGTAAGCAGCAGGAGCAAGAAGTCGGTGCTTACGTAGATCTTTTCGTTAAAAAACTAGATGTGGATGAAGACTTGGCAACGGAACTGGTGAACGAAGGTTTTACAACGTTAGAAGAAGTTGCTTACGTGCCCCTTGATGAAATGTTAGCGATTGACGCTTTTGACGAGGACATTGTGGAAGAGTTAAGACGTCGAGCGAAAGATGCGTTATTGAATCAAGCGCTTGCCAGTGAAGAGCAGCTTGAAGGTAAGGAGCCTCAGGAAGATTTACTAAATATGGATGGCATGGAGAAGCATCTCGCGTTGGTATTAGCGAGCAAAGGTGTTGTCAGTATGGAAGATCTGGCAGAGCAGTCTGTTGATGACCTGATGGGCATCGAAGGCTTAACCGAAGAACGCGCTGGTGAGTTAATTATGACTGCTCGCGCACCATGGTTTGAAGATCAGGAATAATAGACGCTGAGTCAGGAGAATTAATACATGTCAGAAGTAACTGTGAAACAACTGGCTGAAGATGTCGGCGCACCTATTGAACGTCTGTTAAAGCAGATAGTTGATGCCGGTCTCGATAGCCGTGATGCGAATGCCACTGTGACCGATAATGAAAAGCAGACGTTGCTTGATTTTTTGAAACGCAGCCATGGTGAAGAGGGTTCCGAACCAAATCGTATTACGTTGAAACGTAAAACAACGTCGACGTTGAAAATGGCTGCAGGACAGGGCAAGACGAAAACAGTAAATGTTGAAGTGCGCAAGAAGCGCACTTATGTCAAGCGTCCAGATGTGAACATAGAGCTTGAGAAGCAGAAGCAAGAGCAAGAAGTGCTAGCAGCCAAGCAAGATGCCGAAGATCAATCGCGGAAAGCGGCGATGGAAACTAAGCGCGATGAGGAAGCCAAAGCGAAAGCCGAGGCGGAATTGAAAAAAACCGCTGAAGCGGAAGCTAAAGCGAAACAGGACTTGCAAGCAAAAGCTAACGCGCAAGCCGCTGCGCCTGCACAAGAAGACGACGCTAAGCAAGGTAAAAAACGCACTAAGAAAAAGGGTGAGGGAGCAGGCTTTGACGAAGACAAGCCAAAGTCAAAGCATACGAAGTCTGCAGGGCATCGTGGGCCTCGTCAGCGCGGAGACGATTTATCGACAGCGAATGTTGTTGAAATCTTGGAAGAAGAAGCGAAGATTAACGCCGTTGAAGACCAGCCTCGTAAACTCAAAGCGAAGAAGAAACGAAAAACGCATGCGTTTGAGAAGCCAAGTGCGCCGGTTATTCGAGAAGTGTCTCTTGGTGAGACGATAGCCGTGAGCGAATTGGCAGATAAGATGTCCGTTAAATCAGCGCAAGTTATCAAAGCGCTGATGGGAATGGGTGTGATGGCTACGCAAAATCAATCAATTGATCAAGAAACAGCGGTCCTTGTGGTTGAAGAGCTGGGTCACAAAGTCAAATTGTTCCAGGAAGATGCCGTTGAGACAGACGTGATTGAAAGTATAAATTATGAGGGTGATGAGCAGCCTCGAGCGCCTGTCGTCAGTGTAATGGGCCATGTAGATCACGGTAAAACATCACTTTTGGATTATATTCGTCGCGCTAAGGTTGCTGCAGGTGAGTCTGGTGGTATTACCCAGCACATTGGTGCATATCATGTCGAGACGGGCCATGGCATGATTTCCTTCTTAGATACGCCAGGGCACGCAGCATTTACTGCGATGCGAGCGCGTGGCGCACAAAGCACCGATATTGTTATTCTTGTGGTGGCTGCAGATGATGGCGTCATGCCACAGACCGAGGAAGCAGTTCAGCATGCGCGTTCAGCGGGCGTGCCAATTGTTGTTGCAGTAAACAAGATGGATAAAGAAGAAGCAGATCCAGATCGCGTTAAAAATGAATTGGCGGCCAAGGACGTTATCCCAGAAGATTGGGGTGGTGATGTTCAATTTGTACCGGTATCGGCGCACTCAGGTGAAGGCATTGATGCCCTACTTGATGCGGTGTTATTGCAGTCGGAGCTATTAGAACTGACAGCGGCTCCGAATGTTCCTGCGAAAGGGGTTGTGGTTGAATCTAGTTTAGATAAAGGTCGCGGTGCAGTCGCAACGGTTTTGGTACAAAATGGTACCTTAAAACGTGGCGATATCGTTATTGCAGGCACTTTTTACGGTCGGGTTCGCGCAATGATGGACGAGGCTGGCGGTCAAACAAATGAGGCGGGTCCGTCTATACCGGTTGAAATTTTAGGATTAAACGGTACACCTGACGCGGGTGACGAGTTTGTTGTGGTGGCAGATGAGCGCAAGGCCCGAGAAGTTTCCGAGTTTCGTGCTGATAAGGCGCGTAAAGATCGCCTTTCACGTCAACAGGCGGCGAAGCTTGAGAACATGTTTAGTAATATGGGCTCGGATGAAACCAAACTGCTCAATATTGTATTAAAGACAGATGTGCGTGGTTCATTAGAAGCATTGACTGCTGCGTTGCATGAGATTGGTAACGATGAAGTTCAGGTGAAGATTGTGTCCAGCGGTGTAGGTGGTATTACAGGAACAGACGCCAGCTTGGCATTGGCTACCAATGCGGTCATTATCGGCTTCAATGTGCGGGCAGATGCGACTGCACGCAAGATTATCGAAGATGAGGGATTGGATCTGCGCTATTACAGCGTTATTTATGAAATTATCGATCACGTTAAGCAAGCGCTCACCGGAATGTTGGCGCCCGAATTTAGAGAAGATATTGTGGGTGTTGCCGAAGTACGTGATACCTTTAAGTCTCCAAAATTTGGTCAGGTGGCTGGCTGTATGGTTCTCGAAGGCACGATTTATCGCAATAAAAAGATCAGAGTATTGCGTGATGATATTGTTATTTTTGAAGGCGAACTTGAATCGTTGCGTCGTTTTAAAGACGATGTAAACGACGTACGTTCAGGGACTGAATGTGGCATTGGTGTGAAGAACTATGACGTTAAAGTTGGTGACAAGATCGAAGTATTCGATAAAGTTTCCGTTGAACGTACTTTGGC
>ENA-OSET01001174-OSET01001174.1-sediment-metagenome-genome-assembly--contig:-NODE-1174-length-27552-cov-5.143185_pt1 | contig 27552 bp, 26 predicted proteins | sample MGYA00237882_ERZ534229 | MGnify/ENA primary metagenome ERZ534229 (study PRJEB26408, sample SAMN06266212) | sediment metagenome | isolation source: Hudson Canyon methane seep mesocosm | place... | reverse complement strand
CCTTTAAAGTGCAATGATGTTTGCTGTGGTATAAAAATTTTCAGTACACTAGCATCCCCCCAATGTTGTTGTCTTTCGGTGTTGATTTTTATTAATGTTTTGTCTTTTTTTGTTTTGAAAATTAGGGTTTTAGCCGCGTCTTCTAGTTCGCCTTGAACCATGATTTCTTGCTTGTCCCATCCTTGTATATTCACTAGACCACGCGGTACTTCGACAAAGACCTTACCGTCAGCATGAACAGCTAATAACTGGTTAATTTTTTCTCCAGCCAAACAATTACCTGTAAAAGAGATAATTAACATTAAGCTAAATTTACTAAGAATTTTATTCAAAAAGACAAGCCTCATTTATACAAAAAAAGTTTATAACTTTACTACTCTTTAAGAAGTATACATAAATTTTAAAAAATGATTATTATTAAATCGTTAGACGATGTTACAAAGAATGAAAATCAGTAGAACATAAATAAGATTGAAGGAAATGATGTTACAACGAGTGTTTTAGAAATTTTGCAACAATTACAACGGGTCAATTTAATTAAGCAATTAGCATTATTACCAACAACACTTTTTCACCAATACAATTAACACAAACATTATTACTATTACTCATGCAATGTAATAAAGCACAAGTCATCAATATAGGGTTGACTTACGGAAGCATTGGTTAATGTCACAGCTATAGCACCGAAGTAAAATTAAGCTTAATGGTTTAGCTTCATAAACATAGTTCGCTAAAATACGAAAATCACATCACTTAAAATAAAGATCAATATTTGCTAAATAGTAAAATTACGTCCATTCTGGGTTCATTGTTCATCATAATTAAAAATAATAATATGACTCATCAAACGACCCTGCAAAACTTTATCGATATTAGTATTAAATACCAACAACAACCTTTTCTTCATCAACCAGTTGATGGTAAATGGCATGCATTCTCTTTTACAGATGTCGAGCAACAAGCTCGAACCATAGCTGCTGGTTTGCTTAATCAAGGTTATCAGCCAGGCGATAGGATTGGGCTACTTTCCAAAAATTGCGCACAATGGTTTATCGCTGATTTGGCAATAATGATGGCAGGATTTGTCAGTGTTCCTATTTATGCAACCGCTGGTGGAAAGACGATTAGTTATATTATTGAGCATAGCCAGATGAAGGCTATTTTTGTTGGTAAATTAGACTCGTTAGACGCAGCAATGGAAAGTATTCCAGCTTCTATTCTCAGTATTTCTTTTCCATATCCAACAGTTGAATGTACGAACACTTGGCAAACATGGTTAGCTGAGTATCAACCGATAACAAATATTCATCAGCCTAAACTTGAAGATTGCATATCAATTGTTTATACCTCAGGTACAACTGGAAATCCGAAAGGGGTTGTGATAAGTCACTTAAACTTAGTATCGGCAGGTCAATGTACTACTAATATAAATAAAACTACCCGTGAAGATAGGTTTATGTCTTACTTGCCGTTGGCTCATATCACAGAGCGATGTGTAGTTGAGAATGTTGCTTTCTCTTCAGGATGCCAAATCTATTTTGTTGAAAGTTTATCAAGTTTTATTGATGACTTACGCTATGCGTCCCCAACTTCTTTTGTATCTGTTCCTCGTTTGTGGGCAAAATTTCAGGCGCAAATTTTAAGTCAAATGCCAGAAAAAAAATTAAACTTATTATTAAAATTACCTTTTATCGGTAATATTGTTGCAAAAAAAATACGTACTAAACTTGGCTTAAATCATACTAATATTTTTGCATCAGGATCGGCCCCCATTCCATTAGCTTTATTGCAATGGTTTCAGAAAATTGGCATTAATATTGGTGAAGGATGGGGCATGACTGAGACCTCTGGCTTATCATGCGGTAATTTCCCTTTCAATTCTGATTACCTTGGAACCATAGGTCGGCCTATTCCTTGTGTTGAAATGAAATTATCAGATCGACAAGAAGTCATGATCCGCGGAGAAGCAGTATTCAAAGAGTATTATTTAAATAGTGATTTAACTGATACTTCCTTTACTGATGGTTGGTTCCATACGGGCGACAAAGGAGAATTAACTTCTGATGGAGCTTATAAAATTATAGGCCGAATTAAAGAAGAATTTAAAACATCAAAAGGTAAGTATGTTGCACCTGGTCCAATAGAGCGAATGCTATGTCGTAATAGCGATATTGAGCAAGTGTGCGTAATGGGTTTAGGCATGAAACAACCTATAGCTTTAGTTGTATTGGGCGAAGGAAAAGATCGTTTTGATAACAGTATACAACAAGATATATTAGCTACTCTTACACAAGTCAATACAGAATTAGAAAGTCATCAAGTACTTGATTATATTTTTATTTGCGCTGAATCATGGACATGTGAAAATGAACTATTAACACCTACATTGAAACTAAAACGCGATAGTATTGAACAATATTATCTTAAAGAACTGCCTGAAGTCGTTGAAGATAAAATTATTGTACAAATATAAATATTAAAGAACGGTATTATTTAGGTTTAGGTCAAATAAGTGCTATCAATATTCGCTTTTAACCTATAAAAAAACTGCCCTGATTTTAGCGAAATAAACAAATTCACTCTTTTATTGATTAATTTTTAATTCAATAAATAAGTCAATATTTCCCGCTTGTTTAGATATTTATCTTTTTTGCTAAAACCTCTATTTATTCCTATAGTTAAATCAATGGACGTTAGATTAAAATATATTCAATTCAAGGACCGAATGTGAAAATTAATAACCAGCTTATGAAAGATACATCCAAACAATTTACATCCAATATATTAAATTCAGGAGTGGAATGTGGCATCAATAAAGATATTACAGATCCCGATGGAAAACGAGTATTTGTAAAAGCTGGAACTAAAATCACCGATAAAATTAGATTAAAACTTGATAAGTTAAAGCAAAAAGGCGTGATTGGTCATGAAGATGAAATTTCGATTACTGAAAAAAAAACGAATCAAGATCTATTAGGTCCAATTCTAAACTTAGCAAAAACAAATCCTGTATTAAAAAATTTCGAACTAAAAGACACCCTTGTAACGATATCAGACTTTATCAACAATGATTCTATTCCTAAAAATATTGTTGATCACTTAAGTATATTCTCGCATCTAAACCCCGCAGCTTTTGAGAATACACTATTAAATTTAGTTTTCGGCACTCATATTGGCAAAGCAAACAATTACTCTATTATTGAATTAAACGAACTCATCTCAGTATTGTTTTTCGAAAACATTGGATATGCACGATTGCACCCAAACATGAAGAATGCAAAATTAGTTCACCCTATTTTGAGCAAAGAAATTGTAAAAATAGCAGGACTAGACAATAAATTAGTATTGGAATCCATAGAACAACACGAAGAAAAACTAGATGGTTCTGGATACCCCAATAAATTAACAGAAATACATGAATACGCGCAAATTTCACAAATTGCTAACCAATACTCTCAACTCACTAGAAACAGTCAAAATATTGAAACGGCCATTGGAGAGCTCTATTTATTAGGTCAAGGCTTTGATTTTAGAACAAGTCAAAAAATAGAATCTATATTTTCTTCTCTATTACAAAAACCATTACTGGCAATCATGCAAGAAAGTATACAAACAAAAAGTCATCAACAAGCCTACGGAAATCACCTTTACGACCAACTAACAAAAGTAATACGATGGACAAACACCTTTAGTGGTGCTGATACAGAAATGAATTGTATTCAAGCTAAACTTAGAAGCACATTATGGGTATCAGAAACATCACAAAAACCATTTCATATTAATCGCGAAGATCTTAATGATAATAATATTTGTAGAATGTTTATTAATGATGCGCGTAAGCTAGTCCTCCAAATTTCACAGTTTGCCAACTACTTTAACCAAACACTTCATTTTCCGATAAAAATTGACAATATATCTACCAATAAAGAATATTTTTTAAAGTTAGTTAATCCAATTACTTAATAAAAATACGTTTAATTATTTTGTGTAGGTTTACTCGATAAACCTTTGTTAATTATATGTTGCATATATATCACATGAAAAATTGACGTGATAAAAGGGTTTAACCAAAGCGTGTCACTTTTAGTAGAGCCAGACATTAAGTTAAGACGATTTCGCACCATTATTATCCATACGATATCGAAAACACTTGAGATAGCGTGAATGCCTATTGAGCTTGTTAAAATAGTCGTATCTGGTAAATTTACGAAACCATAAAGGAGACTACCTAATGAAATGGTGAATAACATAATTGTTATAGCCATAAATACTTTAGATATATGTAGAGAAGTGTGTTGGTTAATTTGATTTGAAAAACAAAAAAGTTTGTATATTAAGTATGAACCACCAGTAATAATACAAAGTATTAATGTCTTTATAACTGAATTTTCTTCAAATATGCCTGTAAACCCATCTTTCATGAACTTTCCTAATCATAAATATTTTCAATCGAAAACTAGAGTAGTTAGTTTACATAAAATCGAGCTTGATTGATTTTGCCTCTGAACTTTATTGCCATATACAAAATAAAAAATCTTAGTCGCCGTCTTAAAACGGCTCCTAAAATGGTTAACTTAATACAATAGAAGTTAACTTATTTCTATTAAAATATATGAAGCTGAGTAAAATCAGAGACAAAAAAAATTGCGTTTTAGCATTCAACTTCTTCGTATTCATAATGGAATACGCGCACTACGTTACCCTGTGGGGTAGTTAATTCTATTGTAGTAGATCTAGGTGTTATTTTTTGTGCTTCAAAGACTTCTTCTGTTGAAATACATTCGTCATTTAGTGTTAATTCTTTAATTAATTTAATTTTCATTTCACGCTTCTATTTGAAAGGTTACAGGGAAGTAATAAGCTCTAATATCATCATTACATTATTTAAATGATAACATTAATTAACTAAATATATCATATCACAATTTAATGCAAGGAGTTGAATACTAGAAATATAGGTTAAATCCCAAGACGTTGAATTAAAGTTACCTTACCCACTGTCTATGTTTGTCATTACAATTAGCAAAATATCAATGTCTGTTATCCGATTTTTTCCATAAAATAAAGTGCATTTTCATTACATGATAAAAACTCTTAAAAAATAACACTATCAAGCAAAAAATCCCCCCAGAATGGTGTATCATCCCCAATAACTCCTAGAATATAAAATTAACATGAGTAGCTTCATGAATTATACCCCCTTAGATGAACTTAAAAATGCTTGGATCTTTAGACATAAGAGTTTACTCATAAATGATAAAGACAAGACAAAAATAAAACCAATGGCGCAAGCTCGGGCACAAGTTGTTTGGGATACATTTATCAGCCGACAAGTTGACCATCCTGATTTTTTTAAAAAAGGAGACTGGCCTTTCGAAGAAACAACATGGCAAAAAAACGTTGCATGGGAAAATATTTGGGACAGTGAACAAGAGAGACTACCTGAAGAAATTATTGCACATTTAACTTGGGATAATAATACCGTAGTTTATTTCTGTAGCGCTAGAAACAATGTGATTGAAACAACTTGGGCGGTTTTCCAACGTTGTTGGAAGAATTTTCTATTTATGGACGATGGACCACTTCTCATCGGCAAAAAGCGTAAAGAAGTAGTACAATTTCTATCAAATGGACAATCTAAACTTGGTTTTAAAAAGTAAAACCAAGTAAATATGGCTTAGATCTCAACCTTATTAGGTTCTTTAATATCGTCTTCACCTGACAATAAAATAGCAAACCAACGACCTTCTTCTGAGTTTTCTAAGCCAATTTTAATAATCATTGTTAATGGTACCGACAATAACATACCCACTGAGCCTAATAACCATCCCCAAAATATTAAAGAGAGAAAAATAACTAAGGTTGACAGCCCTAGCCCTTTACCTAAATATCGTGGTTCTACGATATTTCCCATCACTATATTAATCACGAAATAACCTAAACCTATTAGAGCTGCTTCAGGTACACCTAGTTGTAAAACAGCCAACGACATAGGTGGGACTGCCGCGATAATAGACCCAATATTGGGAATATAATTGAGTAAGAAAGCCAGAACCCCCCAAAGTAAGAAAAACTCTAACCCAAACGCCCAGAGCATTAACGAAACAGTTATGCCTGTCGCAATACTCACTAAAGTTTTTATGGCCAAATAGTTATTTACAGAAACAAGAAAACGATCGATTTGCTTTAAACGCATATCTGGATCTGCTAATGCAAAATGTAGTTTTTTAGGTAAGGTCGATGCTTCAAAAAGCATAAATATAACGGTAAGAATAATAAGAAACAAATTAGCCATTACACTGCCTAATCCACTTAACATGTCAGCAGCTAACCCCATCGCTGCTGCTGGATCAAAATATTCTATAAGTAATGCTGGGGAAATAATAATATTTTTTTCTGCAAGTCGTTCAGTTAACCAAACAAATTGTTCTTTTAATTGTTCACGATATTCAGGCAATAATAACGAAAGCTCGGTGAGTGACTTCCCTACTAAACCGGCAAGTGAAAGTGCAATAACAACGAACAATGCTATCACGAGAAGTACTGCTAAGACTTTTGGTATTTTATAACGGCTAGCGCGGGCAATAAGTGGATTACAAATAATAGCAATAAACACTGAAAGCAGGAAAGGAACTAAGATATTAGCTGCCGTTTTTATACCTGCAAAAACAACAAAAAGTGCTGCTGTTACAATTAGAATTTTTGCTGCACCACTTGATTTTTCTATTAATCCCATCGTGTTAACTTGTCTTTATTATAAATAATTTGACAGCAACTATAACGGATATTCAAATTAAGTGTCGATAAAATTAAGCATAAATTAGATAATAAAGTTCACCTCAAACATTTTTATGTGCCAAAGGTGAAAATTTTAAGCTTTTTAGAAACTGTTACATTGTTCGTCTGATCAATGTAACACTTGATAAGTTCAATAAACGCCAGCAACTTAACATGCCCATAAGCCCTACAAAGCCAGCACCCGAAAATATACCAACGAGCCAGTAGCTAAAATGAAAGCTTGCAGTCATATCGAAAACCTGAGTTTGTAAGAAAAACACCGCAATTTCCATAGCAATACTCGCCATCAAACCAGCGACAGCGCCAAGTGCAATAAACTCAAACAACACACTGTTTCTCAACAATGCACCTTTAGCTCCCAAAGTACGTAAAATCGCAAGTTCACGCTCTCGTTCTTCCATACTTGCTTGAACTTGAGCGACCAAGACAAGCGTTCCTGCTAACACAACTAAAACAAGGATCAGCTCGATAGCTATCGATACTTGCTCAATCATTTTAGTGAGCTGCTTCATAATCGAGCCAAAATCCATAATAGATACAGTGGGGTATTGGCTTAAAAATCGATAAACCTGATTTTTACTTTCTTCTGGCACCATCCAAGCAGAAATAGACGTTGTGTCAATTCCGCTAACGGCAGCTTGATTAAATACCATAATGAAATTTAATTGCCTGCTTTTCCAGTTAACTTCACGAAGACTCGTAACCGGCACAGTAAACTCATCAGTCCCTAACGTAAAAGTTAGCTCATCACCCAATTTTATTTCTAAGCGTTCAGCCATGCCACTTTCCATAGACACTTGTGGTAATACATCATTCTCTTTCCACCATTCACCTTCAACAATTTCATTTGTCATCGGTAAATGTGCCTGCCATGTTAAACTTAACTCTCGACCAGCGCCTTTACGTTCTTTTGACTTTTCTTTGTCATCTTTTTTCGATTCAATTGATTTTTCTTTAACGATTTCTTCTTTTTGATTATCGTTTTCACTTTCTTCAATATCATCATCGTCGTCAAGACTTACTGTTTTTTCACCGTTGATAGCAGATAAACGTCCTCTAAAGATAGGATAAAACCCTTGATTATCGATACTCAATTCATCAGCAAAAGTTTGAAGTGGTGCAACCTCGTCATTCGCGATATTCAGTAAGTAATGATTAGGTGTGTTTTCAGGAAACTGTGATTGCCATTCATCAATAATTGAACTTTTCATCACCGTTATGAGTAGTAGCAACTGAATTGCGATAGTAAAACTAACTAATTGCACACTGTTTTCGTTTGCACGTCGTTTTAAGTTTGCCAAAGCTAAATGCCAAGCTTTACCCGCTTTAGCGCCAGCACTTCGCCCAGCTCCCATGATCATTCTACCTAACAGCAATAAAACACCTGAAACCACTATGCCGCCAAGTAATAATGATGAACTCATGATCAAATCACGGCTAAATAACATCAGTAATGCAAAAAGTGCTATTAAAGGGATCGTTTGATGCCACCCAAAACGTGGTAACACATTTTGTTTAAAGCCTCGAATAACATCGAGAGGTTTGGTTGAAATCAATTCAGTGATGGGATGAACAGCAAAAGCAACAGAACAAAGTAATCCGGTGATTACCGCTGTGATAAATGGCTTGTAAGTTAACTGGCTTTCATCTAATGACAAATAACTTTCAATAGCACTAACACCTGCAATCATCAATAAGTAGCCAATAACTAGCCCTACAATGATACTGATTAAACTTAATAACCCCCAATGAAGCATGTATAACTTTTTAACGTGTGATTTAGAAGCTCCTAACGCTTTAAATACAGCAACCATAGGTTGATGTCTCTGTCCATATCGTCTGCTTGCTACCGCTACCGCAACCGCGGCGAGTACAATGCCTAACATGCTTGCTAAGGATAAAAATTTCTCAGAGCTGTCCAATACTTTTGATAATCGATTCTGAGCTGATTTTGCTGAATACCAATTTTGAGATTCGTTAAGTTGCGGCTTTATCCAAGTTTCAAATTCTTCGATATCATCTCGTTCACCTGCAAACAAATATTGATGATAAACACGGCTACCCGGTTTTATCAGTTCAGTCTTTTCGATATCTTTAATATTAAAAAATATAGAAGGTCCAGCAACGAACATGCGATATGAACGATCAGGTATATCAACGATAACACCAGCAATAGTAAGTGGTAAAACGCCTACTTCTATCGTCCCGCCTATTTTAACATCCAAACGGCTGAGTATGCTTTCTTCAACATAGGCAGTTCCTTGCATTGGAGCACCTACTGAGGTTGGCACTTCCTGATCTAGCGACATTTTCACCAAAAACTCGCCCCGTAAAGGGTATTCCTCAGAGATGATATCAAGTTCAGATAACAACATGTTGTCGCCTGAAAAAACCATCGAATCGAGTAGAACTTTAGTAGCAACGTTAAGTGATAAACTTTTGCTCTTGTCAATATATTCTGTAGGTATCTCCCTACTAGATCCTAAAACACGATCAGCAGCTATGGTATTAGCACTATTACTAATAATGGCTTGTTTAATTTGTTCAGAAAAACCTGTAAGCGAAAATACAGTACCTACTGCAAGTACAATCGCTAAAAATATTATCGTTAATTCACCACGGCGAAATTCATGGTGTAATAAACGTAAGGATTGCTTAAACCAAGATTTTGAGGGTTTTACAATTAGTTCACTCATACTTAACCTATTTTCATATCGGCTGAAAATTCTTCTACATCCACATTATCTAAATTGGATTCTTGTAGAACACCACTGTCCATTTCAACTTGGCGTTGGCAACGCTGAGCGAGTTTTGGGTCATGGGTAACTAACACTAACGTTGTGCCGTGTTTTTCATTTAATTGAAATAATAAATCTGCAATGTGAATACCCGTTTTAGTGTCTAAATTTCCGGTAGGTTCATCAGCAAACAATACATCTGGCTTAGTAATGAATGCGCGTGCAATGGCGACGCGTTGTTGTTCACCACCGGATAATTGAGATGGGTAATGCTCAGCTCGTTCGGCAAGCCCAACAGAAGCTAGTAGAGCTAAACCTTGTTCTTTCGCGTCAGGTAAATTGGCTAACTCTGCAGGTAGCATCACATTTTCAAGCGCAGTCAAACTGCTAATCAATAAAAATTGCTGAAAGATAAATCCAACGTGATCGGCACGAACTTGACTACGTTGCTCTTCATTAAATTGGTGCAATGGGTGGTTTTTAAGATAAACTTCACCTGATGTAGGTAAATCTAAGCCAGCTAAGATTGATAACAAGGTTGTTTTACCTGAACCTGATGAACCTACAATTGCTAATGTTTCACCTGAATTCACGGTTAAATGAACAGGTTGAAGTAGCTCGAGAGTTTTCTCATCTAACTGTACAGATTTAGTTAACGCACTTACTTTTAATATGGCTTCGGACTTTGACTTCATGAATAAACATCCCATTTATATTTTAATATTTTTAAGCTTTATCGCTTTATCTTTTACAACTTTTTCGACGATTGCTAACGATTCGACCAAGCATTCTATTTTACTACTAGGTGATAGTGTTAGTGCAAGTTATAGAATGAAACAAAGCCAAGGCTGGGTTCATCTATTGAACAAGCAATTAACTACGCAAAAAAGTACTTATAAGATCACTAATGCTAGCATTAGTGGGGAGACTACAACAGGCGGTTTATCAAGGTTACCGGGGATATTAGCAAAAGAAAGGGTTGACCATTTAGTCATAGAACTAGGTGGAAATGATGGCCTTAGAGGTTACTCGCCTAAGAAAATAAAAAATAATTTGTTACAAATGATAAAGCTTGCACAAGACAAGAACATCCCGGTAACACTTTATAAAGTTAAAATAACGCCAAACTATGGTCCTCGTTATAATCAAATGTTTGAGCAAGTCTTTATTGATGTTGCCGCTGAAACAAACAGTAATTTGTTAGATTTTTTTGTTGAACCTTTAGTAACGGACACAAGCTTAATGCAAAAAGATGGTATTCATCCAAATATTAAAGCCCAGCCAATTATTGCTGATTTTGTTGCAAAACAGTTTAAAGAGATCATGGACAAATAATATGGACTTTATTTGGATTTTATTTGCTTTCATTTGTGGAATGGCCGCGAAGTCGATTTCTCTCCCTCCTTCAATAGGCTATTTATTTGCTGGTTTTTTATTGCATTTTTTAGGGTTTCAAGCTGACGACAGTTTAATTACATTAGCAAACTTAGGTATAACATTGATGTTATTTACCATAGGTTTAAAGCTCAATGTGAAAGATTTACTAAAAAAGGAAGTGTGGCTCGGTAGTTTGTCACATAGTATTACTTGGATTTTAGTAGGAGCGCTTTTACTTAAATTATTGGCAATTGCTGCTATTGGCTATTTTGCAGATTTGTCACTTTATACCATAGGTTTGATTATTTTTGCGCTCAGTTTTAGCAGCACGGTTTGTGTTGTTAAACTCATGGAAGATCACGGTGAAATGCGAACTCGTCATGGTAAATTAGCTGTAGGTGTATTGGTAATTCAAGATATAGTTGCGGTTATATTTTTAGTGGCGGCAACGGGTAAATCACCTACTTTATGGGCTTTTCTCCTATTAAGTGCTTTTTTTATTAAACCATTAATAAATAAGTTCATAAATCAGGTTGGTCATGGAGAGCTTATCCCACTTACCGGGTTTTTCTTAGCTTTTGGTGCTTACGAACTTTTCGAGTTAGTAAGCATTAAAGGAGACTTAGGTGCACTTCTAGTGGGAATGTATTTAGCTTCGCACAGTAAAGCGAGTGAAATTAATAAATCATTGATGGGCTTTAAAGATCTCTTTCTTATTGGTTTTTTCTTATCGATTGGTTTTACCGCTTTACCTACGTGGGAAATGTTTGCAATGGCAAGCCTCTTAACCTTATTAATACCCGTTAAATTTGCTTTGTTCTTTTTTCTGTTTATACAATTTAAGCTGCGTGGAAGAACCGCTTATCTCACCGCTTTAGCATTAAGTAACTTTAGTGAATTTGGTTTAATTATTGCTTCGATATCAACAAAAAATGAATGGTTGAGTAACGATTGGCTAGTAATTTTATCGCTAGCTGTTTCTTTATCCTTTATTATCACTAATATAATTTATAACTATGCCCATGAAATATTCACTAAATATAAGTCATTTATTTGTAAATTCGAAAATAAAGATAAGCTTAGTGAAGATACTTTCACTCAACCCTGCGATGCGCCTATAGTTGTTATTGGTATGGGCCGAGTAGGTATGGGAGCTTACAAAGCACTTAACAGTCAAGCTGAAGGGCAGGTTTGGGGTTTAGATGCAGACAAAGATAAAATAGCATGGTTGAATGAAAATGGTGCACAAGCATATTGTGGTGATGCTGAAAATATAGATTTTTGGGAGAACTTAAAAATAGAAAAACTTGAATTAATCTTACTCGCCCTTCCTAAAATTCAAGACATAAAGAATATAACACTGCAATTGAGGCATGCTAATTATCAAGGAAAAATAGCCGCAATTGCTCGATTTGATGATGAAAGAAGGGAAATTGAAACTTACGGTGTCGATAAGGTATTTAACTTCTATAACGAAGCTGGTGTTGGTTTTGCTGAGGAAAGTTTAGCGATCATGAAACATTAGTTATGAAAAATAATCATATAGCCCTCACCTAAGTATTGTAAGCTTAATTTGCTGAGGGTCTATATTATTCTTAGAAGTCCAAAAAAGAGCATTGTAGTCACCACAATCGATAAAATCATGATAGTTGGTACTACAACCCTTCGACTATGAGTTCACAATACCCGTTTAATAACGTCATCAAAATTCAGGCATAAAAAAACCGACATAAGTCGGTTTTTTTATATCACTTATAACACTATTTCTTATATAAACTCGTTACAAAAAAATAAGTGGCATCCCTAAGGGGATTCGAACCCCTGTTACCGCCGTGAAAGGGCGGTGTCCTAGGCCTCTAGACGATAGGGACACAAATACTATCGTGAAAAGTAAACTTTTCTATTTCAAGTCATAAAATAACTTAAAACCAATTTTGCTCGAACAAATTTAATTCATTCAAACAAATTAAAACTTGGTGGAGCTATGCGGGATCGAACCGCAGACCTCTTCGCTGCCAGCGAAGCGCTCTCCCAGCTGAGCTATAGCCCCGCTTACAAATAAATAACATGGCCTAATATGCTACAAATTCATTGCCAAACAAATGATTAATCACTCGTTGAAAGCGAGGCGCATTCTAAGCACCCGACCTAAAACTGTCAACCCTTATTTTAGATAAAAAGAGATTTTTTTCAAAGTTTTTAATTAAGTGTTTACTTAAGCGTCAAGTTGACTGATTTTTGTTTAACCAGTGATTTATCAATCACCTCTTTTCATTAAATATTTTTATATATTTACCCATGTCACTAATGTTAAAAGATTATTTAATTATAAAGCGATATTTATAACAATATTTATCAATAATCACTTAGACAAGCTTAATGGGATCAAGGTTTATGGTTTATTTATGATTAAATTGGGAGTAAAGTTGTACTAATGCTCTAATAATAAGAATTTTTAATGCAATTAGAAAAGTTAAATGTTGTTGCGATTGGTGGAGGACATGGCTTAGGTCGTGTGCTATCTACGCTTTCTTTTTTAAGGAAGCAGTTAACCGGTATCGTTACTACAACCGACAATGGTGGGTCAACAGGCAGGTTACGTAAGCGGAGTAGCTCTATTGCTTGGGGTGATCTTCGAAATTGCTTAACATTATTGGTAGATAAAGATTCTGTTGGCAGTCAGTTATTTGATTTTAGGTTTGATGGTCAAGATGAACTCGGTGGTCACAACTTAGGTAACCTTATCTTATATGCGCTTGTTCAACTACAATCTCGACCACTTGATTCAATAAAGCTCGTTAGACGTTTATTAGGCGTTAGAACCCCTTTATACCCGATGTCTGAAACACCTACCGATTTAATGGCATTTTATCCAAAAGGACGCTGCAAAGTTGGTGAGCTCTCTGTAGATAAAATGCCGATAATGCCAGAAAAACTCTTATTAGCACCCTTAGTGAAAACCTTGCCTTTATGTATTGATGCGATAGCGTCTGCTGATTTGATTATATTAGGCCCAGGGAGCTTTCTTACCAGCGTTATTCCCCCTCTTCTAGTTAGAGACATCACTAAAGCAATTCAAGCCAGTTCAGCTCATTGTGTGTTTATTGAGAACCTAGGCGCTGAAGATAGTCCTGCCGCAGGGCTTTCTTTAGACGAAAAAGGATTTTTAGAAGAGTTGCAAAAACAGAAAAAACGTTCACGGGCTGCAAGTGAAATATCCACGCAAGATTGGACAACATTAATCAATGATGAAATTGAAGACTTTATTGGATATGATACACTAGAAGGAAACGTGAAAATTACTCGTTACCGTAAAGTTGTTTCTAAAAAAGATGGAGAAATGTATCAATTAGTATTCAATCAGACTCCTTTTTACCCCGAAGGTGGAGGTCAGGTAGGTGATAAAGGATATTTAGAAGATACCCATGGAGATATTGTTTATATTTTAGATACGAAAAAGGAAAACAATGTGATTATTCATTTTGTGAAAAATCTTCCAAAATATATAAACGATAATTTTAAAGCTGTAGTAGATGAAAAACAACGCTTTAGAACAGAGTGTAATCACACCGCCACTCACCTATTACATCAAGCATTAAGGGAGGTTTTAGGAATACATGTAGAACAAAAAGGTTCTGCGGTGCACTCTACATATTTACGTTTCGATTTTTCACATTTTTCAAAAATGACTTTAGAGCAATTGCGTGATGTAGAGAACTTTGTAAATGCTCGTATTTCAGGAAAAATTCCTTTAATAGAAAGAAGAAATATCCCAATGCAAGAAGCAATTAGTCAAGGTGCATTGGCCTTATTTGGAGAAAAATACGGAGATGCTGTTAGAACTATAAAGTTCGGAAAATCGATAGAACTATGCGGTGGAACACACGTAAAAAATACGGGTGACATTTGGCATTTTAAAATAAAATCTGAAGGTGCAGTTGCTGCAGGAATTAGAAGAATTGAAGCGATAACAAATGATGCTGTTAAAGATTTTTATTCAGAGAACAATAAAACTTTATTTGAAGTAAAAGATATTTTAAACAACACAAAAGACCCTGTAAAAGCAGTAAAAGCTTTACAAAATGAAAATACATTATTAAAAAAACAACTTGAACAGTTGTTAAAGAATAAAGCGCAAAATTTATCAGTTGAAATTAAAAATCAATTACAAGAAATTAATGGGGTAAAATTCCTGGCAACTAAAGTAGATTTAGACCAGAATGGCATTAAAAATTTAGCCTTTGCTTTAGGCAAAGAATATGAGAACTTATTTTTATTATTTGCAACTTCAGAAAACAAAACAAAAGCCATGCTAACTTGCTATATTTCTAAAGAATTAGCAAACGAACGTGAATATGATGCAGGAAAAGTAGTAAGAGAGTTAGGAAAACTAATTCACGGTGGTGGAGGTGGACAAAACTTTTTTGCAACAGCTGGAGGTAAAAATCCTGGTGGAATACAGAAAGCTCTAGAACGAGCAAAAGATTATGTGGTGTAAGTTTTTCTTCAAAATCAAACTTTTTAAATGCGTTTTCTAAATAGATATTCATGAGGTCGTTATAACCAGATTACAAATAATTATATACATACTAAAAACAAATTATATGATTAATTCATCTCAAAGTATCGCAGGAACTTACTTTTTCTGTTATCAATATGGTGAACTTCAAGAAATAAAAAAGTATTGAAATAAAGATTTGAAGCATTATCTTTGAAATGTAAAACTTTTCTGAAATAGTAACATGAATCTCCAAACTCAAATTCCTTTAAAAAAGGAAACTATAAATCCAATAAATTACAATTCTAAAATATTACTGTTAGGATCTTGTTTTTCAGAAAACATAGGTGATAGGCTTGCTTATTTTAAGTTTCAATCTTTACAAAACCCATTTGGGATTTTATTTCATCCTAAGGCAATTAAAAATTTAATTAAAAACGCTATTCATTCGAAAGAATATACAAGTAATGATTTAATATTTCAAAACGAACGATGGCATTGTTTCGATGCTCATTCTAGGCTAAGTTCTGAAAATAAAGGTGAGCTTCTAGAAAGCCTAAATACTTCAATAAAAGTAACAAATAAAAAGTTAAAAGAAGCCACTCATATTATTATTACACTGGGAACTTCTTGGACATATAAATTTATAGAAACAGATATTACTGTTGCTAATTGTCACAAAGTCCCACAAAAAAAATTCTTAAAAAAAATCTTAACTATTCATAAAGTTTCAGAAACTTTAGAAGAAATAATTTCACTTATAAAATCAATAAATCCCAATACCAATATTCTGTTTACGGTATCTCCGGTTCGACATTTAAAAGATGGTTTTATAGAAAATCAAAGAAGTAAATCTCATTTAATCTCCGGAATTCATCAAGTTTTGAAGCAACCATATGTGTCCTACTTCCCTAGTTACGAAATCATGATGGATGAATTGCGCGATTATAGGTTCTATGCAGAAGACATGCTTCATCCCAATAAAACAGCCATCAATTATATTTGGAATAAATTTTGTGAAACTTGGATTTCTGCAGATACAGAAAAAACAATGCAAGAAGTTGAAACGATTCAAAAAGGATTACAACATCGTTCTTTCAATCCTAAATCTAAGCAACACCAGCAATTCTTTAAAAAACTTGAGGAAAAAATAAATATCCTTCAAAAAAAACATCCTTTTATCTTATTTTAAAAATACGTCATATGACGTATTTCATACTTTTTCTTATTTCTAGAATTTTGGAATGTAATTCTAAAATCAACTTTATGAAAACAAAATCATTACTACTTCTTACTATTCTTGGAATGGTAATATTAAGTCCAATAAATGCTCAAACTGTTAAGAAAGAGAAATTAAAGTTTGGTGGTTATGGACAAAAAAAATTTAATAAAGCTGGAAAGAAAATCTTTATAGAGCAATTTAACATTAGTTATCAATTCATCTATGGCAAAACAAAAAAAACTAGAGGAGGAAGACAAATGGGAGGAGGATATCTTGGAGATTCTAAAGCCGCTTTATTTTTAGGTCTTGATGGAATTAAAACCGAGGAACTTCAAAAATTAACAAATGACACGTACACAGATTTTACTTTGCAATTACAAGCAAAAGGATACACTATTTTAACTGGGGAAGATTTTAAAAATCATACTTATTACAAAGATGCAAAATTATTTGAAGGAGGTACTCCTAATGAATATTTCAAAGGTTTTATCTCAACTTCTCCAGAGGGTGTTGCTTTTTTAAATAAAGAGTATACCGACTTTAATACTACTTTAAAAACTTCAAAACAATTAGATGGTGTTGTTATTGCACGTATCAATGTCATAATTCCATTTGCTGAGGACGGAGAATCGCAAGGAAGTAGAGCATTTGGAAAGTTACTTGGTGGTGTTTCTAAAGTAGTTGCTAAACCTAATTTAAGAATTGGGTCTTCTACGATTCAAACAAAAAGCAAATTAGGATTTGACAAATACAACACTGTAAGTACAAATTTTGATATTGGTTTTTACACTAGTTTAAAATACCAAGCATGGCAAACAGCAAAACCCAAAAAAGCAATTGAAATTTCTGGCGTATTACCAGAAAAAAAATACAAAGCTGTAAAAACTGCAAGTCAAGATCTAAACGGAACTCAGGCAGGAAATTACAAAGTATTTAATATTCCTAGTTCAGATATTGAAAAAATGCAATTAATTTCTTTTGAAGGAACAAAATATTACAAGGGCGTAAAAGAGGGTTTAACCTACTTTATTAAATCTTCTACCAACAAATTTTTATCAAACGTTAAATAAATATAAATCACTATTATGAAAACTTTATATAAAACTATTTCAATTATAAGTTTCACAATACTTTTTTGGGCTTGTTCCTCAACAGAGGGTGATACAATAACTTGTGAAAATGAATGTGAATATATTATTGAATCTGGAGAAACTGCTGGTACGGTTCCGATCTCTATAGAAGGAACATTCGAGTTAAGTTTTGCAAAAAATTCTCAATCTACAAATACGTATTATGATGATGGTGTTAAAGGCACATTTACAATTGCTAGTAATACCTTAACTCTTGGTGTTGAGGGTAAAGACTGTATTACTCTTAAAAATCCAATACAAAGTAGCCCTTCCGAAAATACCTTCGTAAACTCATGTGGAACAAATTTTGTGTATGCGGTTTCTACAGATTTAAATGGAAACATCAATGAAATTAATGTACTAAATAGAAATGGAACACGTTTCTTTGGACAATTCAAATAGTAATTTCAATCATTCATTTTAAAAAACAGAAAGCAATTGGCATCTCCAGTTATTAAAAAATTGTCGATTGCTTTCTTATTAGAAAATATCTTTTTCATTGAACAGTCTAACTTTATTAATAGTGCTCTTACTGCTAAAATGTATTTTAATTATTATAATGAGTAGATACTATCGAAAAATGAAACTTTTTCAATTTAAAAAAACAACACTCATTTCTAAAGAAATAGATAAAGAGAGACAAATTCAATTAAAGTTAATTAATTCTCAGGAGATGTTGAATAGAATTAAAGACTCTATTCAAAAAAAGCTTTTACTTATAAAATTCAATATAATTCAACTTGAATTTACTTTATCAGAATTTTGTAAATTGTAAGCATTAACTAACTCCATGAAAAGTCGTATACTTCTCTTTTATTTTATTTTATTTTTGAGTTCTTATCTAAATGCTCAAAGCACTTCTGAAAGCCAAATAATTTTTGATAAATATCTTTCCAATGGGTTTAAATATCATGACAATCGAAAACTAGATAGCTGCCTTTATTTTTTAAAAAAGGTAGATAGTTTGGTAAAGTTATCACCTAAAGATTCTACTAAATTTTACAAAAAGGAAGTTTTAGAAGCTACTCTTTTTGTTAGAAAAGGTAAAACTGGTGATGCAATTGGAAAGCACCTCAAGGCATACGAATTTTTTAAAAAACAAAAAGATAGTTCAAACATTGGAATTACACTCTATAATTTAGGAGTTGCAAGCTACTACTCGAATAGAAGATCTGTAGCTGGAGAATATTTTAATGAAGCACTCATCTACAAAGAGTTTATATCAAAGCGTCTTCTTACTAGGATTCATCAAAATTATGGGACTATTCATCTAGAAAATGGTTTATTAAGCAAACCAAAAGATACCTTTCTTATTTACAAATCTATTAGAAGTTATCGTGAAGCTATTGCTATTTACAAAGAAGAAAAATGGTTAATGGAAGAAATACTATCTACTAGTTTATTATCTGAATCGTATAATCAGTTAGGAGATTATGATACTGCTTTAAAAATTATTAATGACGCAATTTCATTAGCAAAAAAAGCAACTAATAAAAGCCAAGAAGGCTTTGCTTTAATTAAAAAAACAACCTTTTTGGGAAACAAAAAAAGATATCATGAAGCTTTAAAAACCATACAAATTGCCAGTCCAATTTTTAAAGAACTTGGAGATAAGCCTACTTACTTGTACTCACTTTTAGAAGAAAAAAAAATTTTAAAAGGTTTGGGTAAGTATAAAGAAGCAACTATGGTAGGTGACTCCATTTTTCAAGTAAGTACTCGTGTGTATGATATAAGGATTGCTGATAAAATTTCGGAAATGGAAACCAAATATAAAACCGCTGAAAAAGAAAAAGAAATTTTAAAGCAAAAAGAAGTATTGCTTGCACAAGAACTCTCTATAAAAAACAGAAACTTATTCGGAATATTAATTTCTTCTTTACTAATCATTTTGTTGATTATTTCATTTTTTGAGTATAAAAAAAATAAATTCAAAAGAGATCAACTTCAAAAAGAAATTGATTTAAAAGATGCTTTAGCTACTATAAAAACACAAAACAAACTCCAAGAGCAAAAATTACAGATCTCTAGAGATTTACATGATAATATAGGGTCTCAGTTAACTTTTATTATTTCATCTTTAGATAATTTAAAATTTATTTCTAAAGATTTAAGCGAAAACTTAAAAAAGAAACTTTCCACGATTAGTTCATTTACCGGATCAACTATTTATGAATTAAGAGATACCATTTGGGCAATGAATAAATATGAAGTAAGTACAGAAGATATAGAAACTAGATTACTATTTTACATAGGAAAAGCAAAATCTGCCACTAATAAAATTCAATTCATTTTAAAAAACAACACCAAAAATGATTTAAAATTTACTTCAATTCAAGGAATGAATATTTTTAGGATTATTCAAGAAGCGGTTCATAACGCTATAAAACATGCAGATGCAAAAACAATAGAAATAGATTTAGATTTCTCCAATAATTTATTTTCTGCTATTGTAAAAGATGATGGAATTGGATTTGATATTAATAAAGTAAATTCAGGAAATGGATTGAGTAACATTGAAAAAAGAATGAGTGAGATTAACGGAAAATCATTTATAATTTCATCAGATAAAGGTACAACTGTAAAAATTGTATTATGAAAATTAAAATCTGTTTAGCAGAAGACAATTATTTTTTAGCAAAAACTATTCAAGAAAAAATCTCTTTTTTTGACAATATTCATTTTAAGTTTCACGCAAATAACGGTGCTGAATTAATAGGAAAATTAGAAGAAAACAGCAATATTGATGTAATTTTAATGGACATTCAAATGCCAGAAATGAATGGGATTACAGCAACAGAAATTATTAAAAAAAAATACCCTCACATTCGAATTTTAATACTCACTGTTTTAGATGATGATACTTGTGTTTTTAATGCTATAAGAGCTGGTGCTAATGGTTATCTATTAAAAGAAGTAGCTCCAGAAAAACTATACAATGGCATTTTAGAAGTTTGTAATGATGGAGCACCTATGACTCCTAGCATTGCTTTAAAAACATTAAATTTATTACGAAATCCAATTCTCTCTGAAGAGAAAGAAGTTTTTACAAAACTATCTAAGAGGGAAACAGAAATTCTATTACACCTTAGTAAAGGCCTTAATTATAGTGCAATTTCAGAAAATTTAATTATCGCACCTTCAACCGTAAGAAAACATATAGAAAATATTTATAAAAAACTCCATGTACATAATAAAATAGAAGCCGTACTTAAAGGAAAAAGGAATAATATTATCTAGTTTTAAAATTAATTGTGTACTTTTATATTCCCCTTTTTAACCTTAATTAGATTATGATAAAAAAAATAGCAATAGGAATATTTGCCGGGGCATTTTTGGGCATAATTATTACATCTATTTTTGTAACTGATGGTTCTATTTTAGATTTATTTCTTACAAAAATCACCGTTACTTCAATAATTACCGGATTATTATGTGGTATTTACGATCATTTATCAAATTCTAAACTTCAAGTTTTATCAATCTCTATTTTAATTGGTATTATAGTTTTTTACCTCAAGTATTTAATAACTGGTCATGACTTTGCTCCACTAAAAATGGGTCTTTTTGTTGGTGCAGTTTTAGGTAGTTTTTTTGCTACTTTAAAAAAAATAATGAGCTATTTTAAAGTGAACGAAAGATTAAAAAAATTACGTAGCAGAGGGTTTAATAATTATTTTTGACCTAAAAAATTATCTACATTTTGCCAGGGTCCTCCATTAATAATATCCAACCCATGATGAGATAAAAATTGTGAAGCCTGTTCACTTCTACCACCACTTTTACATACTGCAATTATTGATCTATTCCAAGATTTAATTTCTTCTACATGTAATGGAATTGTAGTTAAAACAATATGTTTTGCTCCTTCAGAATGACCATGATCCCACTCTAATTTAGTTCTTACATCTAAAATAACAGCACCTTTTTCTAGATACTCTTGTACTTCATTCATATTAATATATTTCTTAAGTTAGTTAAAATTTTCATAAAAATATAAAAGAATTTCTGAACAAATACATATCTAATCATTTTAATTATTTTTGAGTCAATTAAATTAATATTTTTTTAGAAATGAAACAAGAAACACGTAAAGAAGAAATTATAAAAACAGCAGCTAAACTTTTTAAAGAAAAAGGGTACAGTGCAGTTACTATGCGTGATCTGGCAACGGATATGGGTATAAAAGCAGCAAGTCTATACAATCATATCGATTCTAAACAGGAAATTCTTAAGGTTATTATAATTTCTATAGCAAAAGAGTTTACAGATGGAATGCATAATATTACACAAACCGAATCTTCCAGCATTTCAAAGTTAAAGAAGATCGTTGCATTACATGTAAAAATTACAGCAAATAACACCAATGATATGGCTTCTTTAAATAATGATTGGATGCATTTAGAAGAGCATCTTGAGTATTATTTAAAGCTTAGAAATGAATACGAAACTAGTGTTATTAGCATCATTAAAGCCGGTATTGCTAATTCTGAAATTAAGAAAACGAATCCTGAAATTATAATGTTTTCAATGTTAACAACTTTACGCTCTTTGTATTTGTGGATTCCTAAAAAAGAAGATTTAGATAGAAATGAACTCACTCATAGTCTCAATCAGGTGCTCATTGAGGGAATTAACATCTAATTAAGAAATATAATCACTATCTTTGTTGCTTAAACTAACAAGTGTTAGTTTATTGGTTTTAGTTTGTAATTTACTTTATTAATTAAAGATAAAAATGGCGGAGTTTCACAATATTAAAGTTTTAGATATTTACAAGGAGACTAATGATACTTCAGTGGTCACTTTTGATATCCCAGAAGAATTGAAAGAGGCTTTTATATTTAGTCAAGGGCAACATTTAACACTTAAAGCAATAATTAATGATGAAGATGTTCGTCGCTCATATTCTCTGTGTTCAAGTCCATTTGATCAGCAATGGAAAGTTGCCGTAAAACAGATCCCTGGTGGAAAATTTTCAACTTATATTAATCAAGAGGTTGAAGTTGGAGATATTATGCAGGTTATGGCGCCAAGTGGTAAATTTGGCGTGCCCGTGCAGCCAAATAGTGCTAAAAACTATCTTTTCTTTGCAGCAGGTAGTGGTATTACACCAGTGCTATCAATGTTAAAAGCACATTTACAGACTGAACCAAATGCGACTTGTAAATTGTTTTATGTAAATAAAACAGCCAAGTCTATTATTTTTAAAGAAGCTTTAGAACAACTTCGTAATGCATTTTTTGGCCGATTAGAGATTTACTATTTTTTAACCAAAGAACGTCGTGATATTGAACTGTTTAATGGCCGCTTTGATGACGATAAAATGGAGGTTATTACTAGTAGTTTTATTGATATTCCTGATACTAATGATGTTTTTCTTTGTGGGCCAGAAAAAATGGTGAACTACGTAAGTGAATATTTAATTAATAAAGGCTTACCCAGAGAATTGGTTCATTTTGAACTATTTGTTACAGGACTCTCAGAGGAGGATATAAAACGGGCAGAACGATTAGCGAAACAAAAAGTAGAAGGAGTAGAAGTGACTATTGTTGATGGGGGTAAAGAATTTTTATTTACAATGACCAAAGACTATGATAACATTCTAGATGCTGCGTTAAGTGCAGGAGCAGATTTACCATTTGCTTGCAAAGGAGGAGTTTGTAGCACTTGTAAATGTCGAGTTATAGAAGGATCGGTAGAGATGAAAATCAATTATGCCCTAGATGAAAAAGAGGTATCTCAAAATTTGGTACTAAGCTGTCAAGCAGTGCCAACCGCTGGAGAAGTGGTCGTAGATTTTGATGTATAATGATGTTAAGATTATTAAGTTAGTAATAACTGTTTTCTCAAGACATTAACGCATTTAAACAGCAGCTACTTATGTCCACTGGCTAGCGATATAAATTAAATAGAAAGGTGTTAAAAAACCCATTTATAAAGATAAAAAGAAGTTAAACATGCTTTTGGCCTCAAAGCCATCAGCTAAAAGCTAAAACCATGAGTGAAGAGCAAATTAGAAGTTTAGAAAAACGATTTGATGAGCGTATTGCAAGAGATGAAAAAATTGAACCCAAAGATTGGATGCCAGAAAAGTATCGCAAAACACATATCAGGCAAATGTCTCAACATGCACATTCTGAAATTGTTGGGATGCTTCCAGAAGGAAATTGGATTACACGAGCGCCTTCGTTAAGACGTAAAGTAGCCTTGTTGGCAAAAGTTCAAGATGAAGCAGGGCACGGGTTATACTTATATTCGGCAACGGAGACTTTAGGGATTTCTAGAGAAGAGATGTACGAACAGTTACATACTGGAAAAGCCAAATACTCTAGTATTTTTAACTATCCAACAATTACTTGGGCAGATATGGGAGCGATTGGCTGGTTGGTTGATGGTGCAGCTATTATTAATCAGGTACCATTGTGTAATACCTCTTACGGGCCTTATGCCAGAGCGATGATTCGCGTGTGTAAAGAAGAGAGTTTTCACCAACGTCAAGGTTTTGAAATTATGATGAAATTAGCACAAGGTTCTCCAGAGCAAAAAAATCTGGCACAGGACGCTTTGAATCGTTGGTGGTGGCCTAGCTTAATGATGTTAGGACCTACAGATGCAGAGTCTATTCATACAGAACAATCTATGAAATGGAAATTGAAACGAAAATCTAACGATGACTTACGTCAACAGTTTATAGATCAAACTGTGCCTCAAGCCGAATTAATTGGTTTAACAATTCCGGATGCCGATTTAAAATGGAATGAGGAGCGCAGGAGTTATGATTTTGGAGCTATTAATTGGGATGAGTTTTGGCAAGTAGTCAAAGGGCATGGACCGATGAACAAAGCTAGAATGAAAGCTCGAGTTAGTGCTTGGGAAGGTGGAGAATGGGTGCGCAATGCAGCCATGGCTCACGCAGAGAAAAAAGCAGAAAGAAAACAGAAACAAGCAGTCTAAAAGGGTATATTATGTCAACAAAAAACTGGCCCCTATGGGAGGTCTTTGTAAGAAGTAAAAACGGATTAGAACATCGTCACTGCGGAAGTCTACATGCCGCAGATGAGGATATGGCTTTAGAAAATGCCAGAGATGTCTATACACGAAGAAGCGAAGGTGTGAGTATTTGGGTGGTAGAGTCAAAACACATTACTGCCTCTAATCCTGAAAATAACGGAGAATTATTTGAGCCAGCTCATGATAAAGTATATCGACACCCAACATTTTATGAGTTGCCAGATGATATAAAACACATGTAATACATCCCTTTGATAAGGAGAGTTTTATTAATTAAATCTATTAGGTATTGTTGTATTTAGCAACATTTCTTAGAACAAAGATTAAAAATGAAAAACGAAAATTTATATAATTACATTCTTGGTATTGCAGATAATAGCTTAATTCTAGGTCAACGTTTGGGTGAGTTATGTGGTCACGGACCAAGTTTAGAAACTGATATTGCGTGCACTAATATTTCTTTAGATTTATTTGGTCAGGTACGTAGTTATTTTCAATATGCTGCAAAAATTGCAGGTGACCACAGAACAGAAGATGATATTGCCATGCTCAGAAAAGAGCGTGAATACAAAAATGTATTACTGGTTGAGCAGCCAAATACAGACTTTGCATATACCTTAGGGCGTCAATTTTTATTTGATGTTTACCATTTATCATTTTTATCAGAACTGCAAAAAAGCACAGATTTAACACTTTCCGCAATCGCAAATAAATGTATTAAAGAAGTGAGTTATCATGAGCGTTTCTCTTCAGATTGGGTAAAACGTTTGGGTGATGGTACTGATGAAAGTAGAACCAGAATGCAATCGGCTATAAATGATTTGTGGACGTATACTGATGAGCTATTTCATCAAACTGAAGCTGATAAAGCAATGGTCGAAATAGGAGTTGGAGTTGATGTTACTATGTTAAAAGATACGTATTACAAAAATGTAAGTGATCTTTTATTAGAATCAACCCTAGAGGTTCCCGATTCAAAATATTTTCAAAAAGGCGGAAAGGAAGGAATTCACACCGAGCATTTAGGGTATTTGTTGAGTGACCTGCAATACATGCAACGTACCTATCCAAATATGGAATGGTAACTTTTTGGTTTAATTAGTTTTATTAAATGAGCAAATATTATTTCCAGAGCATCGACCTCTTTTATTTTAAATTATGACACTAACAGAACAAAATATAGACCATAGATTATTTGATATTCTTGAAAAAGTTTCAGATCCTGAGATTCCAGTTCTTTCAATAATGGATATGGGTGTAGTTCGTTCTGCTCTAATAGTTAATGATATTGTAAAAATTGAAATCACGCCAACATATAGCGGATGTCCGGCAATGGATGTGATTGGAGACGACATTAAAAGTGCTTTAAAAGACGTAGGATATATTTCTGAAGTTGATTTGATTTTACATCCGGCTTGGACCACAGATTGGATAACCCCAAGAGGAAGAAAAGCATTAGAAGACTATGGTATTGCAGCACCTTTAGATGCACAAGCAGACAAAGATGTACTGCTTAACGACAAACGAATTGTAAAGTGTACCAATTGTGGTTCGCAAAACACAAGACTTGTAAGTCAGTTTGGTTCCACAGCATGTAAAGCACAATTTCAGTGTGATGAATGCCAAGAGCCTTTTGATTACTTTAAATGTCTTAAATAAATAATAATTACACGTATGAATAGTAATTCGATTCTGTTAAAAGTTGAAAATAAAATAGCGCATATTACGTTAAACAGACCAGAGGTTTTTAACAGTTTTAACAGAGAGATGGCATTAGGCTTACAAACTATAATAGATGATTGTGAAAGCAATGATGATGTTAGAGCAATTGTGATTAAAGGAAATGGTAAAGCGTTCTGTGCAGGTCAAGATTTGAAAGAAGTTACAGATCCAGAATTAAATCCTGGATTTAAAAAAATACTCGAAGAGCATTACAATCCAATAATCACTCGAATTAGGGATATTAAAAAGCCAGTAATTGCTGCTGTGAATGGTGTAGCAGCTGGAGCAGGTGCAAATATTGCTTTGGCCTGTGATATTGTTATTGCTCACGACAAAGTCAATTTTATTCAAGCGTTTAGTTTAATTGGTTTAGTACCTGATAGTGCCGGTACATTTTTTTTACCTCGCCTAATTGGATTCCAAAAAGCATTAGCTTTAGCGATGTTAGGCGATAAAATTTCGGCTAGTGAAGCTGACGCTATGGGCATGATTTATAAATGTGTACCTACAGATGAGTTTGATGATACTATTACTAAAGTAGCTCTTAAATTGGCTAATATGCCTACAAAAGCCTTAGGTCTTATTAAAGAATTATTCAATACATCAATGACCAATGATTTAAAATCTCAACTTGCTTTAGAATCTAAATTGCAAATTGAAGCAGCAAGTACAGAAGATTATGCCGAAGGTGTTGCTGCATTTATAGAAAAAAGAAAACCAGAATTTAAAGGGAAGTAAAATGAATGTAGGGATTATTGGAGGCGGAACAATGGGAAGTGGCATAGCGCAGGTTGCAGCTACAGCTGGTTGTAAAGTTAAATTATTCGACACTAACCAGGAGGCTTTAGATAAAGCGAAAGCCGGTTTAGAAAAAATATTATTACGCCTTATTGAAAAAGGGAGAATGGCTTCCGAAGAAAAACATAGAATTCAAGCGAATATTAGGTATGTCGACTCCTTAAAAGAGCTCGCAGATTCTGACCTAACCATTGAGGCAATCATTGAAAATATTGACATTAAAAAGAAGGTATTTTCAGAATTAGAGAGCTA